>Ga0222711_1000192_pt1 | contig 20362 bp, 16 predicted proteins | sample AntAcemetage1699_FD_179814 | JGI IMG/M metagenome (GOLD analysis project Ga0222711, IMG submission 179814) | Saline water microbial communities from Ace Lake, Antarctica - #1699 | ecosystem: Environmental > Aquatic > Non-marine Saline and Alkaline > Saline | place: Antarctica: Ace Lake...
ACAAGCTGAGTTCCAACTAAAACTTTTAGCCGCAGGTAAAGGGCAGGAGATTGCGGAGCGATTAGCCGAGCGAGAAGCGATGTACGGGGAGCTAGGCACAGTGGTTTGTCCTTACGCTATATGGTCATACCAAAAGGGGCACGGGAGCAAGCTAATAAACAACTTACTCGAAGCCGTACCTTTTCTGCACCCAGAAGTATCCGCAGTAATTACTATGTCGCCACACTCAGATACGGCGATGCGGTTCCACATGAAAAATGGGGCGGATATATTTTCAACCGCTGAACACTGCATGAACTACGAATACGAGGTGCCCGATGTCATACTTCACTGACCCTACTGACCGCAGTTTGTCCATGCCAGAGAAATGCGAGTGTAATAATGCCCCGCCGTCAAAGATATGTAAGAAACCTTTTTACGATGCCTTCGATGCCTGTTTGATTTGTTCTCATGACAGAGCCTGTCATAGAGACGAAGAAGAGGAGTAGATTATGATTACCCCCTCGCTTATGTGCATAGCAGTCGCAGTATACTTTGAGGCGCGGGGCGAACCCAGTGCAGGGCAGCTTGCAGTAGCCCAAGTAGTACGAAACAGAATTGAAGACCCACGTTACCCAGACAATGCGTGTGACGTGGTTAAGCAGGGGTATTACTGGAACGGCAACCCCGTAAGAAACAAGTGCCAGTTTAGTTTTTATTGTGACGGCAAGTCGGATGCCCCGAAGAACAGACAGGCATGGTTTAACGCGCTTTATATTGCGCACTTAAGCAAGTTCGTGCCCGATGTGACAGATGGTGCGACCCACTACCACAGTACAAAGGTGTTTCCACACTGGGCATACACCGGACAAGTTACAACCAAGATACACAAGCATGTTTTCTACATAGGAATTAGATAGTGACTACAACAAAAATAGATATACCGACACCAGATAAGAAAGACCTTGAACGCGAGAAAATTGCCGAGGACATTAAGAAGTATCTAGCCAAAGGCGGCAAGGTAACGCAGTGCCCGAGGAACGCGTTTACAACCGTTGACCCTGATGGCAAGCCTGTTAAAAAGAAAAAGTTTGATGGTGGACGAAACGCTTCGTTAACCTCCCCAGACAAAAGAACACTCGGTGGCTTTGTATTTCCTCCCAAAAAAGGAAAAGAGTAATGTATGAATATAACTGCACCATAACTAGAGTCGTGGATGGAGATACAGTCGATGTGGATGTGGACCTTGGTTGGGATACTTGGCGTCGCGGTGAGCGCATACGTTTGTACGGTATTGATACTCCAGAGTGCCGCACGCGAGATGATGAAGAAAAAGCTGCCGGACTCTTGGCAAAGAAGTTTGTCGAACAGATGCTCCACGTCGGAGGAACCTACAAGCTCGAAACTAGAGAGAAAGGTAAGTTCGGACGATACCTCGGAGTAATAAAGATAGCGGGCGACCTAACCATTAACACCGCACTGGTAACCGAACACCTCGCCGTACCTTACATGGGGCAAAGCAAACAAGAGATTGAAGATGCTCACAAAGCAAACTACGAAATACTAAAAGCGAAGGCGTTGATATGAGAACTTATAATGAACAGTCATTGGGCGAAGCAGTAAAAGGCCTTACTGGGAACAGTAGAGAGGAACGAGAGCAGTTTAAAAAAGTTGGGAGGGAGCTGATAAAAATACAGTGCGCGGCCTGCAAAAAAGAAAAGACTGTTAGGCATGGCGTACTCCTCAAATATTACAAAGGTAAAGATTACACATGCTACGGCTGTGGCATGGAGAAGAGGGCGCAGGACAAAAAAGAAATGAACCAAGCGTTGATAAACTTAGCCCGCAGTAAAGGCTTAATTAAATAAAGGTTATTACTATGACTGCATGGTCTTACAGTAGCATAAACACATTTAAACAGTGCCCTAAAAAGTACTACCATTTAAAAGTAGCTAGGGACGTAAAAGACAAAGGCAGCGTTGCCACGGTCTACGGGCAAGAAGTACACACAGCAGCGGAAGAATTTATTAGGGACAGAAAAGAAGTACCTAAGAAGTTCGCGTTTATAAACAATGTGCTAGAAGCGTTAGATAAAATAGAGGGGGAGAAGCACTGCGAACTTAAGCTAGGCGTGGCAAAAACAGAAGACGGTTACGCGCCCACTACGTTCTTTGCTGATGATGTTTGGTGGCGTGGCGTGGCAGACTTAGTAATAATCAACGGTGATATTGCGCACTCTATAGACTACAAGACAAGCAAAAATGCGAAGTACGCGGACACTAAACAGTTAGACGCCGTAGCCGCTGGGTTATTTACACACTTCCCACAGCTCAAGGTAATTAAATCTGCCCTAGCCTTTGTGGTCAGCAAAGAATTTATACAAAAAGAACACGTAGTAGAAAAGAAAGATTCTTACTTTGCTACGTTTGAGCCAGACTTAGAGAGACTAGAAGGCGCACAAGAGTCAGGCGTTTGGAATGCAATCAGTGGGCCTCTGTGTGGTTGGTGCCCAGTAACTTCGTGTGAACATTATAGGAAAAGATAAATCATGCAGATGATACAAAAAATGGATACAGTTAACCTTTTTCGGGAAGACAACGAAGCCATGTTGTCTATGTGGTGTAACTTAAACTGGTGGCCTACGTATGTTACAAAAGAGTTCACCCCGCGCCGGTATATGGCGCTTAACGAGCCGCTGATACACAGTTTGCGCTCTACTAGAAACGGCTACCCTGCATACATAATGGATTTATTAAAAGAACTATACGTGGTGTTATATGAGGAGCAACCCACAAAAGGTTTTATTAGGCGTCTTATGGAGGGTGGGAAACCTATACAGTGGTGGCAATGGGATTTATTCGAGGAGGTTAAATGGCGAGTAGCTAACGGGAGTAGACACTATAACGTAATAGCAGAACTTAGACGCCGTATGTGTTTACTTCTTGACTACGAAGACGTTGCCCCCAGTAGCTGGGGAGTTAGAAAAGACATGCTCGAGGCGTGGAGGAAACTCCGCATGGAAGTTATAGAAGTATACGGGGGAAACTGCGCCGCTTGTGGGCGCAACCACAAAGATCACGGGGTAGTTATACATGTAGACCACATAATCCCAAAGTCTGACGTGCCAGCGCTAGCCCTTCATTTCTCTAACCTACAACTACTTTGCGAAGAATGTAACCTCGGCAAAGGCAGAGATTATATAACAGACTGGCGTCCCGAAGCGTGTATAAACGACATTGAGGGGCTTGTACATAACCCAGAGACACTAGAGGAATGGAGCGAATGAGAAAGCCAAGAGACTACAAAGCCGAGTACGCTAAGTACCAAGGCACGGAAGAGCAAAAGAAAAAGCGAGCGCAGCGCAACAAAGCTAGGCGTTCAGCCGAGCGGGAAGGCAAGGTTAAGAAAGGCGACGGCAAGGACGTAGCCCACGTCAAGGCTATGGACAAGGGCGGCAAGAACTCTGACGGTACTAGAGTAGAGACAGCGAGCCGCAACCGTTCTTTTAAACGAGATTCCAAGGGCAACCTTGTGTCTGAGACTAGTGACCGCGAGCGCAAAAAGAAGACGAGCAAAGCATGAGAATAGTTAACGACAAAGCTTTGGTGCTAAAAACTAAGCGCCACGAACTAGTAACGGACAAGATAAAAAACTGTAAAAAAATAGGGCAAGAAGGCGAGCTTGTAGAACTAGCCGTTAAATGGGAGTTCGAGGAAGCCGCTGCTCTAGCGGAGTTGGGAGCAAAAGAAGTGCCGTCTCCTATGCTTAGGGACTACGAATGGACGGGTAAACTAACCCCTTTTGAGCATCAAAAGACAACGGCTTCTTTCCTCAGCCTGTACAAAAAAGCTTTTTGTTTTAACGAGGCGGGCACAGGCAAGACCGCATCCGTTATATGGGCGGTTGATTACCTGATGAAACTAGGGCTTATAAAACGAGTACTTGTTATATGCCCCCTGTCTATTATGAAGTCTGCTTGGCAGGAAGACCTTTTTAAGTTCGCCATGCACCGTAGTTGTTCTGTTGCCCATGGAGCAGCTGACAGAAGGAAAAAAATAATAGACGCGGGTTCCGACTTTGTCATTATAAACTTCGACGGGGTAGCCGTAGTAAAGGACACCATTCTAAAAAGCCAGTTCGATTTGATTGTGGTAGACGAAGCTAACGCTTACAAGAATGCCCAAACTAATCGTTGGAAAATACTACGCGACCTAGCAAAAACAGTAGACAGGTTATGGATGCTGACAGGTACTCCCGCAGCGCAATCCCCGCTTGATGCTTATGGTTTAGCTAAGTTAGTAAGCCCTCATCGCGTGCCTAAGTATTACACCCCTTACAGGGACACAGTCATGTATAAGGTGTCTCAGCATATATGGCGACCTAAACCCGGAGCCGACAAAGTAGTACACAACGTTTTGCAGCCCGCCATACGGTTTGAGAAAGACCAATGTCTCGACTTACCCGAGGTAGTAGCCGTGGAAAGGGAAGCACCACTTACTGCGCAACAACAAAAATATTATACGTTGCTTAAAAAACAAATGACCATGCAGGCAGCGGGGGAGCAAATTACTTCGGTAAACGCCGCTACAAACTTAAACAAGCTGCTCCAAATATCTGGGGGTGCGGTCTACACGGACGATAGAGAAGTTGTTCAGTTCGACGTAAAAAACAGACTTAATGTAGTACTTGAGGTTATCAACGAAGCCTCCCATAAAGTATTGGTTTTTGTACCCTTTACCCACACGATAGAGCTGCTCAAGGAGTTTCTAAACAAGCACAAGATACCGTCAGAAATCATCTCTGGCAAAGTCTCGCTCAACAACCGCAGTAAAATATTCCACGACTTCCAAACGAAAGACGACCCGCAAGTGCTTATCATTCAACCTCAAGCGGCTTCGCACGGACTTACTCTTACCGCAGCAGATACTATCATCTGGTACGCACCTGTCACGAGTGTAGAAACTTACTTGCAAGCAAACGCTCGCATAGACAGGCCCGGCCAAAAGCACAGCATGACCATCGTGCATATACAGGGCAGCGAAGTAGAAGCGAAAATATACGGCATGTTAAAAAACAATGTGCTTAACCATAATAAAATTGTCGAGTTGTATAGAAAAGAAGTTGAATAGGTGTTGACATTGTCTATACAAATGCTATGCTCCTTATCCCTCTTAGCAAAAGGACGGAGTAATGACAGACGATACGACAGGCAAATTAGTCGCCGCTTATATAAACATGCGGACGGCTATACAAGAGAAAGAAGAAGAAGTAAAAAAACTTAAGGAACAGCAAAACCTTATTAGTGACCGAATGCTAGAACTATGCGCAAAAGAAGACATAGACAGCGTTAAAACCCCCTTTGGCACGCTTACGCGAAGGGTCTATTCCTCTTACTGGACCAGTGATTGGGATCGAATGTATAAGTTCATTGCCGAAAATGAAGCTTATCATTTACTAGAGAAACGAATCCACAACGGAAACATGCGAGAGTTTCTCGAAGAAAACCCAGACGTCTTACCCATGGGTCTGCAATCAGATCGTAGGTACGCTGTCTCTGTTCGTAAACCAACTAATAAATAGGACTTAAAATAATGAGCAATGATATATCTATATTCACAGGACAAACCGGCGTAGCTACAGGCAACCGACAAAGTGCGCTAGCCCAAAAACTGGCTGTCTCTTCGTCGGGCAGCAACCGTAGAATTCAAGCCAATATCAACGGCACGTTTAGAAAGATGGTCAACGGGGAGCAGGTGGGTAACGCTATCCGTGGGGAGTTTAACGCAGTAGTTGTTGGTATGTTGACCGACGTGTCTCGTATCTTCTACAAAGAAAAGTTCGACCCCAACAAGGAAGCTACTCTGCCTAACTGTTGGTCCAACAACGGTGACAAACCAGAACCAAATGCGGGTGACCCCCAGCATAGCAGCTGCGTAAACTGCCCTAAGAACGTAAAAGGCTCAGGTGAGAACGGCGGTAAAGCGTGTCGTTACCAACGAAGGGTAGCTGTAATCCTTGAGGGTGATGATTCTGGCACAATATACCAGTTTAACATTCCTGCTAAATCCCTGTTCGGGAAAGGCACGGGCAACGTTCACCCATTCGAGAGCTACGTGAAGTTTCTAGTCAACAACAACATGTCCCCAGACTTGGTAGTAACTAACATAAGCTTCGACAGCAACGCAGAGACTATGGAGCTTGTGTTCTCTCCTGTTAGAGAAATCAGCGACGCCGAGTACGAGCTAGTGTTGGCGGCACAGGAACGCCCTGAGACTGACATGTACACTAAACTTACCGCTGCCCAGACAGACGGCGTTGTTAAGACTCCTGCCCTTGCCAAACCTGCACCGGCAATAACTCGTTCGGAAGAACCAGAAGAAGACGAAGTTGAGGAAGTAGACGAGCCAGTAAAGCGGCAGAAGAAGAAAGAAGCTCCCGCAGTCGCCAGTGAAGAAGACCCACTAGCTTCTATTATTAACGACTGGGGAGGCGACGACGCCTAATGAGTTACGGATATAGCCTAAAACTTATAGAGTTGAATAAGGCTGCCGACAAAAAACTTCTAGGCGTTTGTCTCGGCGCGGCGTGCATCAAAAAAGATGTGCCCGTTGCTGAGGTCGCGGAGAAACTAAATGTCAGTCGCCAAGCGGTATATAATTGGTTTGCGGGGGTTTCCAATCCTAAAGCACCAGTGGCAGTAAAAATAGAAAAACTTATTGCCAAACTGGAGCGGTAACTTTATGGAAAACGCAGACCTCATAGACCTAGTTCGCCCTCAAGGCGGATGGTACGGTTTTCTTGCGGTCAAAGATAAAATCCATTCGCGTCAACTCATGGTAGAAACCAGAGAAGAATTAGACGCGACCATAGAGGAGTACGTAGCCAAAAGGTGGTGCGTATTTTTTGGACTAGCGAAGTTTGAAACCGGCAACAGCCGTACACAAGATAACGTCGAGTCTCTCAAGTCATACTGGCTAGACATAGACTGCGGACCGAATAAGTCCTTTGCGGATGAAAAAACTGGTAGGCCAAGTGGGTATGAAACACAGCAAGACGGACTAAAAGCACTGCGCAAGTTTTGCTTGGACGTCGGACTACCCCAGCCTATGTTGGTTAATTCGGGCAACGGACTGCACGCCTACTGGCCTTTGGTCGAGGACGTGCCTAGGGATGAGTGGACACCAGTAGTTAAAAGACTTAGACAGCTCTGCATAGAAAACGGGTTCTATATAGACACTAAAGTGTTTGAGTCCGCTAGGGTACTGCGTCCACTTAACTCTTTTAATTTTAAAGGGGACATTGAAGGGGTTGAAGCAAAACCCGTTAAGCTAATTTCAGTCGTAGACCCGATACCGTTTGAGACGATACGTGACATAGTTGGGGTAGTTAAGGGCGAGACAATAAAGGCTAAGCGCCCCATGTCTGCTATGGGCAAGTCCTTACTGAAAAACAACGAGTCAGTATTCTCTAAAATAATGCAGCTGACGGGTAGCGGTAAAGGGTGCCAGCAGTTGGGGGCGTGTTATGAAGACAGGGCTGATTTAGTAGAGCCGCGTTGGTTTGATGCGTTGTCGGTTGCTAAGTTTTGCTCAGACAGAGACACGGCTATACATAAGATGTCTGAAGGGCACCCCGACTACGAGTACCACTTAGTAGAAAAAAAGGTATTCGGCATAAAGGGGCCTCATTCATGCGAGGAGTTTGAAGTAAATAACCCCGGCGGGTGTGAGGGTTGCCCGCACAAAGGCAAGATTACCGGCCCTATTGCGCTTGGTAATACTATTGCTAGAGCTAAAAGCACTCCGCTTGCAGTGGTACCAGATGTTGCAATCGGGACACCGGAAGAAAAAGCCCCAACTCTTATGTTACCCACGGGTTATTTTCGTGGCGCTAACGGGGGGATATACAAAGAAGGTGAAGAAGGCGATGGTGAAGACGAAGAGTCCAAACCAAAACTCGTATACGGCAAAGACCTATACGTAGTTAAGCTTATGGAAGACCCCATAAATGGGTACGTAGCAGTGCTTAAACACCACTTGCCCAAAGACGGAGTAAAAGAATTTGTTTTGTCTAACACCCAAATTACCGACCGCAGTGAGTTACGAAAAGAACTAGCTAAGTACGGTGTTATGGGTAACGAGGTTCGCCACAAGTATATTGCAGAATATCTGCTGGCGTTTATTTTAGAATTCCAAGATTTAGAAAAGGCAAAAGCTATGAGAACACAATTTGGTTGGGCTGATAATGACAGCGCTTTTATTGTTGGTGATCGGGAGATTAAAGCGACGGGTGTTTACCACAGCCCGCCTGCCAGTTGTCTTGTGAACATGCTTCCGTACGTGCAACCTAAAGGCTCGTTGGATAACTGGAAGGATGTTTTCGCCCTGTATGGCAGGGCTGGTTTAGAAATACAAGCGTTCGGCGCACTTGCTGGGTTTGGCGCACCGCTACTAAAGTTTACTGGGCAAAAAGGTGCAGTCATAAACTTTATACACGCGGAGTCTGGAACGGGTAAGACTACTATTTTGCGTATGGCTAACAGCGTATTTGGTGATCCTGAAATGTTGCTGGGCACTCCAGAAGACACAGACGTAGGCAAGATACTTAAGGTGGGGTTCCTAAATAACATAGTTAATACTCTTGACGAGATAACTAACATGAAGCCTCTAGATGCGTCCCGTGCGCTGTATGCCTACTCACAAGGTAGGGGCAAAGACAAAGCTAAGGCGAATGCAAACGAGCTACGGGAGAACACCGTCACTTGGCGAACGATCTCTATAGCTAGCTCTAACGCATCCTTCTATGAAAAACTGGCTATGGTTAAAAACAACGCCGATGGCGAGATGATGCGCCTGTTAGAGTTTAAAGTTCCTCATTTGGCCGTCCCCGTTATATCTACACAAGAGGGTAAAGATATGCTAGATCACATGTTAGTAAACAATTATGGTATGGCTGGCGAGAAGTACATGCAGTACGTCATAGGCAACTTAGAAGAAGTTAAACAACTAGTTCTTACGATCCAAGCCAAGATAGATAAAGAATTGCGGCTCAGCCAGCGAGAACGAAACTGGTCTGCCGTATTTGCGGTGCACATGGCGGGTGGTCGCATAGCTCAAAAATTAGGTTTGTTGGAGGGTTGGGATTTGGCCCGTATATATGAAGTGGTCTCGCAGGAAATACTTGGCATGCGCAAGGACACCCAAGCTCCGGTTAGCAACCCAAGTGCAACCATAGGGGACTTTATAAACCGGCACCACAGCAATCTCCTAGTGGTAGAGGATGGGGTGGATAAGCGCACGAACATAGGTAAGTTCCCTGAGCTGCTGCCAAAAGGCGCGCTCTTAATGCGCTATGAACCAGACACACACAGGATGTATATAGCAGCCAAAGCGTTTAAAGCCGACTGCGTAGAAATACAAATAGACTATAAAGACACGGTAAAGCAGCTAGAAACTTCGGGTGTTATGCTCAAGACAGACAACAAACGTTTGGGTAAGGGCAGCAGCATTATGTCTCCGGCTACTAGGTGTTTGGTGTTTGATACGTCTCACGCAGACTTTGTAGACATGGAAGTTGTGGTTGACGCGAGCGCTGAAGATGCAAGTGGAGAAAGTTAGGTACGAGATAAACTGGGAAAAGTTTAAGGTGGGGTATTCGTTCTTTATACCCTGCCTAGACCCCATCACTGCTTGGCAAGAAATAACCCCGGTTCTAAAACGACTCAAGTACAAAACAATACGTAAGGTTGTTTTAGAAGACGGGGTCCAAGGCATCCGCATCTGGCGGGTGTAAGCTACTCGAAGAACTCGTCGGTCATGTAGCGTAGGCCCTTAGTGAAGGTAATACCCGCAACGGTGTCTTCTCGGTCTACGCGCACACTGGCTTTCCATGAGCGTTCTAGAGTAGTGTCGTCCATAAGAGTAGGAAACTTACGCCTAAACTCACGCGCTTCTTTTATCGCTTCCCTCTGCATTTCCTTGTCGTCCATCTTTTTCGCAGCTTTGTACTTGTCTAGTATGCGCTGCTTTTTAGCCAGCACTTTGTTCTCAAAGCCTTTAGCGGCAGACCGCTGCTCATAAGTATTGGACAAATCTGCGGGGGTAAAGCCGATTGCCTGTGTCATTAGGTTCCATGCGTTGATGTCGGTGTCTATCGGATCACCGTCCCTGTTGCGCGCACCATCTACCATATAGCGATATGACTTAAACCCGTTACGCACAAACGTGGGCGCTATACCCTCAATACCAAACCCATATCTTCCAGCTGGGAAGTCTTCAGTAATCGCCCTTTCTGCACCTACTGCGTATGACGCCATTGGCCCGCCCAAAAGGAACATTGCTTGACGTACATAACCATAGTCTTCGATAGCTTTGGGGTCGTCTCTCCATAAGATGTCGTTAGCTAGTGCTGCACGAGAACTAATATTCACGTTTAGTAGCGAGCCAAGCGCGCCTTGGTACATGAAGTCCCCGAAAGTCTCTTGCAGTTGCACTTGAGGATTGTAGAACTCTTCTTCCTCGTCCCCAAATATTGCCTGCACCATGCGCATAAGCACAGTAGTGGCCCCAAAGAAAGGCATGCCTTTAGCCCCTAGAATACCAAAGCTTAATCCGTAAGTGCCTATTACTTGGCGCAAAGCGGCCCGCTTAACCTCGGGAGGTAGATCGGAATCTACGAAAGCCTGTTTCATAGCAGTACCCAGCACGTAAGTTTGTGCGAATACAATCTGCTTAAACGTTAAAATGACACGCCCGAAGTCATTCTGCATCCACCTAGGTGCTGTCTCTGCCATACCCCCAGTGTGAGCGTCACGTACCATCTTGGCTGCAAACGCTATAGCTGCTTGCTCGTTGTTAGCGGGGATGTTTTCTGAGGGGACACCGTTTGCAAAAGCCAAGTCGAACGCAGCTACAGCCGTTGTTGCCCGCATGTACTGCTCGCTCTTAGCGAAGGGCCAAGAAAAGATTTGCGTGAACTTATAGAAAGCCCCATCAAAGTCTTTAGCCTCGGTTTTGCCGCGCTCTATAGCTTCACGAGCTACGGTGTGTTTTAAGAGGCCACGGTTATCTAACTCAGTGTACATGTTTTTGTACTTAGCCATGGACCCCCAGTCCTTAGCAGCGGTTACGCTAGCAGACTGCATAGCGCTTAAAGCAGCGGGGTAACTAGTACGCCCGCCTAGCATAGGTATTACACTGAATACTAAACCCGTAAGGTTAACTACTGCTGACGATACGCTACCCAAAATGTACTCAAAGTAGCTTAAGAAAGTTAAGTTAGCTGCCCACGGGGCTACTTGAGGGTTAACAAAGAAACCTTCCTGCTTACTTAAAGACTTTGCTGCCGCCTGCATATCTGCATTGCCGCCATGGTACTCTTTGGCGACCCTACGTATCTCACTCATTGCCGTTTGTATTTGTGGGTTGTATCTAGTGTTTGCTATTTTGTTAGCCCACTTAATCGCAACGTTAGAGTACGACGAGATTATATCCTCACTCATACCCGGCAGGTTTAAAGATTTTTTAAACTGTTGCATCAGAGACTTCTCAGGGAACATAGAGATGTACTGCTGATATATTTGGTCTACTATACCGGGATCAACGTTTTGTTCACGCAGGGTGCTCACGAGCTGAGTTACAAACTGCCCTTCAGGAAGACCTGAAGGCACGGACATAGAGTTTATATTATCGTATTGTTTAACCGCAAAACTGCTTCCATGTTTAGCTTTTAGTTTGGCTATTTCTATTTCCCGTTCTCTAGGCGACTTAGCTGATCTGGGAGTACGTTTAGGCTCCCCGGCGGCGTCTAAATTATCTGGGTCTGAATACTCAAACCAATACTCTCCGGGGCGTTCAAAAGGCACGTAAGCAACTACGCCCTCTAATTGAGCAAAGTCCTTCATTAAGTTCTTAGCTGCGTCGGCAGGGAGTAGCTCGGTAATAAGCTCCACGTAGGTATTTAAAAAGCTATCTAAGTCTTTACGTATTGTTCTATATGCTTCTTGCAACCCCTTTGGCAGCTGGTTGAACCGGTTGTTAAGGTTTTTGTGCGCAGCTGCTTTTTTAGCCCCTGCATTTTTTGGTAGCGGTTTTAAAAAGTCTACGTTTTCAAGCCGGGCGTCTATAGCCAGCAGGTTAAATGCTTTTCGCTGCCTTGGCGTTGCGTCTTTTTCCGCCTTAGACATCTCTCTTATGTTCCCGCTAATACTGTCTATGAACGTATTAACTTCACCGCGCTTTCTTTCAATTCCGTTTAGCAGCGGTGCAATTGGCAACGGGTTGTTGTTTCTATAACGGGGTGAAGTTTCGCCAAACATATTCTGCATGTTGCCTAAACTTGCGCTACCTAGAGCTGCAACACGCATCTTGTCGTCTTTAATTTTAGACACTCGGTTTAGCGCGTCATCCGTACTACGAGCAAGGAAGGTCTTAGATACGTCATCCATAACCTTATCAACGTTACCGCTGCCCAAGTACAAAGTGTCTGCAAGCGTAGGCTCTACATCTTGAGATACATCCAGAAGATCATTTAAGAACTTAAGAGTTGTGTCATAAGCAGTGTCAGTTTTACGCAGGCCAAAGAACTCAGCAATAACCTCGAGAATACGCATGAACATATTCTCGCTCTTAGGCGCTTTAATTTCTTTTAGCAGTGCTTGGAATTCGCCGTTGCTTACAACCTCGGCAGCAAACTCCTGTATGTCTCTACCACCATAAGCATCACCCATCCGAGTTTTAATCTCGTCGAAGAACTCTATAAACTTTTTAGTGGTGGGGTGATTACGGTTATTTAATATCTGTGCAAGCCCCGCGTGCCCAGACTCGTGCAGCAGTGTGTGCTCGTTTAACCCTGTTCTAGTGCTGAGTACAATTGTATTTAGGCCCGGTATGTATGCACCGCTAGCCATGTTAGGTAAGGTAGTAGCCGCTATATCTGCACCTTCTACTGCTTGTGCTTTTCGCATAGCCGCGTTTACGGCATTCTTACCTAGGAGAACTTCAGTAACTTTTATTACTTCGGTAAGCGCCGTATCCTGTGTTGTATCTAAACCGAACAACTTGCGTAGTGCCCGCACAAAAGCTGTAAGGGCAGTTGTGTTTTGGTAAGATATTGTATCTAGGTACTCCGCAGCACCACGGTTTGTCATGGCCCAAGTAATAAACTCTCTGGGGTTTTCTAAAAAGTTATTAGCCCCTTTTGAAAACTCTTTTTCTATAGGGGTTAGTTTTTGCCCTGCGGATAGTCTTTCGTTATACGAATCAACTACGCGATTTCTAACAGCATTTAATTCTTTTACAGCGGCAGTTGTTTTAGCGTCATTTATGCCGCCTACGTTGTTTATCTGTAAGCTAGTTACTGAATGGAAAAGTTCATGGGTTACCACTTCATAGGACACCCCTACTTTGCCGGTAATATCAGCTCCGTTAACTCGTACTAAAGGTTTTGGAATTATAGGCTTGCCCGCTAGACCATCTGCAAAAGGTACATTAGGGTCCATAAAACCCCGTGCGTCTTGCATATTTGTAGGGATAGAATCCCCTAAATGGAGTACTTTAAAGTCTACTGACACCCCTGCTTTTTCAAAAGCGGTCAACCTGTTTTGTATTGCGGTAGCGATAACTCGGAGGTCTTTGTTCGGCGCATTCTTAGCTACAAACTTAGCTGCTTCAATTGCGCTTTTACCCTCTACCCCTGCTTGCACTTCCAAAGCTTCTGAGCGTAACGGGTCTAGGTTTGCCGCTCTTATGCCGGGACCATCTAAAACCACTTTAGTGCCAACCAACTTAGACCTTATTTTTCGTATAAGCGCGGTAATGTTTTTATCCGCGCCGCGTGCGTTTCTTCCGTTTGCAACCATGTCGAGAGCAGTTTGCAAGTCGTTATTAGCCAAGTCCAATTTTACAAACTGGTCAAGTTCTGGGCCTTGGTACTCAGGCGTTTCTAGCAGGAATTTTTCCCCAAACTTTATTGCGCGCTTCTTGTCTCTCTGCGAAAGAATCTTGTTGTTCTCGGTGAGGACCCTCGCTCGAATAGACTCGGGGATTAAGTTGGGGTTTTCTTTGGCTATGCGTGTGTAGCTGTCTAAGAATTTATCTTGTTTTGTCTGCGGCAAGCTGGCAATAAAGTTAACCCACGCAGAATTTTTCGCTGCTGGGTCTATTTCTGCTTCCGCTTGTTCTGCGATTGTTTTTACGTTTCTTATAGTGGCTGCAACAAAACCTACAGTGCCTGTTTGCTCCGCATCTTCTTCTAACTCTGCAAGAAACTCAGCTTCCTCGTCTAACTCAGCTTTTTCCTCGTCTTTTATGCGGTCGGCAATTTGCTTAGGAGTTTCGCCTACTTCTTTTTTCTTTTTATCAGCGACAGCGTTAGCACCCTTAGTGCCAGCACCAACTTTTTTAAGGTCTTCCGCTGTTTTGCTACGCCCAAACTTGCTTACTTTACGTGCTTCAGCGTCTGTCTTTTCTTTAGCATTCCTGCGTGCTATAGAGGCAATTTCTTCTGCTACTAAGTCTACGTTCTCTTTAAACGCTTTCCGCACGGACTCATCCATGCTCTTGTTTATATAGGCTCCAGCCTTCCGTGCGTCTACTACGGTCACGTCTAATTTTGTTGTTCTGATTTCTGTGTAGTCAGCATCAGACTCGGCAGCTATGGCAGCAAGGGCACCTTCTGGAGTTTCATAGGCGTGCAAATAGTTAGCAAGAATCTGACGCCCGCCTGTGGCCCCTTTTTTTGGAGTAGTGGCTGCTTTTAACACAGCTAACTCTTGCAATGCTTTATCTGGCAACGGCTTCTTTCTAAACGCTAGTTTGTCTTCACTAGGACGCCGTTTGCGCTTTCCGGCAAGTTTGTCCTGTTCTATTTCTGCTTGCCCTAACGCTTCAGCGCGCCGAGCTTTTTGGTCAGCTTTTTTCTCTTTCTCTGTTCGTGTGTCAGGTGCGTTTTCTTTGTCGATTTGCTTTTGTAACTGCAAGAAAAGATCGGTAGGCACAGGTTTCTTGGCCGGTGTTGCGCCTTTAGCTGCTTGCTCTATTGTATCGAGTCGAGTACCCGCTTTTTTTGCCGCAGCTTTTTTAGTAGCAGGCTTATTTTGTTGGTCAGCAGCTCTAATTTTTTCTAGGTTGCGTAGTGCTTGTGACGTTTCTTTGTCTGGGAACTTAGCCATTAAGGCCGCTATCTGGGCATCAGACAGTTCTTCGTCTACTACTGGCTTTTCTATAACCGGTTTGACTTGTGGAGCTTGTGGGGCTTTCTGAGCCACAACTTCTTCTTGGGGCCTACTGGCTTTTTCCGTCCGCTGTGCTTGAGCTGCCCGCACCAAAGCATCAAAGTCTACGTCGGTTAGGTTAAAACTTTCTTCCTCGTTAACACCAAGCTCATCAAAAATTACTTTGGCTTGCTCGGGGTCTTTCACTTGACCCACGCCGTCGTCTATTTCTTGTTCTGCGGGGGCGGCTTGTTCTGCGGCAGCGGGAGCTGCTTGTTGTGCGGTCTGCTCGGGTACTATCATCTCGCCATCAAACACAGCACCGTTAGCTTCGGCATCAGCAAGCAACGTATCCATCTGGGTTTGCGTAAGGCCCGCAACTTCGGCTTCTGTTATGTCATACTCGTTGGTGACAAAACCAAGCAAGTCCTTAGACCAGAGCGGACGGTCCGCAGGTATATCTTCTTGAGTTTCTGTTTTTTGGAAGCCCCGTGTTGCCAGTTCTTCGTCTATTACAGTCTCATCTGCTCCGGTTACAGTCGCAGCAGCTGCTGTTACGGGCGGTTTTTTACCTATCACAGTTGGTTCTGGTATACCGTCAGGCACCTTGAGTTTAGTTTCTGCTCGGAACGTGCCTTGTGGTTCTAAGGCTTTTATTATCGCATCGACTTTAGGTATTATTTTAGATTCTGGTTTTAGCGTCGCCCTGTACTTTTTAAGCTCCGCCTGTACCTCAGCGGCTTGCACTGGGTCTGTAAGGTTTTTGCCCGCCAAAGGACCGTTAGGTTTTAGTATCGTGGCACCGGGAGACACGCCTAAATTATCTAGGCCCCACTTTTTAAGCGCAGCAGCGTCAGAAGGTATGGTGGTTGCGGGCGTTGCTCCTTCCTCGGCTACTACCGGCTCTTCTATAACAGGTTCGGCTTGTTCGGCAGCTAATCTCTCGGCCTCAATTTTGTCTCGTCTAAACTGACCTCTATCCGTAAACCCTCTGCCTGTACCACCTATGCCCCCAAGAGGCAGACCAACAGCAGCACCGGCAACAGCTGATTCGGCTATGCGCTTAAAATCTTCGCTGTCGAAGATCATGGGGTTGTCGCCTACAAACTTTTCGGCAGCGATATTGACGGCTTCTTGCGTGCCCTCAGTTGTGCCCTCTGTGACTACACCTTTAACAACGCCTTTGGCTGCGTTTGCGGCAATGCTTGGTTGCATGCCTGACTTTTTGAGTACTGCGGTAACAACACCTCTACGCATACTAGGGGAGAAGCTTCGTAATAACTGAGCAGGAGCAACCAGTTCAAGGGCAGAGTTAATCGCGCCAGCAATAGAAGCAGCGCCCGGAGCAAGCGTCCCAGTTTCTTCGTAGATACCTGCAAACGACTCTGGAGCCATAAGAGAGTAAGAACCTAAAGCACCTGCAACTCCTGCACCTGTGGCCGCGCCAAGCCCAACAACCGGAGCAGCTACGGCACCTGCGAGCGCAGAAATACCTAGCCCGCCAAGGATAGGCACGTTCTCAGCAAACTTTTCAGTGATAAAACCCGCCGCATCGCCTATGCCGTCTACGTCTTCGTAGCTGCCGTATTGAGTTGGGTATTGCTCCGCTGCCGCTTGCCTTCGCGCCCTGCCTTCCTCGATCTGCTCTACGGCGTATTCGTCTTGCCCAAAGATAGAAGCTAGGTAAGCAGGTAGGTCGTCTTTTAAAGTCGCAGTTACATTTTCTCCCCCGCGTGCAAGAGAGTCAGTAAATATAGTACCGAGGGAGGGTTCAGGAGCATCGTATACACCCGGAAATTTGGACGCAATAAACTGCCCAATTTGATCCCGTGACATAGTATCGGGGAACTGAACTAAATCCCCGTTTGGCATAGTGACTACAGGCATACTGGAACCCTAATTAAGTTGTGGGGTTATAATCTGCAAAATTTGTTGGCGCTGTACTTACTCCTGCCTGCTCACTAGCACCGGAAGCCTGACCCAGAACGCTTTTAAACTCTTTTAGTTTTCTTGCGCGTATGTCTTTTATAGTTTGCTGCATTTCAAGGGCAATCTTCGCTTCTTCTTCATCTGTAAGGACGTTAAACGGGCTTGCAAAAAAGCCTTCTCCTGCGGTCCCCAACTTTTCTGCTTCTATTCGCCGGTACTCCTCGGACATCATAATGTTTTCGTCGGTTAGCATCTCTGCCTGATACTCCGCTGCGGACATATTCATTGCGGCGGCGTTCCTTGCGTCTAGCTCAACTTTGCGTCCTTCTAACATCATGCGCTGCTCTTCTAACCTATTAGCGCGGTTAGCTTCAGCCTCTTTTATCTTGCGACCTTCCTCGGCAATCTGGGAGAATTCATAGCCTTTAGACGCACCAGCACCTCGGCCTAGTATCTCCGCTACCCCTGCAACCTTGTCTGCAAACGGACGAGCCTTTTTAAGCAGCCCAGACAAACCTTGTCCTTTGTCTTTTGGCGGAGGTGGAGGTGGATTGTCGCCACCTTGAGTTTGAACAACGTTTTGTCCTTGCCCCGAGCCAGCACCCGTAATATCAGTCATGGTATCATCTACCGATGTTTTGTTGTCCATAAGTGGCTGTAAAAGCTCTTTAAACGCTTGCTCTCTTGTGGGAGGGCGCACACCTATAGCGTCTGCCTGTGCTTGCTCAGCGTTAAAAACACTTTGAGCTTCTTGCTCAGCAGCACGGTTTTGTACGGCCGTAAGTCCTTCGTTGTACTTTTTGGCAACGTAGCTCTTCGCTTCAGGGAATATTTCCTCTGCAACCACATTTATCCCGCTGTTAGTAGTATCTAATATACCACCGCCTACGGACTTCAAAAGGCCCACCACAGGATTTTGCCGTGGGCCGTCTTCTTCTATCCTGCGTTGTCTTTCAAGCTCTCGTAGCTTTTGCTCTTTTTGCTTTTTGCGTTCTTTGTCCGCTTCCGCTGCTAACCTTTCGCGTCGCATTACGTTATCTATACGGTCACTTGGTTCTGGTGCATCCGCTCCTCGCACGACAGCACCTTGCGACACTTGAAAACGTACGTCATCCGCCGTGTACTGCTCTCCGTTAGGGCCTATAGCCACAATGGCAAACTCATCTTCCCCTTCAACCAAAGACCCATCAGGACCAGCGTAACCTTTAACATCACCACCCATAGCCATACCTTTGCTTGGGCCGTACATCATGTCGCTCACTTTTTGCCTAAACGCGTTCGGGTACTTTTCCTCAAACATGAGGCGCTCTAGCTCTAGTGCTTGCCTACCTTGAGGGCTAACCTTGTCGGGGTTCTTGTCGTAGTAGTCGAACTTCTTGAGGCCCTCTAAGTACTTGAGCATCATAGCGTTTTCTTCGGGCGACATTTTAGGGATAGGGCCTTTAGAATTTGCACCTACAACAGACCCATCAGGACCGGCATAACCCACAATACCGCCCATAGCCATGCCCATTGACTTCATATTCGGGGCGGGAACCGCAGAAATACCTCGGGCCTGTTGTGGCTGAGGAGCGGGCATACCTTGAGCCATTTGTGGTTGGCGAGCACGCATGCTGCGTTGTCCTTGCATCTGAACCCCCGGTGCCATGCGCTGAGCTAAGTTTTGCTCCATCTGGTTTACCACGGTGCCTTCTGGTGGTTGCATACCCATGGCCGCTTGGCGCTCTTTAGCCGCTTCCATTTTCTGCTTTTCTTGCAGTGCAATAGCGTACACCAACTGAGGGTCCACACTCTGTCGCTGCATAAGCTCTTGAATACTCAAGCCTTTTAGCTGGTCTAGTTCTTGCGCAATTCCATAAGCCATGTTCTTAGTCTCTTAAGTCATCGTAAATGTCAGCCCCAGTGCCGAGGTAACCAAGGAATCTAGACAGCTCACTTGGCTCAATATACGTAGTTTCGGCTGCACTAATAGGCAAGTCTTGAAGCAGAGATTGCTGGTATTGAACTTGCTTGTACGGGAAGTCTCGCTCTTCCGTAAACTGCGCATAGTCTGCGGCAACGCCTTGCTGCTCGATGTCTCTCTGAATACCGCCTGCACCTTGTTGGGCCGCAAGAGCAGTTAAGCCGTAGCGGTTAGTCATGTCCTGTGCCTGCTGTGCGCGATCTTGCTCGGTATTAAACTGACCCATACCCTGAGTGTACGCAGTCTGCATGCCTGTACCGTAGATGTCGGCAAGGTTCCTAAGCAAATTGCGCTGCCCTTCAGAGTCCATAATAGCCTGACGAGACCCACCGAAGGCACCCGCTTTACCCAGCCTAGAGGCGTTCTGGACGCGCTGTATTTCTGCTTGCCTCTGAGCTTCGGCCATTTGTGGCTCTAAAGCTGCGTTCATAAAGGGCGACATGTAGTCCTGCGCTGTACTACCCGAGGTAAAACTCGTAGGGGTAAACCCCCCCATCTGCGCAGTAGGCAGGTTAAGGCCCGCAAGACCTTGGAACGCTTGAGTTTGAAGCCCCGACTGCCCCGCAGTTAAAGGCCCGCCGTATGCTTGATAGGGCTGATTAGACAGTGCTTCCCCTTTTCCGAGCATGCTGGTTACATAGGGCGCTGCCCAACCCGCAAGGGATTCCGTAGTACTAGCTGGTTGTCCTACTGGATCAGACATAATTATTTCCTCACGCTAAAAATTTTTGGGGTTCAATCTGCCGCCCCTGTTCTTTAGTACCAGTACGGGCTTTGCGTATTTTGTCCATCATGCCGTATAGCTGTTGCGCGCCTGAGTCTGAATTTCCGTTACCTAAGTGGCTCACCACGTCAGCAGGAATAACAAACTCGCCATCACTTAAAGCAGCGGGCTGTGTATTGTCTATTGTAGCGGGGATTCGATCCGCCATACCGTCGGTACTTCCGCCTAAGTACATGCCTTTTGGTGCCATACTAGCAAGGCCGCCTTGAGCATAGCCGTACTGACCCAGCGCTTGTTGTACATCTTCTGCGGTTAAACCCGGATACCGGCTTTGGTAAAACTGCGCTGCTGTTTCTGGGGTAAATATGCCCATGTTTAGCAAATTAGCAACCATATCATCCGGCGCGTCGTTTAAAGCACCGGTAACACTCCGCTGTGCGGGAGTCATACCCACAGGAAGACGCCTTGACGCTTCTGATACTAAGCCCTGTTGTGTGCTTAAAAGGTTAGCAACCCCCGAAGCATCTTGGCTAGAGGGCCGATAATAGGGCACTCT
>Ga0222711_1000193_pt1 | contig 20292 bp, 27 predicted proteins | sample AntAcemetage1699_FD_179814 | JGI IMG/M metagenome (GOLD analysis project Ga0222711, IMG submission 179814) | Saline water microbial communities from Ace Lake, Antarctica - #1699 | ecosystem: Environmental > Aquatic > Non-marine Saline and Alkaline > Saline | place: Antarctica: Ace Lake...
ACGTTGCATTCAATCAGCATCATCATCTCCTTCCGCGAGTATCTCAAGCAGCTCCGTTATCCTAGCAAGCTGCGCGAGTACCGTCTCAACATCTTCTTCTGTGAGTTCGATTGTTATTTTTTTCATTTGACGTTGTGTATTTCAATCAGCAAGTCGATGCAGTGCTTGGCTTTCTCTAAGTCGGACAAGGGTTGCCCCTTTAACTTCCACCTAGTTATATACTTAACCACATTACCTTCTAGTAGCGACAAGCCGTTCTTCTCTGCGTACTCGGCAGGTTGGATCGCCATGTTCTTATAGTGTGTCCCGCCCGTCTGTTTCTGTAGGGGACTGTCCTTCTTCGGTTCCACGTTCAAGTTCGGTATCTCTGCTGTCAACATTCTCTTCTCCCTTCTGTTCTGGTTTCTCAAAGATTTTTGCCCAGTTATCCCCGAACTCGTGCAGGGGGACGAACGTGGGCCTGCGCTTACTTCCTTTGCCATTCATTTGTTCGCCTCTTTAATTTGTCTAAGCTGCGCCGCTATTTCTAATTGGCGGGCGAACAGTTTAAGCATGGCTCTTATATCTTCGTTAGTCATCATAAGCTCCGTGGTCTGCTAAGTACTCAGCACGATCACGCGCTAGCTCAGCAGGGTCAATGTAGTCTTCGTCTTGCTCGTCTTGCCATCTATCTAAGTCTGCGTCTAACGAATCTCTGTTACTCATTAGCGTGTCCTCCACTAGTCCCTACAGTTAACTTCCACTTTTCCGCAGCCTCTTCTTTACTGCCATCATCTGGTTTGGTATCACTTTCGTCTTCGCCTTCAGGGCCTCTTTGTCTATTCCCTTCACCATTTAATTCGGTCAAGTCTTGTTGGGTCTTTCTGAAGTCTTTATCTTTACTCTTCATTAGCTCGCCCTCTTAATTAACACTCTCCGTAAGAGGCTCCGAAACCACCTTCACAATCCAAGGGCAAGCCTTCTGCCCAATCAGGTGTCTGCTTCATGCAGGCGTATATAAACTGCATGGCGTCTTCTGCCTCGTCTTCTTTTGCCACTGCACCTACAGCATCATGAACCGTCATGACAACCTTGTACTTCTTAGCTATCAACAGCAGGTGATGCCCAATGATTAACCTAGCTAGGGCTTGGCATAAGTTCTCTACAACTTTACCGCCGTATATCCTGTTCGGTATGACTGAGCGTCCTCTCTTAGTGTCGTAGACAAGTTCTTCTCGTCCTGTCTCCTCGTCAATCCTCTTGCGTAGGTTCGGGTACTTTATATACAGCCCGTTAGGTAGTCGTATACCCCGTTTGCCTTCCACCTTGAGTAACCCGCCCCTACCTAGCGTTACGCTCTGGTTTTTAACCATGGCAGTCAAAGCATCGTTGCAAGTGCGCCATAGCTTTGTAATAGAGGGGTTAGCCCTACGGTAAATCTGTATGATCCTGTCGCACTCTTCTTGCGCTAGCTCTACCCCCATCGAGTTGAGCTGCGCTTTAAACTTAGCAGCACCCATACCGTAGCCACAGTTATGCGCAATTACCGGTCCGCTATCCGTCCATATTGTGAAGCGATTGTTCGGCCCTGCGTAGGCGAGATCGTAGGTCATTAACTTCTTGCTGCAACTTTTGGATGCTTCTAGTGTTTCGCATGTTTTGGCTTCGGGTTGCGAACCGTATGTTGTTTGGCTCGTACCCTTTGTCATTGTTGATGCGGTCCATTTCCAAGCTCGGGCTATCCCATCCTTCAAGTGTCTGTACATACGCGAGGAACTTTGTTCGGTCCTCTCTCCACTCGTGGTGAACCCGTATACCCCTACCCCCGTAGTCTTTGTGCCTGCTATTTCCTGAGTTATGGCACCGGGAGATAGCAGAAGAAAGTCTGTTGAGGAGTCGTGTTCTATGGGAATCATCTGGCATGGCTGCGGCATACTTCCAATACCTTTTTTGATTGCTTGCTTGCTTAGCACAGATTGGGCAGCGAGTAGTCCTAAAGTTTTTAAGGTTGTGCCGGTCGATTGTATACTCGGGTCGCCCGCAATCGCATTTAACGATAACTGCCTTAACGCCTCCCCGCACTCCCCTGACAAAGCCTCTAACGGTAATTTTGCCGCTCCGGTCACCAATGCTTGGGAGAGGGTGCTTTCGTCTTGCACCACTGACTGCGTCTCCTGCCACTTGCCCCCGCACAATATCCTGTGGTCGGGTGTTAACCAACTCCCGCAAAGACTCACAGTTTCTTTCAAACCCTTCTCTAGTAATCCTTGGTGGCATACCCAATTTTCTCCGTCCCAAAGTCTGTCCGATGTGGTTACCTGTTCTATCGGCTTCCACCCTGTTTCACACAGTACCCTAGTCCCAGCACCGATACAACCGAGTATCGTGGTCTTACCTATAAACCTCTCGTCCTTGTTGATCTCTTCCTCTGGCTTGCCGTATATAGAAGAAGCCATAACCTTGTACACATCGTCTCCTGCTGCAAAAGTACCGACCAGATTATCTTGTTCTGCGAGCCATGCCAAGGTTCTTGCTTCAATTTGTGAAGAATCGCAGTCGAGGAAAGTATAGCCTTGAGGGGCTAGCATGGCGTTTTTAAGGATTGAGCCACGGGGAAGGTTCTGCATGTTGATCTTGTCGTCCCCGCCCCACCGTCCGGTGTGCGCAGCGTAGTACCTTAGCGGTATAGGCAGTGCGCCCCTGTTACCGATGTTTATAAACCTCTCTGTGCGTGTCTCTTCAATAGTAGACTTTACCCCTAGCCGCGCCCCTATAAGTATCTGCACAACAGGGTTCTCATGCTCTCTAAGGGCTTGAAAAGCCTCGTCTGTTTTGGCAAAAGCTAAAGTTTCTTTGCCAGTGGTTAAACTGACCTTAACGGGGGGTATAACACCTTGCGCTATAAGTAGCTCTGCGAACTGCGGGTTACTCATTATCTGTTCGCGGGTAACACCTGCCTTACCAAGCCACGTAGCCTTCTTCTCTTTAAGCTCGTCTAAGTGACCCTCTAGCAAATAAGACCCTACTTGTAGTACGGGTTCAGTAAACATCCGTAAAGTTAAGTCGATAAGTTTAAGCTCTACTACAGGGAAACCCTCAGCCATAAGACACTTGAATAGTTTGTAAGTGATTATCGTGTCGTTCTTGCAGTAACCCGCATACGCCTCCAAATCCTCCTCCGAGAAGTCTTCGCGCCGCTTACCCAACGCGTTCAAAACCTCAGTGCCTTTCTTGCCTATGCCGTAGTGTTCAGTGAGTGCCCTTAGACTGCCACCTACTTGCGTGCCGTGTATTGCCCTAGCCATCGAGAGCGTGTCTGCTATGCGTGCAGGTTTTATACCGAACCGCCAACTTAAAATAGCCATATCAAACATAGCATTGTGCGCAATGGCTAAAGAGTTTTCCCAATCAAACGAATCTAAAAATTCCTGCGTTTCCTTTTCCGTTCCAGAAAACCATGTGGTAGAACTAGAACTACTATCATCTATTTGAACGGAGACGCCAATGACTTCAAAGCTGTCACTGCGTATGTATTCTTCCGTAGTAAGTTTAGACAAACTGTATTGCCTGTCGTAATAAGTTTCAAAGTCGAGCGTTATGAATTTCATTTATGTGAGCCTCAAGCTCGTGTAGGTTGTTTTCGTTTATAACAAGTGCAGTGCCACCCGATTTACGAATCGCAGCTATCTCCCTGTCTTGTAGTGCAGTAGTCTTGCCTTTACCTGCCTTGCATTCAACAGCGAGAAAGCTGCCGTTAAAGCAACATATAACATCGGGCACTCCGCTGCGACCCATACCATAACTGGCGGGAAAGAAGTAATACGCGCCATGCTCTTTGAGCAATCGCACTACTTTGTTCTTCACTTTCTTTTCGGGGGTTAAAGCCATGCAAGGAGCGTAGCGCATAGTTTGGACTTTGTAAAGCACAAAAAAACCCCGCACAAAGGCGGGGTTAATCTTCATACCAACCTACAATTTGTAGGTTAGTCGTCGAAATCTTCGGGTAAAGTTTCTTGGGTTTTTATTACATGCGCTTCAAGTGCATCGCGCATCGCGGTTGTGTAGTTGGTGTAGTTCTCTTTGTAGTAGTCTAACACCTCTGTTGCGATGCGCAGGTTTACGTGTGCCATAGCAGGCTTAACACCCTTGCCTCTGCGCTTAACTGTTGAGTTCATTAGCTATCTCCTCTGATACCCAAAACATTCCTTCGGCGTGCTTAAAGCCAACATTAGATATGAAGCTGTTGTCCTCTGCCATTTTAAGCAGTCCTATCGCGCCGCGCACTTTGTCAGGTAATAGCTCTCGCTTGTAGGTGCGTACTTTTGTGTCGCGATGCTGCCATACATGGTATCCGTTCTCTGCGGCTTGTAAGTACAAACCTTGACCTCGGCTCTGCGCCTTGGCGGCTTCACTTACTAACGTAAGGTCTTCTGCGGCGTCTTTATGCGCTGCTACATACTCTCCGATGCCTTTAGCTTTGAAGTATTGCTGCACTGCTTGGCTAAGAAGCGGGTCGGAAAATGCAGCTTCCTCTAGCTCTCGCACGATATTACGCTTTGCGTTACCTAGTTTATATTTCGTGTCTTGGTGCGCGGAGGCTACTGCTCTGTCTATTATCACTGCGGTGGCGCTAAGAGTCTCAACCTTGCTCATACCATAAAAGTATTTGCGGATTATAGAGGCAGCCTTAGAATCACTAGTAGTTTCCATGCACGTCCCGCGACGCAACGCGCCTACTATACGGTTGTTAGTAAAGTTCAACGCACCTGTATCGTCGTTAACGTATACCGCTCCCACAGGTTCTAACCCATCGAAAACAAGCATGGAATGGAAGGTAGCATTGAAGGATAGATCAACGCAAAAGTTTAAGCGCATCATTTTAGGCGCAAGGTGGCGCAGTAGTCTGTACGCTGTCCTGTGCGCTTGTTTTCGCTCCCTGTGCTGATTTGGGTCTGCCTCTGGACTAAACTCTGTGAGCGGGTAATTAAACTTCTCCTCCTGATAAACATTACTGGGCATGTTGAGGAAGCGCGTTACGCTCCCGCTTTTTATTTGCTTTGCCGCGTTAGCTGCTCGGCTCGCGGGGCGGTGACTATATACTTGTGTAAAATTCATGTTGTTCTCCTTACCACTCGTAGGTTTTAATTATTTCGTCAACTTCTTTTTTAACTTCGTCGCGCACTTCGGGCTGATCTTTGAACATATCCTTTGTCTTGCCCTCCATGATCTCTTCTAACTTCTTGCGCGCTTCTTCTAACTTGGGGTCATTGGTAACATTCATGTGCTTAAGCATACGGCATAGCTCCAGTGGGTTAGACACAAAAGTATCATGCCACCGTTTGTCGTCTGCGTCCCCTTGCACCGCGCACTTTGCACTTATCTGATCGAGTTGTTTGCGTAGCCGCCGTTCATTTTCTTTGACTGCCTCTCTGATCTTGCGCTCTACTTCCCCGTCACACGCGGCGCGTAACTCTTGCATCTCCTGCTCTGGTAGGTCTATGCACAAGTGCCCACTAGCGGGTACGGGCGCAACAACAAAGCCCCATGCGTACTTGTTAAGTATCTGTTCAACAAGCGGATAGTCTTCCTCATTAAATATGTCACCTCTATATTCTCTAGCAACCTCACGATAGGTAGCGTACTTGTTCTCAAAGGTCTTAACCAAACGGTCAAACTCTTGATGCTTCCAGTTATGCTGCGCTTTGTAGTCGATGAACAAACTTGTTGGGCATAGGCGATAACCCTTGTCATCCCAAGGCAGCGTCATAGCCGAATGCCATAACCGAACATTGGCGGCGTGCTTTTGTATATCTTTGTGTCCCACTGATCCCACCATCAGGTTGTCGTACATACGCATTGCTCGAGGGTCGGCGTTCTTGCCCTTGGCAACTTCGTTCTCTAGGTCTTTGTTGCGCTTGCTTGCACCCCACACACTAATGTTTAGCTTAACTAATACTGCACTATTTGCTATTGCACTCATTGCTGTTCTCCAACCTACAATATGTAGGTTTAATCAATTTGAATTGTTTTGCCCACAGGGGCGGTTATCTTCGTGTCGTTCGTTATTGCCCACAGAATTGGAACAGTCCAATTCCCCCAACTATTAATCTTGCCATCAGTCAGCATGATTACGCAGTCAGGCTTGATGCCCTTCTCTTTCAGGTAGTCAGATACACACGTCGGATCAGTGCCACCTCCACCTGTTGCAGTTTTCATAGCAGGGGCAGCGGTCAGTTCGTCGCTGGAGTAAATCTCATGACTCTCCACCTGTCCGTCCCAATCAATGAAGTGTATCTTGTCGATAGATACTGCCTTAACAATACCAAGTATCTCGCTCGTCACATCTCTGAGTCTATCCTTGAAGAACATAGAACCCGAAGTGTCCCGCGCAATCACCACCTCATTGATGCTGTTACCTTGTAACGTAGGCATAATCACATCTTGGTGCAGGAATCTACGGTTAGGTCGTCGCCAAGTAGATTGCTCCTTCTTTCTACATGCCGAGTTCATAAACATACGCAGCAGCGCGCGCCAACTTATCTTGGGCGTTACCAGTTCACCCAAGCCCAGGGCATCCTTTAAGCCCCCTGCACCTGCTTTAGCATCCGCATGTAGTCCTTGTCGTATCGCCTGCTTGATGTCTTCGGTTAGCTTCTCGTTATCCTCGGCGTTAAGTTTCTTCGCTCCCTCCCAATCGTGGTTGTCGAACCCTGCGTCGCCTTCGCTCTCGCCCTCGCCCTCGCCGCCACCTCCTGCTTGCTCCTGCTCAAGCTCTCGGAAGATACGCTTCACCGTCCACTCGTGATACTTAGGGTCATACAAGCCAATAGCCTTGCCGTTCTCATCTATAGGCATCTCCGTTAGTATCCGCTGCGGGTCAGCCACTTGGATACGGTCGTTAATCCAATAGTCGGTCGCCATGTTGGCTCGCATAGCATGTTGCTCGGCAAGTCTGCGGTAAGTCACCAAGTGCATACCCGCCTTGTGTAACCACTCATGCACCATGACAAACGCCGCGCCCTTATCCCCCTCATTCTTCACGTCCTTGAAAAGAAAGTCAGGGTTGAACCAACAGTCGCGCCCATTAGTTGCCGCTGTTGGTACGTCAGTAGTGATATAGGTGTTGCCGTGCATAGCCACACCACGCAGTAACCCGAACTCTTTCGAGCGCATTAGCCCGATCTTAATCGCTTTGAATCTTCTATCTGCTAGCATAATTTAATCTCCAACCTACATTATGTAGGTTTACAATAAGTCTTCGTTGTCTGCTGCCCACAGTGCAAAGTCACCGTTGGTGAATGCGATCTGTCGTTTGGTCGCATGCCGCGCCAATGCCACACAAAATATGACTTGGAATTCCTCCTCCATACGGCGCAGGTACTTAAGAATATTGCTCAAGTTATCCTTCTCGACGTGCTGTAGTAGCCCGAAGGTAAGTACCGCCCGCGCACCTGCGTCATCTGGGATCATCGCTGTGTCGGGTGAAGTAGTAATCGAACTCACAGATGGCAAGCTCTCTTGGAACCTGATAAAGGAAGAGATGGACTCCGCAAACGGCGCGCCCGCTGCACCTGTTAGAGAAGCGACAAGTGACTCTCCATCGAAGTGTTCCATTTGCCAAACGATACGACTACTAATCTCAAGGGTGCGAGGCGATACCACATTGTCCTGTGGGTTAGCGGGGTGAAATATAAACTCGTTGTTCGCTCCATCGAGGTACGAGGCTAGAGCTTGTGGGTATCTGTCCACCCACGCCATAACAACAGGGTGAATCCCATTAGCTGCCGCCCATTGCAACCACTCGGTCGCGTTAGGTTTACGCATTATAAGCTCGACTACACGCTGCCTCGTGTGCTGCGCGAGTCCATCGCCCACACCGTCCGTGTCCATGTTGCCTGTCATAAAGATAATGCTACCGTCTGGAATATCTAGGTCACCTAGTCTAGGTCTAAATACTTCTAACATAGGGTGAAGCATATTCTTTACTGGGTCGGCTCCCTTGGTAAACTCGTCAAGGCATATCACTACAGCCTCTCCTGTAGTCAGCCCGAACCGTGCGTTGGGGTAATAGCGCGTTACCTTGTTCTCGTGGTCGATTACAGGCATTGCCACGTCACCCAAGTCTAGGTTAGGTACATCAACCATCGACAGGGCGTAGCCTGTAGCCTGTGCTATAGCAGCAGCAATTATTGATTTACCTACACCGGGTTCGCCTCTTAGCATATAGCGCACGTTGGGGTTAGCGAGGACAAGCGCAGCCGCTTGCTTGTGGTTTACGGTTCGCATCTCGTTTAGCAAAGATTCACTCATTGTCGTTCTCCGTTGGTAACCTACATATTGTAGGTTGGTTTTTAAGGTTAAAGTTTTATCGTACAATTATATTGTACCACACTGTGGTACAGAATGTCAAGTGAGCTTTCAAAGGTCTATATAAACTTCGCGGCTCATGTTGAGTGCATGGTCTGCCCCGCAGCTTTGGTGATACTCCACGTCCTCGTAATCCTCACCCACTCGCATGAACTCATAATGAAACATAGACTCATGTTCTTGGGTTGGGTCAGGGTCAGGGTCAGTAAACATTCCGTCCCACTCACTAAACGCTTTGTTGTATTGCTGCACCGTGTCGTAGTGTTCGTACCACTTAACCCCCTCTATATTGCAGTACAGGTAGCGGTCATCACCTTCTCCAATCACCTCGAACTTATCGGGTAGGTTCTCATCTACATACAGCTTGAGCATAGCGAACTTGCCTGTATGCCTCTTGCTTGGGTATGCAATCATTGTTACGTCGCTTCTATATCCCATTGTGTTACCTCCATAAAAGTGTGGAGGAGTTTAGGGTTATCCTAAACTCCACTGGTTGTTGTTACTTCTTGCGCCCTGCAAGCTTAGCTACCGCGAGCGCCGCACTTGATATTGCTTTCACTGAGTGCATACCGTCTTCAACATCTTGTTCGTAGGCGTGGTAGGTGTAAAAAGATTCACCTCCGTCCTCGCCCCTGTTGTACTCGTTAGAAAATATCAAGCACCCGCTAAGCTCGGCGGTTATGCGCTCTAGCTTTTCAGCGTCAACCACGTACTGCGTGTTATTTACGGCAACTATAAAGTTCATACTCTTCGCTCCAATTGAATTGTTTTACCCACAGGGGCAACGATTGTTTCACGCAAGTTGTGAATGCCCCACAGTATCGGGCAGTCCCATTCACCCCAACCCAAGACCTTGCCGTCAGTCAACACGATGGTTGCATCAGGTTTGATCTTCTTCTCTCGCAAATAGGCAGCCACACAGGTCGGGTCTGTACCCCCTCCACCATGAGGTTTAGTCAGAGTGCGCCAGTTCTTAAAGGTGCTGCTTGTATACTCCTCGTGCGCACAGACTGAGCCGTCCCAATAGATCAGGTGTATCTTCGCTACCTCTAGCTGTCGGGCTAGACCCTCGATCTCACTCATGCAAACATCAAACGAGTCGTCGAAGAACATAGAGCCTGATACATCAGGTGCGACTACTAGCTCTTTGATACACTCTCCACGCATAGTCGGCATGACTAGCCCAGTGGTTACGAAGAACCTGCGGTCGATACGCCTAAAGGTAGCTCTGGTTGCCGCAGTGCAAGTCGCTCGAATGAAGTGCTTCATCTGCTCCACCCAATCAACCTTCGGTGCGAGCAGTTCACCCAGAGCCAACGATCCTCCGTCTGTACCTTTGCCTACTTTCTTAGCAGCCATGAGACCTTGGCGTATAGCGGTGCTTACATCAGACTGTAGAGATTCCTTCTCCTTGGCTGTCATCTCCTTAGCCTCGTCCCAACCGTGGTCGTCAAAGCCTCCACCGCCTTCACCCTCGCCCTCGCCTTCACCGCCTTCCCCGCCTTCACCCTCTTCTTGCTTCTCGGCATAAAGAATGTCGAACACCTTCTTCACCGTCATGCCTTTGAAGCGCGGGTCACACAGACCGATTGGTTTACCTTTCTCGTCACGCGGCATGGCAACAATTGTCTCGTCCTTGTCTGCCTCCATGATGATTAGGTTTATCCATGTATCCATAGCCGAGTTAGCCGTCTTATGACACAGCTTCCACAGCGGCTCGTATATCTCAAGATGCCGCGCTGCCTTGTGCCAGTTCTCATGCAGGGTAATGAACCCCGCACCTTTGTCCCCCCACTTGAATATAAAGTCGGGGTTGTACTTCTCGTCCCTACCATTAGTACAGGCAGTGGGAACATCTCGTGTGAACTCCCTCGTGCCCATCATCATTACTGGGCCTAGCTCAACGAATTGCTTACTGCGCATAATCTCAATGCGCTTGCGCTTGAAGTCGCGCTCTAGTTTTGAATCACTCATAGTAAATCCTGATTGCGGTCTGCCCACTCGGCAAACGCCCGTGAAGTAAACGCCAATCTACGCTTGGCATCGGTAGAGTTCTGACCTGCGAGGCGCACACCAAAGATCACTTGGAACTCATCAGTGTCGTACCCCGCATCCTGTCGGGCTAGGTAGATCATGAAAGCATCGAGGTCGTCCTTAGTCTTGATGTACTCCCCCGCACTAAACGATAGCACCGCACACGCACCTGCATTCGGTGGCATCCTTGCTGACTTCGGGTTAGCCATAATCTCTGACCAAGGGGTCATGCTCTCGTGATGCTCAATGAAGTGCAGAAGCGAGTTAGTCGCTGCGCTGCCTATCGTGCCTGTCAGTGCTGCCCTGAGTGCTGCGTTAGAGTACAAGTGGCGGGTCTTCACTAAGTTACTAGCTAGCTCAAGAGTCCTTGGCGTTACCACTGAACCCTGTCCCATAACAGACGGATTAAAAATGTACGGGTTGTTGTGCTGTCCCTTATCCCGATAAGAAGCAAGTGCGTCAGGGTTGCGGCTGACCCATGCCATAACAATAGGCTCGATGTCATTCGCTGCTGCCCAGAGCAACCACTCATCATCTGTTGGTTTGGATATCTCGATCATCGTTATGCGCATCTTGCTGTGAGCCTTGAGGCTGTCACCCACACCATCGGATTCTAGATTACCTGTCATGAACACGATGCTGCCCTTGGGTAGCGGCAGGTCACCTAGCCTTGGGTCTTTCACTTCGAGTAGCGGGTGCAAGGTATTCTTACCCTCGTCCGAACCCTTAGTGTACTCGTCCAGACAGATGATCCTTGGCGTGCCCTCGTGCAATCCGAACTTGCCGTTGGGATAATACTTGAGCGTCTTGGACTCCATGTCGGGTATCGGCATCGCTGCGTCACTAATGCCCATGTTCGGCACGTCAATGATCGTATAGGGGTAGCCAGTAATTCTTGATAGCTCCGCCGCAATACTAGTCTTGCCTACACCTGGCTCACCTCCCAGATAGAATTTGTTGTTTGGGTTAGCCGCCATCATGGGTGCAGTGTCGCCAAGGGTTAGTGTTACGCGATCTTCTAAATGTATATTAGTCATGGTGTTTATCTCCAAATAGGTTTTAGTGTTGTTGAGTTTAGGTTGAACCTAAACTGCTAGCGTACATACTTGCTGTTGCGGTCTTTCTTGTACTCCCCGATGGGAAGCTCTACCTCTACGAACACAGCGTCCGCGTGTGCATACTTGAGTACCTCGTCAAGGTCTTGGAGTATTTGTTGGGGTTGGTAGTACCATTGCCTACCCGACCAGTTTGCCCAACGGTAAGTCATCGACATAGCAGCTACCGACTCTAGCGTGTCTGCCCAATCCTCGATGTTGTCCCCACGCATGAGATCGCACAGCGTGTCGGAGCCGTCCGTGTTTGGGAAACTACCCCGCTGCGTATCTAGCCGCTTCGCTAGCTCGAACTTGATATCCGCATCGGCACCGCTAACCTCGGCATCTTGGGGGTATGCTACTTTTATCATAGCCTTGGCATACTGCATGAAGGGTGCATACAGCTTGCGCACCTCTTTCATCGCTCGCCTGTTTACCCTGTGGACTACACACGTCTTAGGGTTTAGGGGTACACCGTCCGCACCAAAGTTGAGTGCCCCCTCGAAGTAGTAAGTCGGAGCAGACCAATATTTTGAATAGACGAACCCCCCGTCTGCGTTACGGACAAACCCCTCAACAAGTGCCGTCATAAACGCGATGGTGCTTTGCTCCTGATGACCGTTTGGACTTATCCTCTTGCTGCCGTCCTCGAAGTACGTCACGCAGTCGGTGTTGTACAGCTTGAACACTATGGACAAACCTACATTCCCTAGCGGACTTGTCTGGTTGCGCTCCCTCCGCACCGTCATGTGTGTAGCATTGCGCTTGGCTATCGGTTTCAACCCTGCGTTCCTGCCCTTACCCCTAATGGGGTCTACCATAAACTCATGGTTCGCAGCGTCATGCCAGTTCTCGATGTACGGAAAGCCATCTGTGTTTATAAAGAATCCCATGTCTTACCCTCCCTGCGGTTGCCCATGTCACGCTGCAACTCTTCCGCAGCTTCGAGGTTTGCCACAGCCTGTGCAACATTCTTGCGCCTAGTAAGTAGGCGATCATCTACAATGCGCCCTTGGTCTTTCAACTGCGCATCCATGTAGTTCAGCATTTCTTTAAGTTCTAGCATCGTATATTCCATCGTCTTGCTCCTTATGGTTGGTGAGTTTAGGTTTTCCTAAACTGCTTGGTGCGGCTACCTCTTCTAAGTAGGCGTGTAGCCTGAGCCTTGCTTCTGGACTCATCTGGTTGTAAAGCAAAGGGACAGCTTTAAGGCTACCGTCCCAATCTCGCCACCTTCTGTTACTCACAACAACAGCCCCAAGAAAACTAGATAGCCAATGCCCAACATGAACGCACACCCGCCTAGCAGGTACAGCGGTAGAACCCACAGAGGTAAGCCCTCGTCAGCCCATCGGTGTTGGTTGTGCGGGTCGTGAGTGTTGAGGTCACTCGGCTTGTATATAGAGTCGGTGCGCCACTTGGTCATGCGCTCTGTGTTTACCTTCTTATTATCTTTGCTCATAGTCCCTGCACTCCCCACTTGTTGACCAGAAACTCTATTGCCTGCTCTGTGTTCACCTCGAACCCAACGCGCTTACCCACGCGCACACGTAATATCTCTAGGTTCTTCTGCATGGGTGTTGGCTTTTCTGGTGCAGGTTCTTTCTTAGGGGGTGTATCCTCGTCCCAAAGCCTGTTTATTACTTTCTCTATTTCTGCTTCTTGCCCCTTCGAGTTTAGGTTCAACCTAGACTGCTTGGTTATCTGGCGGCTCTTCTTCTTAGCCGCTCTTGCTGCTTGCAGCTTCGCTATCTGTGCTGCTTGCTCTTCGGGCGTCAGTGCGTCCCATCTGCTTTTGGCAGACTTGCTCTGGTTCATGCGGCTCTGCTCACTGAACTTGTATACTTTCTTTTTAATCGTCTTCATGTCGTTCTCCTATAAAAGTGTGATCGAGTTTAGGTTGAACCTAAACTCCGTAGTCGGTAAAAAATATTTCCCACCAACTATAACAAGTATAACACATCTACTAGACAATGTCAAGTGATTGTTACAAAATAAATAAAATAATTTAGCAGAGTTGCGGAGGTATTGTTACGTTTGTATTGTTACGTTTTTGGGCTTTGTACTGTTACGTTTTTAGGCAGGGGTATTGTTACGTTTGTATTGTTACGTTTTGGGGTAATGTTACGCTTTCAAAGTGGTTTTGTAACAAAAGATGTAACATTGCAAAGCCAGTGTTCATGCGGGTTGTGTAACGTTTTTACCCCTAATGTTATAATGTTATGAAGATTTATATATATATATAGGAATCTGCAACTTTGTGACAATGCATGAAGGTTTTGTTTTGTTACGGGGTAAGAGAGATTCTGTTCCTTATACGTTGTTTTTAGAACGTAACATTGTAACATTAGGAATGTTACACATAGAATCAATGACTTACGTGACTATCGCAATGTTACACATTAGCTTTTGGCTTAAAAAAACGTAACATTACAAAAAGAGTTTAGGTTGAACCTAAACTGCGCCGGCTGAACTACTATCATGACACGGTATTTATGTAACATTGTATTGTTACAAAGTGAGAGCCGCACTACTAGCTACCAAAACTACTATCATGACACAGTCATGGGGAAGCGGCGGCACGGCGTTGGCGAGCAGGGTGCGAGGTGGATGGGTGGTGCAGAAGGGGAGGGCAGAGCTAGGTGGGATATGGAGGGGGAGTTTAGGTTAAACCTAAACTCGAGACGAAAAAAAGCCGCCCGAAGGCGGCTTGGTCTAGCGGGTGGTGCGCGGGTTGGTTATGCTAGGTAGTCGATCAGGTCGCCAACGGTCATGGCGTTGATCTCACCATCAATTACTTTCGCATTCTTGATCTCATCGCGGAGAGCAACAAGTTTATTGAGCAATCGTTCGCGCGTGTTGCCCTCTTTCGCTTCGGTCAACTTTTTGGTGATCGATTTCGCTACCGCATCGTTTTGCTTCGCGCGAGCTTTCAAGCTTTCGGCTTCGCGCTTGTACACGCCTTGCTTATCCTTGTCGCCCGAAAAGTCCGCGATCACGGCGTTCGCCGCAGCCGTCCTCGCCGCCTTCCGCAGCATCTGCGCTTTCGTTTTGTGCGCGGTGCGCTCTTCCGTCATCGTTTTGTGCTCGAGTGACTCTTCGCTAGGCGCGGCTGGCGCTTTCTGTGGCTTGATCTTTTCTAACCCAAAGTGCGCGATCTGGTAATCTTGCCACAGCGTCGCGCGGTGTGCGTTCACGCCTTGGATTATCGCGGAAAGTGATTCCGCTTTATCAAGCGACAATCCACAAGCATCTGCCGCCGTTTGTCGCGTATCGAGTTTCGATCCCGCGCGAAACGCGTTGCCGTTCAATCCGCCTTGCTTGTGGGGCAGCAGCGCCGCCTCGCCGAACTCCGCGATTAGGGGAACCATCGCCTCGCGCTTGCTGCTCTCCTGTGTTGTATGGATTTCGATTAGGTTCTTTATTGTAGCTTTCGTATTAAATGTAGCCATAGACGTTCGAGTTTAGGTTTAGCCTAAACTCCTCCTAGGTTTTAAGTTATGCGGAAGACCCGCACCTCCATTATACCATACTTACTAGACAGTGTCAAGTTTAGCATATCACGCCTACCCTTGAATCCCCCACCCCCTAGGGGGACACCCAATGGTGAGACAAGTGGTAGCACACGGCTCTACATAGTAACCCACACAAACGATACTTCGCTCCGACAACACCCCACCCCCTTCTTTAATTAAATCAATGACTTACGACCCCCACCCCCCTATATTTAGGAAGGCCCCCCCATAGGAGTCCCAGAAATATAACAATACCCCCCCGTCAAGGGACCCAAACCTACTATTTAAATACCCTATTTCAATCCTTTTACTCCCCTAGGAAAGTCGCCCTTATTCCTCTAACCCGATGGCCATAAAAACCTACGCGCTGCTGAATGAAAGTGAAACACACGTGTAATTATTTCACTTTAGCGCTTAAAAGTGAAATTAAAGGCGCCGTATTTCATTTTTCCTTTTATGCGCCACTAGTGTTGCTTTTTCCTTTTATGCGCCTGTTAGTGTTGCTTCTCATGTTCATTTTTCCCCCCTTTTTCGTCTTGTGCGCCTGTTAGTGTTCATTTTCTCCCTTTTTATGCGCATATTAGTGTTCCTACACACCGTCTGACCCCCCATAGGAGTCCCAAGTCCTTGTTGTAAAAAAATTTTTTGTATTTTATACTGCGGCACATACCAGCCTAACAGCTTGCGACGAGACAATTTAATGACCCTAGCGATCATTCCCGACTACGGGGTTGATATACCGCCCGGCATTTCCTACTTAGACCTACGAGAAAGGGCTGAGGCGGCCTGCAACACCGTGCGTTTATTGGAAGGGCATGGCCTAGACGCTACGCCGGACGAAACAGACGACACAGTAGCTAGCATACTAGCGACGACTTACGCGGAAGACCCCGAGGCAACCTCAAAGAAGGTGGGGAACGCCAACATGCGTACGCTTACCCCCGCGTCCATAGTCCAGACAAACAACATCCTCAAAGAATTCAGCCACATAATCGCTACTTCCGCTGCTGAAATCCGCAATCTAGTTACAAACAAGCTTATACTGGAAACAGAGAACGCTGACCCACGTATACGGATGCGGGCTTTAGAGCTACTAGGTAAGATTTCAGACGTAGGACTATTTGCAGACCGCAAAGAAGTTACTATTACGCATCAGAATACCACCGAACTGCAAGAAAAATTGCGAACAAAGTTAGAGAGGCTCAAAAACCTCAAGCTTAACGCCGAGGGTGTGTACGAAGCTGAAGTTATAGACGTAGAAGCCGAAGAGGTCCAAGACTAATGGAACTCACAGGCCAAGAGATTACTGGGTTTACCCCCGACGAAGTCCAGACCATGTTAGACAATCTGGATAGTTACACCGAAGCCGAGCAGATCGAGATTGCTAACTTATTAGAGGCTTTGGAAGAGCGGCAGGCCATAGAGAACGCACACGCGGACTTGATAGAGTTTTGTTGCTTGATGCAGGAAGACTATAAGGTAGGTAAACACCACAGGATACTGGCCAGCCTGCTGATGGAGATAGAGAAGGGCAAGACTGCGGACGGCGAAAACGGTAGAGCGGTTGCAGTGGATGGTAAGGACCGAGTCTGCGTAAACATCCCCCCGCGCCACGGTAAGTCCCAGCTAGTCTCTATATACTTTCCGGCTTGGTACTTGGGGCGTAACCCAGACAAGAAGGTTATGATGGTGTCCCATACCACTGATCTTGCAGTAGATTTTGGTAGGAAGGTGCGTAACCTGATCTCCACCGCGCAGTACCAGAAGATATTCCCAAACGTACAGCTCGCGTCGGATTCAAAGTCAGCGGGGCGTTGGAACACCAACAGGGGCGGGGAGTACTATGCGTGTGGTATTGGCTCCTCCATCGCCGGTCGTGGTGCGCACCTACTCTTAATTGACGACCCCCATTCAGAACAAGACGTGATTAACGGCAACTTCGATGTGTTTGAGAAAGCGTACGAATGGTTTACCTACGGCGCCCGGACACGTCTTATGCCTCATGGGCGGGTTGCAATCATCCAGACTAGGTGGCACTTAGACGACCTGACTGGGCGGGTTACGCGAGATATGGCCCAGAACGAACTGGCCGATAGGTATGAAGTGGTAGAGTTCCCCGCCATACTGGAGATTGAGCAACCCAACGGTAGTGTAAAAGAAAAGCCCCTGTGGCCGGAGTTCTTTGACCTAGAGGCCCTACACCGTACCAAAGCCTCGATGCCGCTGTTCCAGTGGAACTCGCAGTATCAACAGAACCCTACGGCGGAAGAAGCAGCACTTGTTAAGCGCGAATGGTGGAAGGAGTGGCTCCTTGAAGACCCGCCTAGTTGTGAGTATATAATTATGGCCCTCGACGCGGCGGCTGAGAAACACAACAGGGCTGACTTCACGGCGCTTACTACGTGGGGTGTGTTCTTCCACGAAGAGGAGAACTGCTACTGTATTATCCTGCTCAACGCCATTAAAGAGCGGCTTGAATTTCACGAGCTTAAAGAGATGGCAACCCGCGAATATTTAGAGTGGGAGCCGGATGCGTTTATTGTAGAGAAGAAAAGTAGTGGCACGCCGTTGTATCAAGAGATGCGCAGGTCTGGGCTAATCGTGCAGGAGTATACCCCGCATAGAGGCACTGGAGATAAAACTGCTAGACTTAACTCTGTTTCTGATATAGTGCGCTCAGGACTTGTGTATGTTCCACAAACACGTTGGGCAGAAGAGGTAGTCGAGGAGGTCGCAGGCTTTCCGTTCATGTCTAATGATGACTTGGTAGATACAACCATAATGGCGTTGATGCGGTTTAGGCAAGGTGGGTTTATCTCTCTGCCATCCGACGAAGCAGAAAACGAGGCGGCCTACCGGCACCGCGGCGGATACTATTAGTGGATAAAATAGACGCAAAGTCTGAAAGCTGGATACGTAAGAATTTTAGTTTGTTTTCGCCCGAAGTTAAGCAAATGGCGGGTAAGCGACTAAATATATGTCAGGCGTGCCCAGAATTTAGGCAGAAAATTAACCAGTGTAAGAAATGCGGGTGCATAATGCCCATTAAAGTATTTTTTACAAAAGCCCAATGCCCGATAGGGAACTGGGACCAAGAGGATATATAGATGGCTATCGAGAAAGGTTTGTACGGGATGCCCGAGGGTATTGAAGAAATGGGTGAAGACGAAGCCGTAATAGCTATAGATACTATGTCCGATACGGGTGTCGAGGTAGTGCTAGAAGACGGCAGCGTAGAAATTACCTTTGGCGAAGAAATAGACGAGATTGATGCTGCGCCGTTCGATGCGAACCTTGTTGACTACTTAGAAGACGGGCAGCTAGAAGAAATATCTGGCGACCTGTGCGAAGCCGTAGAAGGTGACATGGCCGCCCGACGTGACTGGGCAGATAGCTACGTTGCGGGCCTTGACGTGCTGGGCATGAAGTACGAAGAGCGAACCGAGCCTTGGGAAAACGCCTGTGGCGTATACAGCAACATTTTGGCGGAAGCCGCTATCCGGTTCCAAGCCGAAGCCATGAGCGAGACGTTCCCCGCCGCCGGTCCTGTAAAGACTAAGATTCTTGGTGAAGCTACCCAAGACAAAGAAGACGCTGCCTTACGTGTTAAGACAGATATGAATTACGAGCTTACCGAAGTTATGGTAGAATACCGCCCCGAACACGAGCGGCTGTTGTATTCCCTCGGTTTGGCTGGCTCTGCCTTTAAGAAGGTGTATTTTGATCCCAGTTTGGGGCGGCAGATTGCCTTATATATCCCTGCGGAAGACGTAATCGTGCCCTACGGTGCCTCTAACATAGAGAGCGCGGAGCGCGTTACGCACGTCATGCGCAAGACAAAGAATGAAATGATTAAGCTACAGGCGGCTGGGTTCTATCGGGACGTGGAACTTGGCGACCCTGTGTCGTTTTTCTCAGATGTTGAAGAAGCTAAGGCTGAGCAGTCGGGCATATCCCTGACCTCAGATGACCGTTACACCGTGCTTGAAGTACACGCTGACCTGAATATTGACGGTGTGGATGGTGCGGACAACGAAGAGTCGTTGCAAGTCGCAAAGCCTTATGTGGTAACGCTTGAGAAGGGTACAGGTAAGATACTGGCTATCCGCCGTAACTGGAACCCTGACGATCCTTTGACACTAAAACGTCAACATTTCGTACATTATGCTTACGTCCCCGGATTTGGATTTTATGGACTCGGACTCATTCACATTATTGGTGGCTACGCTAAAGCTGGCACTAGTATTATCCGTCAGCTCGTGGACGCTGGAACCCTATCTAATCTCCCCGGTGGTCTCAAATCTAGGGGACTACGAGTTAAGGGCGATGACACACCGATTGGTCCGGGCGAATTCCGTGATGTAGATGTGCCGTCCGGTTCTATCCGCGACAACATTATGCCGCTCCCCTATAAGGAGCCGAGCCAAACTCTCTTTGCCCTGCTTAAGCAGATCACCGAAGAGGGGCGACGTTTGGGCGCTATTTCAGATATGAACATCTCCGACATGAGTGCTAACGCGCCTGTTGGAACCACACTCGCTCTACTAGAGCGTACTCTCAAGCCCATGGCCGCTGTCCAGTCTAGGGTACATTACTCAATGAAACAGGAGTTTAAGTTACTCCGAAAGATCATTGCTGAGTACGCGCCAGAAGAGTATCTGTATGTGCCTGACCGTGGTGAACCTCGTGCGCGACGCGCCGACTACGCTATGGTGGAAGTAATTCCTGTCAGTGATCCCAACAGCAGCACGATGGCACAACGAGTTGTGCAGTATCAAACCGTGTTGCAAATGGCACAGGCCGCCCCACAAATCTATGACCTACCACAGCTTCATCGCCAGATGATCGAGGTCCTAGGCATTAAGAACGCCGACAAGCTTGTACCTACTGAAGACGATATGCGCCCTGTTGATCCAGTAGGTGAAAATATGGGTGTGTTAGTGGGTAACCCCATTAAGGCGTTTATGTACCAAGACCATCAGGCGCATATAGCGACCCACCAAGCTTTCATGCAAGACCCCATGATTATGCAAACTATTGGGCAAAACCCTATGGCGAACCAAATCATGTCTTCGTTACAGGCTCACATAGCAGAGCACACGGCGTTTATGTACCGCCAGCAGATCGAAGAGAAGATAGGCGCGCCACTGCCGGGTATGGACGAAGAGCTACCAAGAGAGCTAGAAGTGCAAATTGCGCAGCTCCAGTCTAAGGCAGCTATCCAACTTACTCAGACGCACCAGCAGCAACAAGCGCAGCAGCAAGCGCAGCAAAAAGCCCAAGACCCAATCGTCCAGATGCAG
>Ga0222711_1000196_pt1 | contig 20048 bp, 21 predicted proteins | sample AntAcemetage1699_FD_179814 | JGI IMG/M metagenome (GOLD analysis project Ga0222711, IMG submission 179814) | Saline water microbial communities from Ace Lake, Antarctica - #1699 | ecosystem: Environmental > Aquatic > Non-marine Saline and Alkaline > Saline | place: Antarctica: Ace Lake...
TCAATGCCCGACGACTCAGGTGGGGACACATCCTTGACGATCGCAGGGGCCACTTCGCGCATTTCCTGGGCAATCACACCGACACGCGGGTCGCTTGGGTTGCGAATGAACGCAAATGTGACAGGCCGCATGCTCATTACGACTCCGAGTGCATCAGCAGCAGGAATGGTCACGATGTCCTGCTTGAGGGTTCGGTCTGAGGTCGAAATGTAGGAGTTTGCGCTGCAGTCACCCGTCGCGGCATCCACCGAGAACGCGCTTCCAACTGTGGTGTTACCATCGACACTGAGCGTGCCATCAACACCGAGCGTGCCCTTCACGGCGGTGTTGCCGGTTGCTGCCGCGACGGTGAACGTGTCCGTGGACCCAGCGCCTACCACAGCAAAGTCGCCCAGCACGTCGCAGGTACTACTCAACGTCGCACTGCTAGCCACACTGAGTGTCCCGCCGAGGGTGGCTGATCCTGCCAGATCGAGTGTTCCATCGAGATCAGAGTTGCCCGTCACGTGGATAGTTCCGTCGATCGCCGTGTTGGAGGCAGCCAAGGTGCCAAGAGATGCATGGCCAGTAACGGCGAGTGTTCCGCTGGCAGTAATGGCTGCAGCAGCCACAGTGCCGCTTGCCGTAATGCCTGCAGCGTTAACGGTTGTAGTGCAAGTAAGAGATCTGGCCGTGATGTCCCCAGTCGTGGACAAGTCGGTGGTGCCAAACTGGCCGTTGACGTCGAATGTCGTCCCCGTTTTGGTAAGACCGAGGCCTGCGATAAACGCGCCTGCGCCACTGAAGGTAGTCCACTCCAATGTGTTGGTGCCCACAGTGTCCACGTTGGAGTCGGTGGTGCACACGAAGCCGATGTCCTTCTGGTTGGTGCCTGACTCGACAAAGACAAACACGCCAGCCGCGCGGGCACCCGCCCCCAAATCGACGGCGCGATCAGGGGTGCCACTGGCCTTCACCACGTAGATGCCGTTCTCGGTCACGTCAGTTTGGTTCTTTACAAGGACACGGTCGCCCGTTGCGAGAGTCACGCCGTCCACGACGCTGCCGTCGGCAAGTTCAGTCGACAGGTCGATTGCTACCGTCGTGGCGCACCGGACAGATTTTTTAACGTCGAGGCCCTGTGCAACGGAGTCCACATACGACTTGTTGGCGGCATGCGTGCCTAAAGTTGGTGTTTTGACGCCACTGATAAACAGCTCGCCCACTCCGCCGGAGGCTGAAAACTTGATGGTGTCAGCATTGGCGTCAGTCGCGATTGTTGCAAATACGCTACCGCTTTTGGTAAACTGAAGTTGGTCTTTTTGAAGACGCGCAAATGTAGACGCCATATTTTAAGATACAATGAAACTGAGTTTTATTAAGCATTGTGTAAAGGTAAAGGTGCACACGGCTTTTTTTAAACATACCCGACGATTTACATTCGTACTATCTTATCTTCAGGGGGAGGATACAGGAAAGGATCGACCCTTTTTTCCGTGGGGCGCGAATGGCGGTCAGAGCGGTGTGAATCGTGCTCACGCCGACGTGTTCGGTGTAGCCTAGGCCCTTGACGTTCCTCCCTTTCCGTAGATGGGATCACAAGTCTCGGTACGTAGGGACAGGATGCGGCAATGGTTGCATCATCTCTCGTGTCGCCAATTGTCGCTGTCTTAGTCAATGGCAAAATCGGGTCAATAGAAGCAACTGGCACGATAGGTACAATTGGTGCGAATGAAACTACTGCAGGGGCAATGCCGCGTGTGTGCGTGCGTGCTTGCGTGCCACCTGCATCAGAGTGCAAATCCTGCTGCAGCACATGTGCAGCAGGAGCCAATTGTGCAGCAGGAGGAGGGGCAATTGGTACCGGTACATGCTTGTATCGGTACTTATAGTACCACACCCCTGCCGCAGCAATGGCAACTGCTGCGCCTACCCCAAGGATAATAGTTTGCCACGACATCCCATAGGCACCACTAACAGCAGCAATCGCTGGGGCTTCTTTCTCTTTCACAGTATCCGCCATAGGATTCTTAGGCTGCTTCAACACACACACACCACCCCTTTTCTTCCATTACCCTCATGTCGCTTTTTTTTTGTGTCCCACCGCCATTCTGTTTTGTCGTTGAAAATAATGTGGTTGTAATAGCAGTGCCGGTAATCGTCATATGGAGCCGGAACGTGCCAGCGGCGAGTCGACATATGAAGCAGAAGAGCGTCGCGACGTTAAGCTGATAAATACACTCACTGACCGACACCGTATTCCCGGGAGTGACCCAGTCAGCTTTGCCACGATGCTGAACGACACCAGGGCACCACCGCATGTTGGGCCGCTGTTGTGGGCTGCTCTAGTCACGATGATGTACTCATTCCGACACAACCGCAATGCGTCCATGCTAGTATGGGCCTGCACAATAATGATGCACATCACCTACACAGAATATAAACGACAACAGAGCACGAGAAGACAAGTGAAGGAAATCGACATCCAAATTAAAGATGAAGAAGCTAATCAGGCGGCCTCACAAGCAAGCACACCTGCAACACCCCTCAATGCAACTGCACTGCTTCAATCATCTGCACTACTCCCTCCACCTGCAGTTTATGCTCGCAAAATAGCAAGTCTTACGGCAAAAAGAACATCAATAGTGAGCGGCAAAAATAACTGGTGGCGACGGGTACTATACATTCTTCAGGCTTGTCTTTTTTTGGGGGTGCTCGTAACTGGAGGTTCGTGGTTGTACGTTGTGTTCCAAGTACTCTTGTGTGGGATGTTTTTCCTTGATCATTCCGCTCACATATCGCAGGTGCGCAAGGTGTACTGTGAGTTCGGCAACAACGGACCAATGGCATGTCGCCTTCAAAGATAATAAGGAAAGGAAGACATGCCACATGTTGATTCGCTTAGGATAAATAACTTTTATATTATGGTTATTATGATAAAGACAACAACACAACATCACCGCGATGGGGTTTTGGGGGACATCAACCACCGAGAACACCGACATCAGCCTTCAAACCAATGACTGTTCGCAAGACGCGAGTACGCAAACGACCACCACTCAGGAGGTGAACGTTCGCATGGAGATGGACTGCAGCTTCGAATTCACTGACATGAATGTCGTTGCGGCGGTGTGTGACGATGGTACCGAGATGTCAGGATCTGAGGCCATGAAAACGTTTAGCACGTTCACAAGAGACTGCAATCAAGTCGCAAATCTCAACATACAGAGCAACAAGGAAACGTCGTCTGGGTTCACGGCAGCTTGCTTGCAAAGCAACAAGAACAAAACGAAGCAAAAGGCCACTTCCGTTGCGGGACTTTCCTTCCCAGGCACTTCCGCAAGCGCCACCAACTACAAGTCCTCGGCCTCCGCACAGAGAGCATCCATGGTATCTTCGTTTTACAGTATGTCGTCACAGAAGACATCCGCGACGATGCTAATGGACGCACACACAAAGATTGCCCGGAGCAAGATGGATACATGTTCGATGAAGGTGCTCCTTGACCATTTGGGCAGTGTGTCGGCGAATCAAGCACTGACGGTCGAGGCGGGCATATCGGACAAAGTAAGCAACGCCGTGTCCATGCAAGCACGCCAATTCAACTCGAATGTCACGGATCAAACGGCGGTCGCAAAGGTCGACATCTCCTTTATGTGGATTCTCATTTTAGTTGCGATTTTTGTGGTGATTGTGATGATCGGGCCTATGGGGGCCCGCATGCTGTTCAAAGCGTCCAAGGGCGTGTTCGGCGCCGTGAAGGGTGGTGTCATAGGAGCATATTCTGTTACCAAATCCTTGGCGACGTCGGCCATTGGGACCAAGACCATTGCTGGTGCAACGGTGTACCCGGAAAATCACCCACCTTTGCTTGCTACACCATCATCGCAGCTCGTCGTGTAACTTCTTTTTTGTTTTTAGTAGTATCTGCATCATCATCATCATCATCGTCTGAGCTTGAGAGCATCTCCGCCCGTACAGCTCCGATGGTTAGGACCGAACACAATACAAAAACGATGCCGGTGGTGAGAATCCATAATCCCATGAAGTTCGGTTGCGCAATGAAAGCTGCTATATTTTTTTTCGTAACAAAAACTTTATTATTTCCGTTATGTATAGCGAGCGACTACATACATTGCATACACTACATGTCGAACGCCTCTCTTGTTGAACTTGGGCTCTTTGTTGGCGCAATTGCGCTGTCTGTTACGTACTGTATGGTAAAATGTCTAGCACAGGTTGAACAATCCAGGTGTGTCGAAATTGACTGTTGCTGCAGTGCTGTCAAGCTACGACGTGCCGTGGAGAGTCGAAGCACTGTTATCGACGTTGTAACACCACAGATTCCTGGTGGTCGGCCTCTACCCCACGTTGATCATCACTCTGGCGTAGCCACTACACTGTGACGTCCTTTAAGCTCCTCCAGTGCACTGGCGAGGAGGTTGTGTCCATGCTGCAGTGTCGTCAATGCCTCGTCGAACCCATTCATACGACCCCAGATTAACTCCAATTCGCTGTTTTCGCTAAATGGCGCACTTGGTATGTGAGGTACGTGCGGTCTTGTTGTTGTTGTGGTTGCTTGAGTTACGTCCTGTCCTTCTTCCATTTTCGATTGCTTGCAATATTGCCGAAGTAGTAGTTGTTTTCTGCACTTGCGTACACGCAATGCTTAGTAAATATATATAAAATACGGGACCCCCCCGTCCGTGCAAAATAAAAGCCAAAGGCCGGCCATGCCTTTACTGTCTGCTGCGACTGAGTTTTGGGGGCCATGTGCGTGGAAACTAATGCACTCTGTTGCAGCTACTTACCGTCCACAGCACCAAAGCGTACCCAATGCGCGCACCATCAAGGAGGACACTGACAGTGCCAAGTTACATTACGCAACATTCTACAAAAACCTACAGTATGTGCTACCGTGTCATCTGTGTCGTGCACACTACAGTGAGTTTCTCGGTGCCCATCCTGTGGAGGACTCACTGCGGGACGAAAATACGCTTCAAAAATGGGTGTACGACTTGCACGACGACGTGAACAGACGCAATGGGAAGCAATCTCCAACATTTGACGAGGTACTACGCATGTACAACGAATTTGATCCTTCGAGGCCGTTCACGGAAGCGACTCTCGCAGATCCCCATTTTGGAACTAAAAGTGACGCGCGAGCCGACGCTGGTGTTGGATTGGCCAATAATGCTGCATTTCATGTTGTTGCCGCTGCGATACTGACATCGATCTTTTTTGTCTACTGCGTTCCGGTTATACGGCGCACCTGGGTGCATCCGCCGAAAGGAGGTAGGGTTGTAGCTGCTGCGGCGGCTCGGAGGCAAGAGTAATAAGTAGCAGTATAAGTAAGTTTCGAGTGTTCTTTATTTTAACAATAACTATTAAATCGATCGTAGAGTATGCAAGTTGAGCGTGCACCAATCATAGCATGGATTCCTGCGCTCGCGTGCTTGAGCGTTGCAAGGTCTTTACTGGTGGTGTACCAAAACATTTCCGCCGGCGAAATGCCTTCGCTACCTAGCGCCCTGATTATACTGGCATCGATACTACTCAGCGTATTTGCTTCATGTCCAATGAAGATGTGCGAAGGGATCGATCAAATGCGGTGTACAATTATGAAGGCGCAATATAGTCAACAATGCCCCAAGGGTGAACTTCTATCAAGACCACCGAGCATGCAGATGTTTATTTCAAATGCGCATGATATCAGTTCCATTTCTCTCATGTTCATGGAAATGAAGCTCTCACATGAACTGCCATCATTGGCAAAACTTCGCCTCCACCCCACGTAAGCTTACCGTGCGCCCGCTCGACGTCCACGTTGGGGCAACAGGACCACCGCATCCTCAGCGTCAGCGTCAGCGTCAACCTCTTCAACGACAAGGGGAAGAGGCGTGGGCTCGGGCTTTGCGATGGGCTCGGGTTCGGGCTCAGGCGGCACGCCAACAAGTGTAGTGACGTCCGTTTTAATCCCTTCTGCGTCGACGACCTCAGCTTCAACGGATTCGTCGGCCTCCGGTTCTTGGGGGTTCTTGGCTTCTTCAATGGGTTCAACAACGAGAACGGGTTCAACGTCCTCAACTGATTCAATGATTGTATCAAGAATCTTCTCGCGCTCCACTGGACTGGGCATCTCATCATCGGGTTTAGGTTGGGCGTTTGTTTTGTTGCCCTTGTAAGCAGCAAGCAGAAGACCATCTGTGATCATGCTTAGTGCATCAAGGGGCAGGTATCCTGGTTCAGTTTTGCCTTGAATGCTCCACGTCGGGAATGCTTGGATTTTGGCACACTCAGTTGGGTGTTTATCGCAATCAACAAAAAGATCACTTGAGACATCCACACCGATAACCTCAAGCTGGCGACGGGTCCATGAACAGTGCATACTGCCATACACCTTGGCACCAACAGCCGATAGCTTTGACACCACAAGTAGCTGGTCCTTTTTGCTTGGTTCAGCTGCAGCAGGAGTAGCTTGGCCACTCAACTTATTTCTCGCCCATGCGACGATAGGACTAAGCTCCTTAAAGTAGTGTTCCAATTGTGGACGGAACTGCGTCACGACGATGGCAATCACCACACAGAACACCCCCCATTGTGAGATCGTCTGTCGCACGCCGTTTTTTTTTGCGTATGGGTGCGGCGTCATGCTGCTTGTTTCGCGCAGATCATGGTCATCATCCATTATGGCTCTTTGCATTTGCTATGCATATGGCCGTGGTGTCAGTGCATGTCATATTTGACTTTTTACATATACATACAGTCAATAATAACCATAACCATGACCTCACTTAAGTTAACTAACTACTTGCCGGAATGTGAAGACATGCTAGTATGCCACCCACATCCGCCATCACCCGTGCGCTATCTACGGCAGCCCATCCTTCAAGTGCACTACCAATGCCATCTGTTAACGGGTCAACGTGAGCAGATGTTTTTTCAGCTGCCAAGCCGACTTTACATGCTGTTCGACGCTTGAGCTCCGTTATTGACGGAATTGCGATGTCGTAATCGGCCAAAAATATTTCATTTGTCAGGTAGTCCTTCTCATCCGAGCGTACTCCCAGTTTGAGCATGCAATCTTCCTGATATGCATGCGCTGCATCACGAATGTCCGTATCGTATGTATGGGCATGAAGACATACACCAAGAATGCTTAGACGAAGCAGGTCATTCCGCGGGTGACACTTTGGATGTCGAAGAATTACACCATCTGTTCCACGTGTACGTTTTACGGTACATTTACCCCACTTTAAACCATATGTCTGTGTCAGCCACTGCCTTGTGATCTTGATCGTAGCACGTGCGTCGAATACCTCAACTTGCACGCCATCACCTTCATAACCGATAAAATTGTGGGCCTGCCGTCGCAGCCATGCTTGCAAGTGGATATCCTGCAACCGCATCTGCGCGAGAGAAGCACAGAGCCCATCGCGGACAACTGTTGCAACTATGTTGGAGTCCGGAATAACAGAAACGCCATTCTCCGATGCCATAACGACTGATACTCCACTGCATCCAGCGGCAAACATCAAGATGACTGTAAAGATGCGTGTCACCCATGATGGCAGCTGATCTTCGAGTACGATTTTGTGATGTACCGTCTTGCTCACATGCGTCTGTAAGTCTTTTAGTGTTCTAGTGGAGAAGGCACCGCCTGCTGTTTGGTCGGCCATGAAGAGATACGAAATGGGCAGCAGCGACTCCCACGTGTTCTTGATCGTGCTTTGCCGACTGGCAGGCAAAAAATGGAAAACGGCATCTGTACATTGAAAATCGATACCACCAAAGAAATTTCCTAGCTTTGCTTTTTGGTAGATCAGAGGATCCACCATGCCTGCGTCCATGGCACACGATGGTGCATAGACAGCACGGCAAATCTCTTGCGCTTCGTGCTGGGCAATGTGAAGATTGTGAATCTCCATGTTAAGCATGCTGATGTAGCGCAAGGCGGTGGGTGGCAACTTTTTGATCACTGCTTTTTCGTCCGCCCATGTAACTGCACGTTCGTACTCTAGTGTCATGTTGCTGACTGATCGGTTTCGTTCCATACGGGACACAGCGATAATGCGAAGCAATGCCTCCGGGCACTGTGTCACACGGATACCAAGAGCCCCCGGTTCATCGGCAACGGACGGCAAAACGCATGCGCGGATGTCGTCAAAGAGGCTGCGAACGCCCCCCACCATCTTCGCCATGGATGCGGCTACGATCGCCTGCGATGGTGGGTCTATGGAACCCGGCCCGTACGTCTTTCGTACTTTGTCGATGCACACATACACGGTGCGACTGCGTATGTGCCGTACTCGCCCACGCTGCTGGTTCAATTCGCGACCGGTATTACTCCCATTCGTACCGTACACGAACACATCGTCAAAGTGGTGGATGGAGCAATCAATGCCGGCAGCAACCGCCGGAGTGCAAACCACGACATCGTAGGTACCCCATGTGCGGTCACATTCGGCTGCTGCGGCTTTCACAGCGGGTGGCGAAGCTCCTTCAATCAACAGTACATGAAGTCCTGCGGCGACAAGTATGGATTGCGCGTGGTGTGCATATGTCTTGGAGTTCGAGGCCAGGTATACCTTTCGTTTCTGCTTTACAGCATGCCTAAAAAGTCGCTTCGTAAATGTCACCACATTATGGACCACCACGTGTTCTGTGGTGTGCGATGCGAATGTGTTGCACAATACGTGTGTGTGCTTGTGGTCTCTGCCTAGGCCGGATATAAATGCAAGTGATCGGTCGCCAAGATCCGCGTCACATACGACAAGTTTCGAGCACTGGCAAAGGATACATTCAAATATCCGCCAGCATAAGAGCGCCTTATCCTGCATGGTAGCAGACGTGAAGTGAGTCAGCAAAGACTCAACTTCATCAATGATAACCACATCATATGCTGACGGGAGTAAAAAGAGGCCATCCTCTCCGCCTGGCACAAGCAGCCGTGCAAGTGAATCTAGCTGAATGGAGACCCGTGGTACACCATGCAATGATGCGGCCTCAGATGTTAAATAGTTCTGCAGCTGAAGCCTTGTCGCGAGGGCTGTGTTTAGTGTCTGTCTAAAGCCGATGCTGACAACTCTCAATTCTGGTCGTATTGCTGACAGTCGTTGGATGTAATCCGCGATCATGTATGTCTTTCCCGTTCCCATGCCCGACCGTGCGATGCACATTTCAGGGACGGAGAGGTCATCCATCAGCGGGCATGCCGGGAGAAACTGAGTGCACACCTGCGTCATAGTACACCCCGGCAGGTACCGTGTGATGAGGCCAACGAAATCCTGGCTAGGGGTGCTTTCAGGTGTAATAACATTGTTCGAAGAAGTTGCTGTCGGTGCCCTGAGCACGGTGGTTTCCTGACAACCAAAGCAGAAATAGTCCGATGAGCCGTCGTCGTGTAGGGACACCGATGCGTAGTGACGGCTGTGCTTTTCACACCCAAATGCGCATGTTCGGTCCACATCCGCGCTGGCTGCTTTGTAGTTGATCATCATTGTGACGCTTTGGATGCCCGTAGGCGACACGTCCGTCGACATGCTCCTGCTTGTAAAATGGGGGTGCACAGCGCTCGCTATCCACTGCACGCACTCGCTGATGTGCGTGGGAATACTATCACAGTTGCCGGAAATTCTGCTAACGGATGGGACGCCGGCTGTTTGCGCTGACGGTATGTGCCGAGCAGCGCGTGGCATTAACGATGCCAGTGGTGTGCGTGATACCCATGTTACCACCTCACCTTGCGTTGGCGATGTGTTGCACATGAAGGTGGTGAACGGCACATTAGGCCGGCAGAATCGCAAGTCCGGCATGAGCAGACGTAGAGGCTTGTTCGCGTGCTTTCCATCGCCCTTACAGCACCCAGGGAGGCGCATGCTTCGTTTACCGCTGGAGTATATGTTGAAGTCAACGGCCTCCTTGGTATCATGGTCGCCTTCGGTTTGGAAGTAGCAGAATTCTCGAAGGGTTGCGTCGCGAAGGCATACGTCTTGCATCCGCACACGAAACGCAGCCATAACGACTTTCTCGATGTCACGTCGAGGGGAGCAGGCAATTTGAGGGCTTGTGTTCATGATGAGGTGTTTTGAATACTTGTATGCCGCCAAACTCGCGTCAAGGACGAGAAAGTCCGCTGGTGTAATGGCAGCCCGTGATGGTAGCATGATGAGATCGTTTAAAATAGCACATAAGAGCGGCAGAAAGTGCGTCTCGAGGATTTCATCCAAGTGCTGTACATCCGCATGCGTCGTATGCGATGGAAGGGCGCGGTCAATGTCTAATACCAATTTCGTGGGCGCGTTGTCCGCGAGCGACTCGTACAAATGACGGTCGCTGTTATGCAGTGACATCATCAAACTTTGAAGTTCGTGGTGGCTTAATGGAGCGTACACTCTCCCAAAAGTTGTCAGGCGCTTCTGCCGCGTGTTGCTATCGATGGCGACGCCAATGCGCTCCATGTCGACGACGATTTGGCCCTCACATTTGGCCTGCAAGGCGTCTGTGTATTTCGCATAAAACCGAGCACCACGGAACATGCCACTACGATTTGTTTTGCCCATGCGGATTGGAAAGCCACCAGGGAATGGGCGGACATTGCTAGTTGTACTGGTGATATACTCGATTGAGTGCATCAACCGCACTTGGCCATGGAACTTAAAGTGAATATTTATTACTGCAATAAGACACATCCGATATATCACAAATACATCAACGGATGGGCAAACAAACGGCCCATGGGGTGATGCTGCAGTTGTCTGTGGCGACACCGGCGACGGGATCGTACTAGAAGCTTAATATATTACACTGTATTTTTTTTCACTCGTACTAAACAAACGCACGGTTACGGTTGCACAGACCGCCAAGCCAAGCCACATGCGCACGCAGCTCACTTTTTTTGGGACCGAGGGCGACAGATGGCGCTGCCTTGCGCGCGCAGCCGTCGCGTTCGCCACGCTGGTGTCGCTGGACCTCACCTGGTTCGCCGCATCGCGGCCACTGTACGAGTCCGTCGTCACGAAGAAGCCCGTGAATTATGTCGCGGCGATCGTCGTCTGGGCGCTGCTTGGCAGCGCCATTGGGATGCAGGAGCGCCCCGCCGATCCGCTCGAGGCCGGCGTGTACGGCGCCCTTGTCGGTCTCGTCGTGTACGGCGTGTACAACGCCACAAACTACGCAATCATGTCGGACTGGCCGTTGCACGTTGCGCTCATCGACACGACGTGGGGCTGCATCGTGTGCGCCTCGGCGGCGCTCGTCGTATACGCCGTGTTTCACGTCGTGTTCCAGCCCTCGAAAGCACCGGCCGAGCGAGGAAATTGAGACCGGATATATTATAATACCCATCCTATATACCACAATTTTTGCAACACCTTGCATTCAAGTGGTCGCATGCATATCATGACTGGCGAACTATTTGTTTTGGCCATGACAGCAGCTACTGCAGCAACGTGGGTGGTTTGCGTCCGACCTATCGTGAAGAACGCATTCACTGCCGCCGCCCTTAAAAGTCAGCCGCCACCGGTGCAGCCAGCAAACGAGGTGAAGCCTCCTCCGCTCCCCTCCTCCTCACTTGCAGCAGGAGTCCCCGATACGAAAGCTGCGTACCGCGCCGTACCAACGCAACAACAACATACAGCTGATGTGATGCCGCTCGTTCCAACCGCATTTGGTGTTGACGAATTCTGGCGCGAGGATAGTCCTCTGCTCGGCGGGCAATACCATGTACTTGTGTAGAGTTGCAACGCCATCACACACTACTTCCTCCATGGAAGAGTGCCCTTCTTACATTAGTTGCATAATTTGCAGTCACACCACCCGTAGCAGTACTAACCCAACTCATGTAGCTGCCCATCATAGTAAGGGTGAGCCCCATGACAACGTCTGTGATGTCCCACTGGAATGATGTTTGATTGGTCGACGTTGCCATCAAGAAAAGTATGCAGCTCGCGAGGCATACCGACATAATGGTGGGGAAAAACACATATCCCATTGCAGGACTACCACTGCGGTATTTCCCGTTACTTAGCAGAAGATAAAATGCTACCTGTAGGGGAATGAAGCCCACAAGCGCAGCGTACACTCCAGCAAGTCCTGGGTTCTTGTAGGTGCTCATATTCGAAACCACGCAGGCGATCCCAACGACCCACAGTGCCAACGGAATGTCCATACTTTCAACCTGTGGCTCGGCGGATGTGTTTTCTCTCCCTTGACGAAACTTATTTACCAGTAGACGGTATGTTCGCAAAAAGGTAATGTTGTCAATGTAATGCTCATCCCAGGTGGTAAAATCCTGCATCTAAAACTAATCCTTCAAGATGGGGTCAGATATTTTTTGTTGGTTATCACTAAGGACCCGATAAACTTAAACTATAATGAATGACAGGGCCAGGGCACCACTTAGCACAAATCAGTGGAATATGCGGACAGAAGCCGCGAAAGCTGACTCGATACAGGGGCGCATTTTTGGTGACGTTAAGATGGTGAATGCTGTAACAATACCCGATGCATACGGTCACATATCAAATTACGATGCGCTGATCAACTTTGGCTCCGATTTTTTGAAACTCGATAAGGAACCACCACCAGAAAATTCGTCTATGTCCATGTGGGGCGACTTGTCGCAACTCGATATTGCAATGTTTACGAGCGGAAGAGGGCATGATGAACTTGACATGGAATTTACATACTACGGGAATACCAATGAGTATGACCGTCATGGCTTCGCGGTTAGGGAAGGTCTACGGGATAACATTCACGCTCAAGGTTTGATGGAAGGGCACCCGAATGTGTCCTCTGAGCTTGTCCATCCCAAGTCGACGATAGATAATAGGGATGACATTCCGCCACCAATCACACCACCGAACGGCGCGTTTGGTTCCACGGACTCCATTTCAATGGATATCAACTCCCTTCAGCAGTCACGGATCAAGGTGAGCACGCATGCCCAAACAGGCATCGACAACGTTCGCCTTGCGGACACGAAAGGCTTGGACTCAATCGCAGCTCCCTACTATGGGGCCGAACAGCGAACCTTAGAGATGCAGCGCACCTTATTCGTGCGGGACGCATACATGCAGTGAGCGCAGCACACTATGCGCTTCCTGAAGCATGCCTCCCACCGTCGCAGTCAGCCCGTGGTAGTACAATAGTGTGTCACCTAAATCGCTAGCATCGCACCATGCCAGAGTATGATGCGACACATACGTTACGGCCTCGCGCAGAGTAAGGAGGCGTAAAGCAACGTGTGCGTGCACCAACGAGCTGGTACTTGGCCAATACGTCATCTGTATCAAGTCCCAACGTTTTCGAAATGCGACAAGCCCGTCATTGGCTGCAGGTAAGTCATGTGGGCAAAAACACTTTTGGGCTGCATCTTGTAGAGCTGCGTTTATATGAGTGAGAATCGAATTAAGTTTCTCCATGTCCGCCTTTTGGCATACACTTTGCAAGGAGGCCATGAATGTACTGTGGTAATCGTCAAACGAATTTTGTTTACTGTACGTAGCCGTGTGCAGATCTAAATGCACGTGTGGCGGCGTGGTCTGTGTTACGGTCGATATCTCGCACGCCACGTGAAAGACGGCCGCTGCGAGATGTTGTATTTCCCGAATATACATCCTAATGTTGCGGTGGTGGTGCGTTGCGGACTGGCATGCCTCCCAATCGTACGATACGCCCGCCATGGCGTGTATGTGTATGAGCCGCACTAACCTACCCAAATCGGTCGATTTTCGCATGGAATCGTGTGTGTGGTTTCTTGCAATTGGCGTTTGCACGTACTGTACTGTACTGTGCTGTACTGCGTCGTTGGCACCTGCACGATGCAGGTAGAAGTGCAGTGCGATGAGGCGAGCGGAATCGTCATTGTCGGGCGGGCAAGTCCCATCGAAGTGGCTGTATTAGATCGGCCCAGTGGTGTTGACCCCACCACGGTCATGATGAATCTAAATGTTCGCCATGGCACGAACACCAACCGAACATTGATAGTAGCATCCGACTCCGAACTTCTTACCCCGCTACCAGCAGCCAGCATCGCCACCGGAGCTACTATCTACACGCGCACGGGTACACCAGGCAGTGGTGGAGCAACGGTTACAGTGTACACGCGCGGATTATTGGATGTCGCAGCGTTGTCACTGTACGTCGGGTACCGCGCACGCGATGGCAGTGTCCTCCTTGGTGGGGCCATTCGGATTGACTTGACAGGCGACGTCGCAGGCGGGCTGGATGGATTGGGCGTGCTTCGAGTGGCGCGTGTTGCCGCCGCAGGGTTTCTCACTGGGTACCCCTCACTCGACGCGCATGACGCAGAGACGGTGTTTAGGATTCAAAATCGGTCGTACGCCACGGCCACTGCCAACAATGTTGAGATCGGGGAAAGAGGCAAGGGGTGCACTCGTGTCATTGGAGCAGAATGTTTGGACATCGACGGCAATGAGAAGATGCGGGTATCTTCGGATGCTTGCGTTTTTAGTGGGAGTGTCAAGACAATGTTGGGTGTAGGTGATGCAGTCACCGTCCACAACGTTGTGTCCGGAAGCGACGTTTACAGTGTGGATGCAACAGGTAATGTATTTGCGACATCATATACGTCGCTTTCGGACGCTAGAATGAAATGCAACATTACATGCCTTGGGCGACAACGGTGCCTGCGCGACTTAAATCAACTTAAGGTTTACAGTTACAATTTTTGCGTGGGAGATGCATTCCACCATCATGGCCTTCTCGCCGACGAAGTAGCAAGTGTAATCCCGTCAATCGTGCGAGGAGGCGGCGAGGGGAGAGTTCAGCACATTGCGTACGATGAGCTCATCCCGTTCTTAGTGGGAGCAGTGCAAAGCATCCACTGCCAGCTAGTGTGGTGCATCGGGATATGCACAATCACAACCACAATTGCCATAGTATGCATCTGTATTGCCGCTGGTTACTTACCGAGTTTTGTGCAACTCGCATGTGCATCATAATTATTGGTCGTCGGCAAGCGTGTAGTGTAAAACGAACCTGACATACAGATGTCCAACCAATCTCAAAAACATGATATCTGGTATATTGAGCTCCTGGCATTGCTGAGCGTGCTGCGTACTGCGAGCCCAGATGTTGTGGAAATTTCGCGAACGTGGAGGTTATTGGACACCATGGACACCACTATTGTTCGACGAGCACTCTTCAACGAAGCTACACAGCATCATGGTGCGCTCAAAGCAATCATAGACAGTCGGTCCATGGAGGAAGCCAGAACATACCTCTCGGAAAATGGCGGTGGGGAGTATATTGCCAAATACTACAAAGTCGTGGTAGATTGTATTGCGTCTTTGCCAAGTGGCATAGAAGATGATTGCTGGAACCGACTTGAGCAGATTAACAGTCGATGTGCGCCATCGACATTATAATTAATATAATTACTTATAACATAACCCTTACTATGCCAGCATCACGCGGAATGAAACTTTCACGTGGCGCACGTAGCCCATGTGACATTCTCTCGCAAATGCAAGATGACTTTTTTTTTACAGATTTTATCACCCCAAATCAAATCGAACACTTGTCGCCAGCGTCATCATGGGGTGCAGTTGTGTGGTTAGAAGTCGACCCCTCGCAAGTGGAGCCTTGGCTTCGCAAAGCACAACAACAAGCAAAGTTAGGTAAGACTGTTGTTGTGTTGATGCCAGCTCGTACAAATACTCGCGCATTCCACACCTATGTACTTGCACACGCCAAAGAGGTTCGGTTTATTGAAGGTCGCCTGAAGTATGCAGGTAGAAATAAGCAAGCGCCTTTCCCTAGTGTAGTGGCTATATTCGGGGGAGGGGCTGGCCCATTACAACATCAACAGGCGTCTATCTTGCCGGCTGTGTCCAACGCACTCAATGTGGTGACATTCTAGCTTGACAAGTCACTCGGACCTGGAAGCGTACCTTTTCCCACCACGTTTATTGCCGCCTCGTTTCTCGAGTCGTTCCACTCTATCCCAAATCAGATTCACCTTTTCTTCAAGCACAAGCATTTTGTCTGTTATGTTTAGCTGGTCGTCCATCTCAGTTTTCATCATGTCAGACATTTCCTGGAACATCCCACTTTGCATGATGCTTGACAGCATTTGTGCTGGTGAAGTTGCCATTGCCACCACTGGCGAGGGCGCAGCAGCAGCGGGTGTTCGCACGACATCATCGACGATAGGACTTGAATCTACGCCAACGGCAGCAGGGACGACGACGATGTCTTGCATGTCTCCGGCAGGAACACAGTCTATGGGTTCAAGCTCGGCTACCGACGTAGGTGAAGCAGGCGGCGCGGCGATAAGGGGTGGTGCGGGCGGTGGGCCGATCGACTGCAGAAGCTGCGATGTCATTCGGTTGATTGACTCACGGACACCAGGAGGCATGGCCTCCATCAGTTGCTGTGTAAGGTTCATTGACCTAAGTTTGATGTAGGCATCTTGCTTATTCGTTACAACGGTGCACAATGCCTCCACTTGTACTGCTATGGATGTCGTATGTTCGGCGGCGCGTGCTTTGACAACAAAGTCATTCGCGTCCGACGACTTGGCGAGCGCCTGTTTGACCGGGGCATACGCAAACAGGGACACAAGCACTTCGGGATTGAGGTCATCATGTGTAAACTCGGCACAAAAATGGGTTGCGAGATTCGCAAGTGTTGAGCTTTCGGTCATGTGGGGAGAGTATTGGTCTTAACAATGGTGGCCGCTCGCTGCCACATTATAGGCCAATGCACATATTTGAATTTTATAATCCCTACAAGCTACATACATACACTTACTTATACATATGCCTTCGGCGCGCGGGCATCGTCGAACGCTGTGCCTCACATCTGCAACATCCACATCCACATCCACTGCATCCACTCGAGTCGCGAGTACCCGGACAGTGATGTTTCTTTCGACTTCATCTCGTGGCGGCACACGCCTCCGCAAGAAGCTCTGCTACGCTACGCGGAAGGTACAACCACAGATCGTAGAAGAGTTATTGGTCGCGTATCTTAACGGATAAAAAGACGGCCTGCGCGAAAACAAATAAACCCGTATATGCAAAACACCTATTTCACTTGCCACAGGTGCATCGAAGACCCATACTTGTCGCACGCAATGTCTACAAAGAATGCAAAGAAAAGATCGAAACCGGACGCAAACACCGATGTCGCCGCCGTTGGTTCCTCTGAACCACAGCCGGACACGGAGTTGCTTGCGATGCTGCAGGTTGTGCGTGGTGAGGTAGAAGAACTCAAAGGCGCCATGAAGAAACTTAAACGACGCAGAAAGTCTGGCGGGGTGCCCCAGCAGATCAATCCTTACATGTTTTGGAGCAATGTGTATCAGGGGGGTGAACGCAAAAAGGTGGTGGCTGAGAATGGGGGCACCTTCAACAGGACCACGAATCCAGACGGCATTTCCGTGTCAACTGCCGCCAAGCTGCTTGGAGAAAAGTGGCGTGCGCTTCCAGCGCCGGCGAGGGACACGTTCAGGACTCTTCGTGACGACTATGTCAAGGAAAAAATGGCAAAGGAGAGTGAGCCTGTAGCACCTGCTCCTGCGGCCGTACTTTAACTAAGTCTTATTTTATAACCCGACCTTCCAAAAAAAACCCAAAAATTAAAAATAGGCATTCGCCGCTTAAGTTTTTAAGTTTTTCTTTTTGACTTTGCACCACCAGGGCCCGGGGATTTTATGGCCCTTCTTTTGGGTGTTTTTGCCTTGGGCATTGCAGGAATGGTTGCATTGGGAATGGGCTCGGCTTCAGTGGGCTTGGGCAATATGCCATATCTTACTCCATTTTTTTTGAACCCCTTGTCACTAGTGCCGCCTGCATCTTCGTATGCCTTATTCGCAGCCGCTTTGCCCTTGCCTTTCGACGTTCTGTGCCATATCTCGTTATTGTCCATTGCTGCGATATACTCGGCACCATACCATATCAAAATCTCCTCACCTTTCTTGATGGCCTTTGTAGTTACTACTGGCATGGTTTCCTGGTCTTCTTTGGCGTCTATGAGCGCTCCTTTTGCTTTGAAGATGGCGTCGTTACTTTCTGCACCTTGGTCGTAGCGTGGTCGCGTGTAACCAGCAATATGCGGGTCGTGACGGTTCCTATATTCTGCGTTACACCCAGCTTCTGTTTTGGCTGTGTTGGCAAGTGACATGAGGCTTCTCACACAAGCACTGTCGACCACGTCTTTCACTATCTCATTTGCTACCGTCTTTGACTTTTGTTTTCTTCCAATAGCATACGGTGCCAAACCGTCTCCATACATAGCATTACTTAAGTCGTCATTTAATGCCCTGCCATTGTAGAACCCAATTATTTTATCTTTTTCGAATGCTTTCATGGCAAACAGCCCAAGGCCTGTACCTGTTTTACTCTCTCTAAGATCTATCCATGTTCTCTTTTCACGGTGACTGTAGCAGAATGGCGTGCCTATGCACACAACAACTTTGCACTGTTTGCCTTTCGAAGTAACAGCCTGACATTGCCTACACTCGAGGTCGCACTCATAGTATTGCTTTACAAGGTCCCTGACACTGGGATCTACTCCTTCCGTGACAACTGAAGTTTGAAATCTCATTTTTGGTGTATCATGTATGATATGCACATATTATTTACATTTACATCAGGTTTATATATCTACCCCGTCAGTCGTCGTCTGAGTCTGAGCCGCCGCCGCCGCCGCCGTCGTTGCGCCTCTTCTTCTTCTTATCATCGCCATCGTCGCCCTCGCCACCGAACACCATCTTGACTCCGCTTACTGCGGATTTTAGTGTATCCGTAGCTCCTTCCCATCCCTCTTTAATCGTCTCTATGTGATCGCTTCGTATCTCCGACGGGTTTGGCTTCTTCACGAAGTCTGACTGTTTATTCAACATGTTCTCCTTTTGCATGTTTACGATGCCTTTTGGCACGGGTCGTCTCTGCTCGTCTACGCCCATATACTTGTGGCGTGACTCTTCTTCCTCCGAGTCCGACCCCGACCCCGACTCCGACTCCGACCCGGATGCGGAGGCATCCGACCCTGACCCTGACTCTGATTCCGTGTAAGTGGGCGCGTAGTCGTCGGCGGGCTGCTTTTGCTTTTGATCGGAGGAGGAGGAGGAATCCGAATCTGACTCTCCCCCAGTAGACGCGTAGTCGGCGGGTTGCTGCGCTGGACTGGATGTGTCATCCGGTCGATCCGTAGACACTTCATCTTTGGCACTCACATAGAGTTTCTCCGCATCAGCAATTGGCACAGAGGCGGGTTCTCGGCAAAAGTACTTTGACGTCGGAGCAATAGTCTCGAGGACCTCTGTCATTCTTCTTGATACTTCATTCTCCGACACCTGAAGTCCCTGGCTAGGTAGATCCTGGCCTAATATGATGCGAATGTATATGTCATGCACAAAGCGCACAAACAACTTGGTGGGGTCCTGAGAGTCGCATCTGGGCAGTGCAGAGACAATGGGGTCGACGTCGATATCGTTTTGAGCAAGAATTTGAGCCTCTTCTGCTTCGAGCAAGCGGGTAGAGCGAAGCCACTTCACGAATATGTCAGGCAGCGTCTCAGCCATCACCGTCACTACTGCCGCAATAGCACGGTCGCTTGTGTCTATTATACCACCTCGTGCGAACGTACGGTTGACGTTGTCAAATATTGGCTTGGTCATTAGAACAAAGAGTCTCTTTTCCGCTGCATTCTTGATGCTTCGTAACGTTTTTTGCAATTCGCTTTTGGATGCGATGTCCACAAACGCGGCAGTCGCGGCGGTTTCGCGCTCGACCTGCTGCGGTGACTGTAACATAAGTGGTTCTCTTATTGGTAAACAAAATAAAAACAGTGGCATAATACATGCGAACACATACATACACATACATGCCCACCAATTATGTACCTCACTACGAGGTGGTCGCGTAGACTCCAATCTCAGCCCAGGTGGCCGCGTAGACTCCAATCTCAGCCCAGCCCAGGTGGCCGCGTAGACTCCAATCTCAGCCCAGGTGGTCGCGTAGACTCCAATCTCAGCCCAGGTGGTCGCGTAGACTCCAATCTCAGCCCAGGTGGCCGCGTAGACTCCAAGCTCAGCC
>Ga0222711_1000203_pt1 | contig 19610 bp, 20 predicted proteins | sample AntAcemetage1699_FD_179814 | JGI IMG/M metagenome (GOLD analysis project Ga0222711, IMG submission 179814) | Saline water microbial communities from Ace Lake, Antarctica - #1699 | ecosystem: Environmental > Aquatic > Non-marine Saline and Alkaline > Saline | place: Antarctica: Ace Lake...
ATGGTCAGAAAGATATATCTATAACTACCGTTTTTTGGTAGTTATCTATATATGGTCAGAAAGATATACCTATAATATGCCATTTTAGATATAAATGACGTCATTTATTCATATTTGGGTATATTATCGGTATATGTACCATATACTGATAACTTCCAAAAAACGGTAGTTATAGATATATCTTTCTGACCATATACTGATAACTTCCAAAAAACGGTAGTTATCAGGGGAAATCTGATAACTTCCAAAAAACGGTAGTTATCAGGGAAATCTGATAACTTCCAAAAAACGGTAGTTATCAGGGAAATCTGATAACTTCCAAAAAAAGAATAATCCAGATAACTAGAAATACAGAATCTTATCTCTGGACGATTAGCGATGTCTGATTCTGATGATTCTATTATTGACAATCAGATACTACAACGGTTAACTAGGAGAAGAGAGAAAAACCCAATACGCAATACAAGCAATAAATCAGAGGAAAATCCAAGAACTACAATCATTAAGAAAGTCCGCAGAAAGCGGAGAAAAGATACTCCGATGCGGAGTTTGGTAGAGCCAGAAGTAGAGCCAGTAGAGCCAGAAGTAGAGCCAGTAGAGCCAGAAGTAGAGCCAGAGGTAGAGCCAGAGGTAGAGCCAGAAGTAGAGCCAGTAGAGCCAGAAGTAGAGCCAGAACTGGAAGACGAGAAGAAACTACGGGAGGCGCATACAGAAGCCAGGAGATTAAAACGCGTCCAGTTAAGAGGTGAAGTCACGCCATCACCAAAACTAAAACAGATTGTAAAACGTCGGGAACCAAAACCAGAGCCAGAGGTAGACCCGGTTCGGTTAGAACTGGGGAGACTACGAGAAGAGATGCAGCAACTTAAGGCTGGATTCAATAATGGAAATGCGGTAGGAGCAATGCCCGATAATCACCCACAGCAGTTGAATGAGAGCCAAAGCAATCTGCTTATGGGGCTGATGGGTAGGCGGTTTTGATAACAAAAGGAGTCGGAGAAAAAGCACTTAAGCGTTATTTATTATGTATGTATTTAGAAAACTATGCCTCGGAAATACAATCGCACTTTAGAAGATCATTTGAAATGGGCACCGATGATTAGAGAAATGGATTCCATGGCTCTGGATTCGTATATTGAGTTGGGAAAACACCATCAGAAACAGGGGAAGGTGAATGCCCTTTTGTATAAAATGACAGTGCTTATGAGAAGTTTGAAGAGTGAGTTAGATGATGAGTATCATAAACTGATTGATGATGAACAGTTTTACAGACTGGGTCATATCTATTATGGGGGCAGACATCAACAGACCGCACCGCGAACCCCCCAGACAAACCCCCGGACATCCAACACCGCATCGCCACCCGCAGCAGTTTGATGATTGATTGACGTGGTATGATTTTCATACCGCATCAACAGACATAACCGCCACTTGTATCCGAGGGCAGACACAAATTGAACACGAGATGAGATTGCATCGGTATAAACTATATTCTCTCACATAAGGTAGACACGATGAACGCAACACCCAAGAACCTCATCACAACCAAACACGTCCTCGCGGACACACACTTCCGTGAATACATTGATGTTCCCATTTTGGATGCACTTCTGAAAAGTTCATATCTTCATGACGGCACAGACCCGGACACACAAGATGAACGACGACTCCTTCAATCTTTCAAAAAGTCAATGAACCGACGATTCAAACCCTACGGGACATACCACGTAAACTATGATTTCGCAAAGAACCAACTCCCCATCGGGCGTGTCTATCCCAATCGCGGTCTATCCCTTGGTTCTCTCCGGAAAGAGATACGCCATACACTCGCTTCTGGAACGTATACCGACATAGACATCGCAAATGCTCACCCCGTCATTATACATTCCATCTGTCAAATGGAGACATTCCCCTGTGTCCATCTCGCTGATTATGTTTCTCATCGTGAAGACAAACTCCAAGAGCTGATGGACCATTACAAGATTACACGAAAGGGGGCAAAGGAAGTGTTCCTCGTTCTTATGTACGGTGGGTCATTCTCACGGGCGTTCCGCAATGCTGGACTCACAGGACACGAGACACCAACACCCTCCCTCAAGAACTTCCAGGACGAACTGCGCAACATCGCAAATTTCATCCGCGACAAGAATCCCGATGTCTACGCACACCAAGTTACCATCCAAAAAGAAAATCCCGCTTCTTCTACACTCAGTGTCATCGCCCAAGAGTACGAACGACGTATCCTGGAAGTCATCTTCCATCACCTCGTTCAGGAAAAGGTCATTCCTGTCAGTCGCGGTACACGCAACCGGAAGGAATACAACGCCATTCTCTGCTTTGACGGTATTATGGTTCCTACAGATGATGTCGACACAGACATTCTACGTGCTACAGAAGCACTTGTCGCTTCCAAACTCAAATGTAACATTCGGCTTGAGGTGAAACCCTTTGATTCCGTATTGGACATGGATGATATCGTTGAGGCAGAACCACTTCCCACTCTTGACACCGATGACGCAGTCTCTCGCTCCATTGTTCAGTCATTCCCAAACTACTTCCACGCAACCAGTGATGGAACATATACCGCATTCTACAATGAACAAACTGGTATGTTTGTGGAAAATAACGACATCATCGTACAGTCCATCCTCGTTCGCTATCGTGAACGATTCCTGAAGCGATCACCGGATAGAGACTCCGGAAGCCCCAAGTATTGGGCAGACAATAACACCGATAAAATCAGAATCGCCAAATCGCTTGCGGTTTACTGTCCCGACGATGACTGGATTGAGGAAATGGTGGATTCCAGCATTGGGAAACTCCTCCTTAAGGACGGCTGGTACGATATGGACACCCGCACCTTCCACCGAGGCTTCACATCCAATGTCGCATTCTACGCACGCTGTCCCGTCACGTATGATATGGAGTGGAATGACGAACTCGCCGGTGGCTCTAAGGACGAAATCAAGGCCATACTCCGGCACCGCATCTGTGACGAACCGGTACGTGCTGGTTCCCGAATGATTCACCAACTCCTCCACTACATCGCACGGGCAATCGCGGGCAACAACGTACGAGGTGACAAGAATATCCACCTCCTGTTTGGTGCTACCAACTCCGGAAAAGGCACTCTGACGAACATTCTACAGTCTACATTCGGTTCCTACGTCGGAATCGTTCAGGCAGAACACTTCGCCAACGCCAAATACGGTGATTCCGGCGGAGATACTGAGCAAAAGAATATGGGATTCCTCTTGAATAACCGATATGCTCGCCTCCTCCTCACCAGTGAGTTGCGGAGTGGAAGAGCTCTGGATACCGAACTTCTCAAGAAGGTCGCAGGCGGTGGTGATACTCTGGAAGGACGCAACCTTTACCATAACAGCACCAAGTTCATTCCACACGGCACCGTATTCCTGATGGTCAACAACTACCGTGACCTCGTGGATAAGACCGACGACGCCTTCTTCGGGCGTCTCCACCCTTTCCGATACGACCACACCTTCGTCAAGGAACCCCGCCTCCCCCACCAACTACAGCAAGATGAAACATTCAAGCCAAACCTCAAGACGAACAAGTACTGGCAACGGGCGTTCTTTGAGATGGTGATGGAGGCATACGATTCACCCGATTCTGTCGGAGAGGAACAATCCCAAGCACTCAAGACCGAAGTGTTTGCGGAACTCTGTGAGGCAACGTATTGTCTCAGACAGGTCGTCTCCATTACCAACTTACCCGACGACATCGTGCGTGTGGATACCCTCAAGACGATATTTAAGAATGATTCGGACCTCACCTCGGCATTCCACGGCAAGTTTAAGAACGTGGAGAAGGCTCTGGGTGATTCTGGGGTAGAGAAGCGCAAGGATAAGAGAAAGATTCTCCGCGATGGCTTCACAAACCCTAACCGGGATAAGTGGGTGTTTACTGGGCTGCGTATTGTGACAGACGATGACGAACCTACTGGGCTGTGTATTGTGACAGACGATGACGAACCTACTGGGTTAACCGAACTGACCAATCCACGCACCCACGCACTTCTCCAAATGGTTGATACCGCCTGTAACGAAATCTACGGTATCTGACCTGGGGGCCAAGGGGCCAAGAATACCCCCTCTCACAAACATTTTCATATTTTCAACGTCGTCGTCTCACATTGAGACAACAACGTCATATTTTTAACAGAAGTTTTGAAACCCTTATTCTTGGCCCCTTGGCCCCTGGATGGTAACAACTGGGGGCCAAGAATATCATCAGGGGAGGAGAGGAGAAGGTACGTCTCATTCGTCGGAGGTGATATGGGAGATGTCGTTGCAAACCTGTCACTTGTTCCTTGAGCTCAAATCACCCGCGGGTATCTTCCTGTAAATGTTCAGGCGTATATTCAATCGGATGATACCTAAAACTCATAACCGCCTCTTTTTCTTTTTCCGTTAGACCTATATGGTTCATTAAATAACTGTCTGTAATATTTGATGTGGGAATCTCCTTCAGATCAGGAAGTAAATATGGTTCGGCAAACTTTTGATTGAATCTAATATGGTTGTACACAAATGTACAGAGACGTGTTTTAAAATATTGTAAATATTTTTCTATATACGGTTCATCCACTATCATCACGAGACGGGGATCACTTGCACCATATGTACCATCTGTGTCATAAAAATAGCGAATGGATGTTGCTGCGGCACCACTTACTATTATTTTTTTAGAATCATAATATCGTTCGGGTATTTTTGAGGAAGCATATTTGTAATATATGAGTCGTTTCCCCCTATCATCTATGAACTTTGTTAGAATCTTGAAAGGTCCTTTCGTCTGTATTTTACGAGAAGAGTTTTTAAATGCACTTCTCTCTACGATAGGAAACGTATGGTATAGTTTATTGATGATTCCATTGTGATGTGGGAGTATGAGGGTGGGTGTGTATTGGATTGTGTATGTAGATTCTGGGGTGGATTCCATGATGGTAATCCCGTCCCGCAAACTGGCTGGCCCGCTGTGCGGCGTGTTGGCAATTACATATGCGACAGTTGGTATTTCACCACTACCCGAAAATAGTTTTTTACTATCTGCTGTACCGAATGGGTGTATGTATTGAAACGACATATGGTTTCTCATATGGGTGTAGATAGCAGAATAGATACCAATGGGTTTAAACATAGAGAGTGGATTGATAAAGGAAAGGTACCCGTGTTTCTTTAAGAGTGATAAGGACACTTGAATACATTCTGACCATATACTCTTTACCGTTTCTGTCTTGGATGTTTTTTGCGGTTTACGACTCGCAGAACGAATCCCACCAGAGTTGAATGGTGGGTTTCCCATAATCAAATCAAACATACCGACATCAAATGTCGTATCCGTATAGATGGGTATGTTTTTCCTTGTGTATTGTTCCCCGGGTAGAAAGGACCCTCTGAAAATATTCGCATCTCCCCCAAACATCGTTCGTAGGATCCTTGCGCTTTGGGGTTGTATTTCAATCATATAGAGCATCTTTTTGAGAATGTGGTCTCTCCGTTCTTTCGGGTCTGGTATGGTTTCCGCAAGTCCGTTGAATAGTTTACAATACGCATACACTGGGAACTGCCCATAGCCTGCGGCTGGGTCCAGGATTTTCTTAGACGGGTCTTTCCAGAAGGAATCGGGAACGTGGTCTATCATTTCTTTCACAAGAGACATGGGTGTAAACACCTCACCAAACTCGTCTTTTTGCGACGTTCGCGGAGTCAAACGATTCGCAAACCATTCCATCAGGGAACCATCCTTCTTGTGGGGGATCGTAAGCATACCCAGCGCCTCACTACAATCTTCAAAGGCATCGGGGGTCATATCTAACCCTGTTGGTATTTTTGAAGGGGCTCCGGTTGTTCCGTAACATTCACTTGTAGCACGAATTGACGCCACGGGTCGGGGTGGTAGGGGGCAATCACTAACTGACACAACACAACACCAAACCAAACAAGCAATGGCAGACGCGGAACCAACCGTCCCCCCCAGGCCGTCCATCCCCCCCTGCCTCCCCTCTCCCAAAGAACGTGGGATGATCCTGGATTATCTGGCTGGTCTCAAGGAACTTTGCGAAAACAAGGAAGCACAAGGACCACCTCTTATCGTGATGAAGAAGGAAGGATGTACCAATGCCGTTACGGAAGAGCATGGGGTTTATTTCCTACACGACGCGTTTGAATCTCCAGAGAACTTTATGTGGCACTCTCCAACCCGCAGTTTTGTGATGATTTATGAGTCTCAGGTTTCCACAGAAGACCACACGGTGATGTTCTATGAGAAAAGGGATAATCACAGGGTTGTAATGATGCGTATACCATACGAAGATACAGAGTTTGTGGGAAGGATGGCCGCGCGGTGTGTCAATGTTATGTGTCTTTAAAAAAACAAACCACCCGGTAATATCTCCTCCCAAAACATGGTGTCGTCTTCGATATCGGACAAAGCTTGGTCCCAATTCTTTGATTTCTCTAAGAACTGCGTATCCACACCCATTTCACGAGCATTATCCAATGCATCTTCAAATTCACCATACATATCTTCCAATTGGCTAGTGATAGTTGGTATTGTTTTGGTCTCCAGCTGCATCTTTTCAATCCGTACTTTTGCCATTTTACCATTGATCTCTGATATTTTCGCTTTCTCAGACGGTCGTAGTGCTCTAGTGACGGCTTGTCGCCCAAAAATGCTCGTTCGTCCTGATAGGATTTTGTTAATCTGGTTATCATAATCGTTGATTTCACGGTCCAATGCTTTGATAGTATTGGAGGCCTTACGGATAAGATCCTGCGCACTATATACATTGTCAAGTGCAACTCTGGCAATCACCTCCCCTCCATTCACAGTCTGTTTGATCTCAGGTATAGAAACCTTGTCATCCACAAACCCTTTGTCTAAATCTGCCTTGGATACCCTACCCAGTTGGTATTGTATCATTTTGTCAATATCATTTATAAGGAACCGTTGTGTATCATTTTCCTTAGACCGTGTAACGTCCTTTTCAAGAGTCGTCTTTTGCTTTCGTAAATCGGCTACCTTTGCTTTCAAGTCTTTTTGTTGATTGATACGTATATTCTTCATTCTGCCCTCGGGCATTCCAATTATATCATTTTCAACGGTGAGAAGAGCCTTTTCTTGCTTACTGAGATTTGTGGAAATCGTAGTGAGATTCTTTACATAGAAATCATTGGGTTTGATAGACGGGTTAAAATCAATACCAAACTCTTTTCGGATGTAGGCCTTCATATCAGCCTGATTATTACCAAACTCTTCGGCGATGGTATTCAATCGGGGTAAAAGTTCCTTGTATATCACAGAGCGTGAAACTTGTTTATCCACTACTTTTGATAACTCTTGAAATGCTTGTTCGTGCGATCCCAACTCCTTCATGATAGTACCGTATTGTTCGATAGAAGGTCTCCATAAATTATCCTCCAATCGTTTTTGAAGAATGGGTATGGCTTCATCGTCTCTTGGTATTCCCCCAGCACTATCTAATAAATCTCTAGCACTCCCAAGGATATCAATGTATTGGCCTATGATTGGAATGCCTAATACTTCACTGGGCACATCATGATTCTGTTGCCGATAGTTTCCAGTTGCTTGATCGATGGCCAACAGACTCGCATCCACGACACTGAGGATGATATCCGCTGGGCCAATGGCTTCTAGTGTTTTACTCGGAAGGGTCTTTAGTTTTTCGGCCCAGACAACCAGTTGCTTTCCGATTTTCTTACCCACTTCACTACCAAGGCGTTTTTCAAGAAGAGTACCGACCTTTTTAAGTGTAGGCGCGATAACCTTCTCGATACCAAATTTGATTTCATCAACAATCGGATTTTCTCCACCAATGACCTTTGCGCCAGGGGCTATCGCCTCACTTTTAGCCAGTGATCCGACAATGTCTGGTATGTATTTGAGGACCCTTTCAATTTTACCATTGAGTTTATCGTCAGAAGTGAACTGTCCGGCCTCCATATTTGAAATAAAATCAGTAATACTTTCGTGTTGTGTAATCTCAATTCCTTTTGAATCAGCCCAATCTTTGAACTCTTTAGATTCCCTGCCGACCAATGCCTGTAATACCTGTGCCATCATTTTCTGTTCCAAAATGACGGCATATTGGTCTTGAAGTTTATCGAGTGTGTTCACACTATCAAATATGTCCGTTCCTTTAAAATCTTCATCAATGGAACCTAATGATCCAATCGGTGGGGTTTTTGTGGTTTGAATGGTTGAACCCAAACCAGCCCCAGAGCCACGGAATACATTTCCAAGAGAACCGATGGAACTACTGGCAGTATTGCTGGACGCGGTGCTGGTTGCGGTGTTGCTGGTTGCGGTGTTGCTTGTTGTTGAACCAGATGAGGCTATCGTACTAGCCCCCGCGGATGCTGTATTACTGCTGCCGATACTGCTACCGGCTGTATTTTTACTTGCCATTGTCTATCCTAATCAGATGTATTTGTGACGAGTTTGCTCATTTCAATCACATGTTGAAGCAGTCCAGTAGGGATGACGTTAATTTTGTCATATGCCTTGTACAGCTCTATGCGTTTGGCTATCATTGGCTCATCCTTCCTTCCTTGCCATTTGTCAGTATCGTGGAAGGGACACACTCTCGTGAGTACGCAGTTGCGGTTACAGAGGACGGATTCCATAGGAAAAGAGGACCAGCAGCGGAACCGCTTTTTGTATAGGAACGAGAACCGACACGCGTCTAAAATACATCGGTAGTGGTTCCGCATCACTCCGGCACGCCGCAGACGCACACTATCCTGGGGTGCGAACATCACCCAGTTGCTGTTGTGTTGGTCTATATAATCCAAAAATGCTCGTTTGATTTGGCGAATGGTCCGCATATCCCCTGCATGGATCCCTTCTAGAAAAAACAGAATCAAATCATAACCCCCCACGAGGGGTATGGTTTCCCATTCGGTGATTTCATAATCTTGTAGGGCCAATGTTTCAGTAATGAGAGGTGTATAATCTCCCCCATTAATGACTGCGAGTTGTTTCATCTATTCTGTCTCGTCTTTTTTCTTGGAATCACCGTCCCGCTCATAATAGTCACGATTTGCGGTTTCAATGCTGTGCCCCATATCTTCAGCGATCTGGAGTGCCTTTTTGACGGCCTCGGTGTCTATGTTCTGCTTCGTGTACACTTTTCGGAGAGTGTTGGTGGATACACCTAGCACCCGTTGTAGCGTTTTGTTCCATATTGGATTGCTGAACTTCTTACCATTGCGGTTCACGAAAAGATACTCCCCGATGTCATCGCCACGGAGATCGAGAAGCATTCTCGCGGTTCTCTGGATACGTTTTGTGGGCTTGAGTGTCTGGGTCCCGTGTTTCTTTGAGGTCTTGTACTTCTGGAAAATGAAGTCGCGCATGTTGTAATAGTTGCCCTTCATATCAGGATCGCTTATGATCTCCTTCGTTGGTTCGGCTACGATTTCCATCTCGTAGTAGTCCATTGCCCGTCGTACGGGTATTTCACTATGGACCAAGACGATGAGCTTGTCCTGGAGCAGACCGGCGAGTTCCTTTTCATTGGTCGCGTCGTTGATTTTATCGTTGATGATTCGCAACTTGCGCTTAAAATTAATATCCGGTACGTCTCGTTTTGTTGTGTTCCGTTCGGTGTCTACGGTGCGGGTCATTTTTACGTAGGCCTTCCCAATCGTATCGGCTTCTTGCTTCGTCAATTTGAGACCACGCATTGTTGCCAACAGATACGTCCGCTGGGTATTTGGCTTGAGATGATCGATTGCCTTGAGGACTTTCGCGGGGTCTTTCATCTCGGCTTCCGTCAATGTCTTAGCCAGGCTGGTAAGACTCCGAAGGTACAGTTTTGCGGAGTTTTCTGAAACACCAAATTTGGCTCCAATCTCGTCGAGCGTAAGCATTCTCTATGTATGCCTCAAAAAGAATAAATCAGAACCCGAATGTGGGCTGCTTCAGTTGCCCCTGGTAACCAGCGTCACCTTCTGCGTAGGCAATGTACAGGGAAACGAGGAGGTTGGTGTTGGAAGTGAAGGAGATTGGCTTGAAGAGGTCGTCCAAAATGCGGAATCGGAGATTAGTGAAACTGCGGGGGCTGGACATCTTTCCGAAGTCATATGCCGGTTGGTAATTTATCAGGCTTCCATATTCTGCATTATAAATCGGGACCATTGCCAGGATGTTGTGGTTGCTCCCCTGGGCGTTTGTGATGGAATCGGCTACCATATCCGTGAGTATAAAGATACACTGCGTCCGGGACAGGATCGGCTGGTTCGTCATCACAAGTGGTGCTACGTCGGTGTATGTGACCCCACCCTGATCGGTGGTCATTCCGATGCGGCGGCTGGCTGTGGTACTGCCGTAGTAAAACTCCGCGACCAATCCAGTATCTGGGGTGAATATGACGCGGACACTGTCACTGTCATAGGACCACGGCTCGAAGGTGGTGGAAAATGCGGTCTTGAATCCACTGTTGAGTTGTTCCACCAGAGTTGTGCCGGTGCCGGTGCCGGTGATGCCTGTGTAAATCATACCGGTTGGCAGGTTGTAGGATGCCCGTACACCGTCATAGGAAAGATCAAGCGTGGCCTCATATTCTGGGATATTTGGTTCTGACGGCGTAAAGTTTAGTGAGAAATTACCGATGTTGATGTCCTGTGGATCCTCGATCCGCGAGTCAAAATCGGCCGTAAAGTCCTGGAGGGATTCCCCTGGGTCATTATCGTAAGCCAAGTACGCATTCAGGAAAATACGACGTACGGAAGATGACATTCTTGTGCTATGGGTTTGGCATATTATTTTATCGGGGATACTAGATTATGGCCGATTCATCATCCGAGGTGAAGAGTGCAATGCTTACATTTCCAGAGGCGATCCGAAAACCGAAGCCATCGGGGACCAAGGTTCCCAAGAAGCCCAATAAGAGGCGGAATAAGAAGAAGAAGCAGACTGACACGATGGATCGTGGCGATATGCTCCGGTATTTTACCAATCTACAAAACGACCCGAACTTCCATCTCCTACCGTTTCCACGGTTTGTCCAGGAGACGAACCCCGAGTTATTCGCGGGTGAGAAGCCGGAGGCGTTTAAGGAGAAGATGAAGCGGGTTGATTTCCTAGATGCCCTGGACAACGCAAAAACCGACGAGGAACGGGAAACCATCACGGCGGCACGGGCCGAAGAACTGAAGAACCAAGTCGTTCCGGCATACCAGAGTATCCAGGTAGAGGCACCACGTTCTCTAAAAGGCTAAGCCCGACGAAGAACTGCCTTTTCGGCAAACTCAAGGATTCTATCCAATGCGTCAAGATTACCATCCCTTGTGGCTTCCTTTGCGTCTCGCATTCGTGCCTCGGCTGTTGTGGAAGCGTAGGCACCGATACGGACCAACTCTTGCATTCTAATGCCGATATCACGCACAAGTCGTACCTGGTTGTTTATGACCCAGGATTTCACCGCTAGTGAACGCGTGTTCTTTTTTCCAGTCTCGGCCACTGCGGAAGCATTGAGTGTCTTGCGGAATGTACGGAGGTCTTCAGATATACCCTGGAGTGTGTCCACATCCGCTTGTCTGCGCCCCGCTTGTCTGCGCGTATCACCGGCGGCCGAAGCACCCGAAGCGGCGGCCGAAGCGGCCGACTCTGGGTCTGCGGTTCCACTCTGGGCGACAGAAGCCTCGGTGGCGACAAAATCCTCACTTGCTTTTGCGAGAATATCATCTACCTCTTTCTCTTGTTTGACGAGTTCATCTGCTCGTCGGACGAGATTCCCATCGATCCCGGCCTTGGTGCGGAGGGCCTCGGCATTCAGATCATTCTTCTGTTGCTGGGTCAGGTAGGCATTGTCTACCTCAGCCTGTTCTTTGGCCCGGATGGTTTTGAGGATGTCCATATAATACAATTCCATCGTGGATGCCGGTGTGGACAGTTGTTCCTGCTGGGTTTCGCGGATTTCCTGAATCTGTTCCTCGGCGACGTTTCGCTGACGGGAAATGAGGTCTGCCATCTCGCTTCTGGAAAACGTCATAAGTGTGTCCACCTGCTCGATCGCTGGATTGAGCTGTGGCCGCATCAGTTGCGACGAGGGGCAGGTGATGCTCCTCTGGGCTACGGGGTTACCGCGGTAGAGGCTCATTCGGGCCATCGCATCGGCTGGGTCACCAAACTTTGGGATACGAATCATTTTCTACAAGTCTACGATTTTTATATTTCCTATGTGTTAGAAAATGCCATCTATCCCAAAGGGTGCGACGATTAGCGATGCGGACAAGGCCAAAATTGCGAGACTCAAAAAGAAGGGTGCCAGCAAGAGTGAACTCAGTACTGTCCGTATGGCACTGCTCCGTGGCCATACCTATCGCAAGGCTATGAATCTTATGAAGAAGAAGAAGGCGATGCCGGCTCCTGCTGCCGCCCCCGATAAAAAGAGCCGTAAGCGTGCCAGTAAGCAAGAGGAGCAATCTGTAGAAGTCGTCGTCGAAGAACCAATGGAGCCTCTCGCCTGAAATAATACACAGCATCCACCCATGGAAGAAAACGGACCTGTTTCACCATCTATCCAATAGGTGCTAAAAGAGGGGATCATCCTGGAAATCACCCCAGTACGTAATAGAAAGAATGTCATCACTCGGAGGTTCACAAAGAGATGGAGGGAATAGCATAGACCCAGGGGTGCCCGGAGCTGGGAATGTGAACCGCTGGGCAATTTATCCTGCAGTCCAAAATGTGGATTTTGAGGGGAACAAGATTGTAAACGCCGATATTGATTTATGCGGGGAGACGATTCAAGATATCACGATGATCGACAGTATATTAACCGGGACAACCACCTTATCACCGACGCATACATTCCCGGGACGGGGTGTGTTTGTAGCGGGGAGCGTACCATCTGTCGTAGCACAAAACCCCAATCCAGGGGTTGGACAAGAGTCAAGAATCAGTGCTATTCTGGGTTCTCTTGATGGAGGGGAGTTGTACGATACACGCTGGGATTTAGCGAGTACATTCGATGGTGATTTTGAAGTACGACATCTCACCGATAGTGTACTGTCTACCTATACACCGATTCGGCTTGGTAACACACCCAATGATAACCTCAACATTAACACATCCAAACTGATACTCAGCCAAGATTTGAGCGTCAATCGTCATGTTGTTATGGGGGATACATTAACGGTGAATGGGGATGTTGTATTTGCGGGTGGGGATGCTGATTTTACAATCCAACACGGAGATGATAGTTTGGGATCACTGAACCACAAACAGATTACATTTGGATTCAATGGAACAAGTAACTATCCACATTTTATAACGTCAAATCATAACGCCTCTCCAAGTTCTGGGAATGATATTCGTTTTTGGACGAGTGATGGTACAGAAGGTGGGGTGTATCCTACGAATGCTGTTTTGGGGTTGACGATTGAAGATGGAGGGATTGCGACTGGAGGTGTGACTGCGGGGAATATTACGTCCGCTGGGGGTATTACGTCCGTTGGTGATATCACAACGGAGAGCTCACTCAGAGGTGACGGTGTGGACGCGGAACACGTAGAAACAACCACGATGGGATACGATACAATTACGGGAAACGTGACATCATCAAATTATATGAATGTATCTCAAATAACTGGTACTTATGGAATACCTGGTGAACCTGATGCTCTTACAATCTCAGGGAATGTTCGTCAGTTTTTGGCTCGTGGAGCGAATAGTGATGGATTTGCTGGTCAATGGGGACTTATAAAACAATCGGGTATGAAAATCTTTTCTAATCTTGGTACTTTGTATTCTGTGAACTGTTTGGAACTCACAAGTGCAAATGAATTATCAATAGGTACGCCTCGTGAAAGAATACAACTATTTTGCGGTGCTGCTGACTATACAAATACTGATTCCTATGGTGTTTATTGTAAAAACCCCTCTGGTAACTATGTGGGTTTCGCCCACAGTGAGATAAATGGCGTGAAGAAATATTCGTTTACGGCACATCACCAGTCCCAATACACGGGAGATATTACAGACGAGAATATCGGCATGGTTGTTGAAAGCACGGGAAAAGTTGTAGGGTTGCAATCCAAGGATAAGGTGTATATGGGTATTTCCAAGACGAACCCAGAATATTCAAATGCGACGCCCCAGGTTCGTTTAACAACAACACGGGGGAGTAAAAAGGTATTGGGAGTGATTGCTGACGTAAAAGATGGACCGGATACGACGACGGGTTCTTTGGTGGTAGCGTATGATCAAAGTGGGTATGAGGTGGGAGACAAGCGGGTTATGGTGAATGCGATTGGAGAGGGTCTGGTATGGGTTGCAAATACCAATGGTGTGGTGATGAATGGTGATCTGCTACAATCGTCGAGCATTCCAGGATATGCGGAAAAGCAAGAGGATGACATTCTACGTTCTTGTACGATTGGCAAGGCCACGATGGATTGTGATTTTATCCAGGAGAAGGTGAGTGAAAAGATGGTGTTGAAAGATGACGACGGTGAGAATGTTTTGGACTCACAGGGGAGAATGATCTGGGTGGCTTCTGGAGAGAAGGAGGATCGGTACACAATGCGATATATTGACAGCCGAAAAGCGTGTCTTTTGTCGTGTGTTTATTACTGTGGATAGATGCGCCCATAACAGTCACTTGCATGACCTATAGTACGTTTGCGACCCCGAGACGCACCCGAATGGCAGACTCCATCTCGTCTAGAGTCTTAAACGTGTGAATTGCCCTTGCGTCAGGGATGGTGGCAATGAATGCGGTCCGTTCCTTGCGTAGGCGTTCGCGTTCCTCCACGGGTTTCTCGGCGGTGTGCTCCTCAAATGCCTCCTTATCAGGAGCGACGATACAGACGGAGTCTCTCTTGAAATGCGATGCGAAACGCCAAGAACTGGTGAGGAAGAGAACCTTGAGTGTTTTGTCTGCCTTGAGGCGGGTTTGTGTTTTTCCAAGAACTTCCAGGGCAAGTTCCGTGTAAGCGAGGTCTGCCTCGTGGTCATACCCAGCGGCCTTGGAACTGTCCACGTGGCCAACCGCCTTGGGCTCACAGAGAGAGCGAATGGCCTCGTCCAGGTCAACAACCAGAAACTGACGCTGGTGTGACAGGCGTTTGGCGAGCCAGGATTTACCACTACCAGCGGGCATTAGGAGGACCTGCTTTTTAATGTATCGCGCATCTCTGACGCGATTGTAGCAAGAACGACTGGCGTAAACGGCCAGAGGCAGGAGTGTGCCAATGGCACTCATCGCAACAGGGATCGATGCTTCCATATTTCTACTTAAAATAGACGAAAACCGTGATAATCACCAGGTTTTAGCGGTGCTTTTGTAGAAATGTCAGTTCCGGAAGGTGTCCCATATTTTGCGCTTGAGAAATTGCTGGATGAGGAACGGGCGAGACAGATGGCGATGCCCGAGGATATGCGAACGACGGGTGTGTTACGCATCCCAGAGAATCTATCCGCCCCGATGCTGGCGGGGGATGCCCAGCGGAATGTCCCGGCCATCATGGCTTTGATCCAGCAGGAGGCAGAGAAAAAGGCGGCCGCGACGCAGAGGGCAAAGGCACGAATGGGTGAGGGTCTCTCCCTTCCGATGAGCCGAGGAATGATGACCTTTTCTGGCGATAAGTTAATGTCATTTATGGCCACGTTTCAAGATTAAAGACCCTCCCCCATTAGTATGGAAACCACAGTCATTCCAAGTGAGAAAATACCTACGAAGAATAGGAAGCAAGATGCGAAACTGCCTGCGTATCTTCCTCCTGCGAGGGGCTTGGTTATCCTCCAGGGTAGTGCTGGTAGTGGCAAATCAAGCCTGCTGTATTCTATGATCAAGGAGTATCAGAAACAGCATTATTACGATGTCATTATCGTGTACAACCGCTGTTCTGATTCGGATTTCGTATGGGAGGGTTTCCAGTCCAAAAAGACAGATGTACAGATTTATAATCACTATGATAATGAGGAGTTATTGGACATTCTAAAGAATCTGGACGAGGAACAACAGGAGCGGCGTATGGCCAAGCCTGAGAAGCGGCGGCTTCTGAATGTGTTGTTTGTATTCGATGACATGATCTACAGTGGCATATGCTCCGCCTACAAGAAGTCAGCCGTGGACGAATTGGTGATCAATCGGAGGCATATGAATGCGACCGTCATGATCACGAGCCAGTCCTACAAGGCGTTGAACCAGAACATCCGGACGAACAATGTGAGCCAGATGATTGTGTTGCGAGCCAATGCGAAGGACCTCCAGAACATCGGAGAGGAGCATAACGCTGGTGTCTGTAATACGGATGATTTCATAGCAATGTACACTCTGTGCAAGGAGTATGGGAACTATGAATATCTGGTGGTGGACTATCGGAAGGCACAAGATAAAATGTTCAGTCGTGGGTTCAAAAACGTCTTAAAACCTACAAGTTCACGGAGATCGTCCCGGTTACCAATAGAAGAATTATGAGGTTTGGATCAATGCTAAACAAGGGCATTCATTTCTTAACGGACACACTCGGAAAGGTGAATGGTATGAGTGGTGGTATCCGTGGGATTGCCAAGGGCCTAGATCAGATGGGTGTGGGTGGTGGTCGGATCGGTGGTTTTGTGAATCGGGGCCTGGATTTTGCCGGAAAGGCGGAACGGTCCTTGCGTGAGTTTGGTGGAATGAGCCCGGATCAGAAGGCGAAGCGTCTGGGCAGTTTGGCTGGACGCGGTCTGTCATCGGTGTTTGGCCAGGCAAATGACCGACTGGGTGGTGGATCGGCGGGGGCTGCCGTCGGGCGCGGACTGGGACAGATGGGTGGGAATTTTATATCCCAGGGTCTGAGCCGATTGTTGGGATGATAAAAAGATGACTATTCAGAATAAAAAGTCCAGGTGGTGTTAGAACATCATGTCGTCTTTGAACATCCGAGAATTTGCGACAATAGGCCTTGAAGATCGGGTCCCAGAGGCCAGTAGGGTAGTAGGAAATGCCCTTCCCGTTCAGTCTGTGATCACAGGCCGCCGTACCCAGAAGTTCACAGCGGTGAATGGCTCCACATTCACGGAGAGTCAGAACCCCACATTCAAACTGAGCGCGAACTCGGATTTCCTGATCCCCTCCAGTGCGACCCTTCACTTCAAACTGAAGAAGGACTCAGGTAATGGTGTTTTTGACGATGTCCCTGCCCTGGCCGTTCTGAACCGTGCCATCCTTCGTTGTTCGGGTGTTCTCGTAGAGGATGTGCTGGAGGTGGGCCGATCAAGTACGGCGATGGTGTACAGCCACATGTCACCGGAGCGGTACGAGGGCCAGGGTTCTATTGAGACTGGAAACTGGAAGTGGAATACCCAGTATGGATCCAACGCTGTCACGGCTCTCCCTACGGCGATCACCTCGGCGATTGCCGGCTCTCCCACTGATGCGGAACTGAACGCGCTTGCGACACCGGTGTCGGAGATGGTGGAGGCTTCTAGGTGTGATGGAAAGGGTGTGGCTGCTCGTGCGGCTCGTTTTTTTACGGAGATTGGTGCTGGGCCGATTTTTAATGATATTGAGGTGAATGTGCCACTGTCTTACATTTTCGGTCTCTTCCGTACCAACCGTCTTTTCCCTCTTTCCTTCATCGGTCAGTTGGAAATTGAGTTCACACTGGCACAGGCACTTCGTGCAATGGTGGGCACTGCATCTACCTATTCCATCACAGACACGTACATCACCGCGGACCTTGCACAGCTCTCGGATGACTACCTGAAGGTTCTGGCCCAGTCATTTGCCTCACCGGAGCCTAGTATGGCGTACAACCTGCCGGTAGATACCCTGACGAACATCACACAGAACAAGCCTGTAACTGCAACTGGGAGTCTTAATTCCTACGTGTACTCCAAGAGTACGCCGTTCCTCAAGGCGATTATGTTCGTCAGCCAGGATAACACGCAGACCTCGGCATCATACTCTTCCTCTGGTATGCCCAACCTACTGGCCGCCAATTCCCAGGTACAACTCCGCATTGGTTCCGAGATTTTCCCGCAGTTTGGCAGCCTGGACACGGCAAAGCAGGTCTTCCGCCACAACTACATCGGACTCGGGGCTCAGGGGAGTGTGCAGACGCAACTTGGCCTCACAAACCATGAGAACTTTACAGATGACACCGATGCTGGTGGTATCAACTACACGCTGTTCTCCTTTGCAAAGGTCAATGGCCTAGGGGATGAGTACTATGAACTAGACTCATACGACGCCTCCCTCCAGGGTAGTGTTATTGACTACCAGGTGAATCAGGCACACCCCAGCATTGTCTCCTGTAACACGATGGCGATCATAGAGCACACACGGATTGCACGCATTGGTGGGGGCAAATTTGAAGTGAAGGCGTAAATACGCGGTTTCCCCTTAGGTACTTATACGGTACTTATACGGTACTTCTACGGGACTTACGCGGTACTTATAGAATCTATAAAATACTCAGTACGTAATACGTAATAGAAATATGATGATGTTCATCACTACTTCTATTCGTCGTAAAAACTACTTATATTCCCCTGATAACTACCGTTTTTTGGTAGTTATCTATATATGGTCAGAAAGATATATCTATAACTACCGTTTTTTGGTAGTTATCTATATATGGTCAGAAAGATATATCTATAACTACCGTTTTTTGGTAGTTATCTATATATGGTCAGAAAGATATACCTATAATATGCCATTTTAGATATAAATGACGTCATTTATTCATATTTGGGTATATTATAGGTATATGTACCATATACTGATAACTTCCAAAAAACGGTAGTTATCAGGGGAAATCTGATAACTTCCAAAAAACGGTAGTTATCAGGGGAAATCTGATAACTTCCAAAAAACGGTAGTTATCAGGGGAAATCTGATAACTTCCAAAAAAAGGCATATTCCAGATAACTAACAATACAGAATCTTATCTCTGGACGATTAGCGATGTCTGATTCTGATTCTGATGCTTCTATTGATAATCAGATACTACAACGATTAACTAGGAGAAGAGAGAAAAACCCAATACGCAATACGAGCAATAAATCTGAGGAAAATCCAAGAACTACAATCATTAAGAAAGTCCGCAGAAAGCGGAGAAAAGATACTCCGATGCGGAGTTTGGTAGAGCCAGTAGAGCCAGAAGTAGAGCCAGAAGTAGAGCCAGAAGTAGAGCCAGAAGTAGAGCCAGAAGAGGTCCTCACCGAGGCTGAGGAAACTCTCAAAGTGACCCCGATATCTAATGTCCAGGATCAGCCAGAACTCACACTACCTGTAGTCACTCCTGAACTGGAAGACGAGAAGAAACTACGGGAGGCGCATACAGAAGCCAGGAGATTAAAACGCGTCCAGTTACGAGGTGAAGTCACGCCATCACCAAAACTAAAACAGATTGTAAAACGTCGGGAACCAAAACCAGAGCCAGAGGTAGACCCGGTTCGGTTAGAACTGGGGAGACTACGAGAAGAGATGCAGCAACTTAGGGCTGGATTCAATAATGGAAATGCGGTAGCAGCAATGGCTGATAATCACCCGCAGCAGTTGAATGAGAGCCAAAGCAATCTGCTTATGGGGCTGATGGGTAGGCGGGGGTGAGTATGTTATT
>Ga0222711_1000226_pt1 | contig 18242 bp, 20 predicted proteins | sample AntAcemetage1699_FD_179814 | JGI IMG/M metagenome (GOLD analysis project Ga0222711, IMG submission 179814) | Saline water microbial communities from Ace Lake, Antarctica - #1699 | ecosystem: Environmental > Aquatic > Non-marine Saline and Alkaline > Saline | place: Antarctica: Ace Lake...
TTCAGCTAGTGGCTTGCCGGAGGATGTTACTGCGCCAGTTCTTACGCTGCTGCAGGATTCTAAGTTCAAAGCCGCCGACGCCATGCTTACAAAGCTGTATGCGGAGGCGGAATTAGCAAAGGTACGGAATGTCAGCCAAACAACTACCCCTGTCTCTGGAGCTGCAGGATTGCTACCTACTGGGGGCGTTGACGTTCTCGGAGGCGTGGGAGCTGCAGGACTTGCTCCTGCTGGAGTCGGACAATCTGGAGCTGACCTCGGAACAGTACCCACAGCTGGAGAAGCTAATGTTGTATCAACTGTGCCCCGTAAACGAGCTCCCACTGTAGCGCCTACCGTTTCTTCTACTACCCCTACTGTTGCTGTAGCACCTACTAACACTGCGGCTCCATTTGAAGCCGACACAGTAGACGAGAACACCCTAGAAATTGCCCGTATGACAGGCCAAGAGGGGTTAGCCAACGTCGTTGCTCAAGAGCAGGAGGGTAGCCGTGCAGATGAAGTGGAGCTGGACGAAGCCGCAGTACAAGCTGTAATTGAGGCTAGGCTTGCGTCTTCGCAGAATAAAGACCGTGATCGCGCCATTATTAACGAGTACCTTGCGGTGCTTCGCGCTCCTAATTCTGTGGGTAAGGCGGCGCTAAAAGAGGCAATAGCCAGTAAATATGGAATAAAAGACAAGGATTTGGCCAAGATAGGCAATCCCACTGAATTGGTAAAAGCTGCTGGCGCTATGGGTTTTAGTGCGGAGCAAGCGCGCTTAGCATTTAACGTGCGAGACACTACCAAGGCTGCAGCCGGAGCTGACGCTACGACGACCAGCCAACTAAAAGAGCGCCTGAAGAAAGTAAACGCAAAGATTACTAATGCTACTGCAGTAGGGGCTACAACTACTCCTGAAGTTAGATTAGAGCTACAAAACCAAAGAATCTCCCTAGAAAGCGAAATCGCTGACGCTACTAAGGCGCAGGGTGCGAATATGAGTGCTGAGCTAGCTACGGCTGGTTTTACTGCCGACGAGAAGGGCAACGGTGGTTTTGGTATGGACGACAGTCGCGGTTGGGCTGAGCTAGAAGCAGGCGCTACACCAGCCACTCAGATTATTGCGCTTGCTGATAAGTTGGATGCCTTAGAAAATGCCTTGGCAGAGTTTGAGGCCCTAGGTAATGCAGAAGCTGTAGCCCAAATACGCGGTGAGCTAAATAAAGCACAAACTGCCCTAGACGCTAAGATGGCGCAAGTCAACGCGCAGGCGCTCGCTGCCAAAAAAGGAAAACCGACGGATGCTAAAGCAGCGACACCAAAGGTAGTAACTAGGAAACAAGTTACGGCCCCCAAAGTGGAGACTCCTGCGGCAACACCAGACACAAGAACTACTACTGAGCGGGCGGAAGCCGCATGGAACGAGGTAGCTGCCACAATACCCGGCGCTCCTACGTTTGCCGATCTGCCAGCTGCCGATCAAAAAACCTTTGCGGAGTTTGGTGAGGCTAACTGGGGCCCTGCAGACGTAGCGTTAATGCTGGCGAAAATCCAAAACACGACAATACCGGTAGCTAACGACGCAGATATGCGTAAAGTGCAGGTAGGAGAGCGTGTAGGCATTACGGCGGATGACATTAGTTTCAGTGGTGTGCGGACTACGCCAGAGCTCCTTCGCCGCTACCCCGGAATTGATCGCTCGCTATCTGCATTTGAGAAAGACGGTATGTCTCACCTCATGGACGCAGTAGACTACTGGCTTGTGGTGGACAACTCTGTAGACTTCGACGCGGCTGTATTCCCCTTGGACGGTAAGCGAGTCTTGGCGTTCCGTCTCGGCGTGCTGGGTGTAGAGAACAGCGCGTTCTTATCCGCCAACCATGAGATAGGCCACGTAGCCGACAACGTATACGACGACGCCGGTGTTTACTCTGGCGTAGCTCAGCTAAACGTGCGCATAGTTGAGGGCAAAGCCCGTGGCATGGGGGCCGTAGCTAGAGACATCATTACTGCCGTAGAAAACAACACCAGTGCTGCGCTAACTGCGCACTTTGCTTACCCGCTGGGCAGCAACATTACAAAAACAGACCGCATGCGCGAAGAGCTATTTGCTCAACTGTGGGCTGCGCGTTCCGACCCAGTACTCCGCGAAGAGCTAGCTAATACAATGCCATTCGCATTTGATTTTATAGAGGACGTATATGAAGCAGAGAAATCAAAAGCTAGTAGACCAGCTAGCACAGCGAGCGCTACAGCAGCGCCTGAAGCAACAACGCAACCCAAAGCCAATCAAAGCGATATTCGAGCCCCGAGGAACGTTCCTGCGGGAAGCATCCGACGCAAAGCCAGAACAACCAAGCGCAACATAGACAAACTACCAAAAGCGCTACAAGACCCGGTAAGGAATTCTGTTGATGCGCTTTTGGATTTCGGAAACAAAACGCTCGATACCCTAGGTTTTACTAGCGACCTAATCGAGCGCGCTGTGAAAGCCGGTGTTGGTTCCGCAGAGCTTATTGGCCGGTACCTCAAAGACACCAAGACACGTACGGGCGAACTCACCTCCAACATTAACAAAATTTTGGAGATGTACTCAGACCTTCCAGAAGTAGACCGAGGCACTGGTACGCGCAGCGTTAACCGCTTTTTGTTTGACTCTACTAGAGAAGGCAAGTGGGGCTACGGAAAATTTGCTGACCCAGAGATGGCAGCTAGGTTCGCACTACTGTCCCCGGAAAGTCAGGCATTTGTTAAGGCTGTGTTTGCTCATGGCGACAAGATGCTGGCGCTAAAAAAGAAAACTGTGCTTGACGCCACCCAGACTTCATATGACGGTCGTATTGCCGACGCTGTAGCCGCTGGAAACACCACCAAAGCGGCCAGTCTTACAAGAGACAAAGCTGCCGCTCTCAAAAAGTACGAGTCGCTGTTTAAGATAAGCGAAGGCAAGCCGTACGCTCCTATAAAGCGTGCAGGTAACTACGTGGTAGTGGCCAAGTCAAAGGCTTACATTGCCGCCGAAAACGCAGAGGTTAAAGACGCTAAGGCGATAGCGCAACTGGAATCTAGTGGAGACCACTACCACGTAACCTTTACCGACAGCAAAGGCGAGGCTCGCGCACTCCAGCGTCAACTAGATGAGCAGGGTTCGTTCGACACCATAAACATTGGTGCGCTAGACCAGCAGGTCGACAACCTCTACAACAACACTAGTTCGCTGAAGGAGCTTCTCAAGCTGAAAGAAGCAGCTAGGGACTTAGACGATGTAGACGCAAAGGCGGCGGGCAAACTATCCGGCGTTATTGCGGACTTGTACTTGAACGCTTTGGCCGACGGCGGCGCTCGCAAATCTGAGATGCGCCGCAAGGGTGTTGACGGCGAGGTAGACATGGTTCGCTCCTTTGCTTCGCAGGGAATGGCGGATGCGTCCTTTATAGCTAATGCGGAGTTTGGCCCTAAAGTCCAAGCGGCGCTACGACGCGCCAAGACTGAGTCTACTAGCGGCGGGGACACCCTGCGCAAAACTGAGCTGCGCAACGAACTGGTTCGCCGCTACCTGCAGACTATGGACTACACATCTAATCCGTGGGTAAGCAAGCTGCTCAGGATGTCGTCAATTCACTACTTGGCAACTAGCCCTGCCTACTACCTCCAAAACAGTACCCAGCCATGGCTAATGTCTCAGCCACTACTGGCGGGTAGACATGGGTACTTCAAGTCTGCAAAGGCGCTTTCAGACGCGTACGGAGAACTTGGGGAGATGATAAAAAGCGCTAGCGTGTTTACTCAGCAGTTTGACTTTGACAAAGTACCAGCTGATGTCCGTGCTGCCATTAAAGAACTGGCCAACCGGGATATGATCGACTTGGGTATTGACTCCGAAATGGGCGAGTTCCGAGTTGATGGCGAGGGTAAAGTAGCCGAGAAATGGAACGCCGTGGATAAGGGCTTGCGCCTGATGGTGCAAAAAGTTGAGGCCATAAACCGCGTGTCTACTGCTGCTGCTTCGTACAGGTTGGAGTTTGCAAAAAGCGGAGACGTAGCGCAGTCCTTGAAGTACGCAGAAAAAATCCTGCAGGACAGCCACGGGGATTACTCTTCGTTTAACGCGCCGCGTGTCTTCAACACCAACTTTGGGCGGATAGCTCTGCAATTCCGAAAGTTTCAGCTTATACAGATGGGCTACTACGCGAAGCTGCTCGACAACTCTTTCCGCGGGGACGATAAAATTGCTGCGAGACAAGCCCTTGGGTATTCTCTGGCCCACACTGCCGCGTTAGCCGGTGTAAAAGGCGTTCCGCTGTTCACCGCTATAGCTTGGGCGATAGGTGCTTTGTTTGGGGACGATGACGATGAGACCCCCACCGAGTCTAAAGTGCGCAACGCACTCGTAAGCAACTTTGGGGAGACCGTAGCCGACTTGATTATGTACGGCGCTCCTACGCTTGTTGGCGCAGACATCTCCGGCAAAGTGGGAGCTGGTAACGTACTGTCTCTAATGCCTTATAGTCGCGCTGACCTGACGACTACATCCGGCCAAGCTCAGGCGGTCGGGGAGTTTTTCTTGGGTGCTTCTGGCGGCATGACCGTGAAGATTGCTGACGGTGTCGGCTTGATGGCGCAGGGTGATTGGTACAAGGGTGTTGAGCAGACAATGCCCAAGGGTATCGCCGACATGTTGAAAGCCGGTCGCTTTGCTTTCTCAGGCCTAACTAGGCGCAACGGCGATATAACCATGTCTGCCGAAGAAGTAAGCGCTTTGGACACTTTGTGGAAATCCATAGGTATCTCGCCAGTTAAACAGTCTGTTATGTATCAGAAACAGCAAGCCCTGCGCGACATGGAGAAGAGCTTGAACTCTGAGTCGTCTCGCATCAAGTCTGACTACGCTAAAGCGGCCCGCGAAAAAGACAAAGGTGGTATGGCAGAAGCTAGGGAAGAGTGGAAGAAGTTGCAGGACAAGCGCGACACAAATGGTTTCCGTAGGCAAGCAATCTCCGGACTCTTACGCGCCCCTCTGGGGCAGGTTGATCGTGAGCGTCGAACTGTGGGCGGCGTACAATTTAACAAGAGTAACCAGCGCGCAGCTGAATCGCTACTGTAAGGAACTAAGATGGCAACTAAAGACCCACGCCTAGCAAAAGTAGGCGTTGCAGGCTACAACAAGCCTAAAGCAACGCCTAGCCACCCTACCAAAAGCCACGTTGTTGTGGCAAAATCGGGGGATGAAGTGAAGACAATTCGTTTCGGGCAGCAAGGTGTAAAAGGTGCGGGTGCAAGCCCCACCAGCGAAAAGGATAAGGCGCGTAAAAAGTCATACTACGCCCGCCATAACGCGCAAGACTCCAGCCCAGATAAGTTGTCCGCACGCTACTGGTCGCACAAAGTAAAGTGGTAACCCTAAATGGATTTAATGATCTGGAACGTAATTCTTAGTGCGGTAGTAGCAGTCATGGGGTTTTTACTTAAAAGTAGATTCGATGAGATTGACCGCTTGGGTATTTTGCTTAACCGCACCCGCGAAGAAGTAGCCAGAGACCACATTACCCGTTCAGAATTCCGTGCGGATATGCAGCAGCTAATGGACAGGTTTGATCGCCTAGACCGTAAGCTGGATAGACTTAATAACGCCACGAAGCAGGCCCATGACGACTAAAAAATCTACGGTTAATTCAGCGGGTGTTTACACCAAGCCAACAATGCGCAAGGCGCTGTTTGAGTCTATCAAAGCGCGAGCTGTGCAGGGTACGGGTGCAGGGCAATGGAGCGCTAGAAAAGCACAGCTACTGGCAAAAAATTACAAAGCAAAAGGCGGAGGCTATAAATGAGTAAGAACCAAACACACTACACCCCAGACGGCAAGCTGTACAAAGGCGGCACCCACAAGGTGGGCGGCACGCTAATGACTGGTGCCAAGCACACACCGACCAGCAAGGTGTTGACACATACGCCGCCAAAGAAAAAGAAATGAAAACCCCCCAGAAATCCCTGAAAGACTGGGGCAATCAAAATTGGGGAACCAAAAGTGGTAAAAAATCTTCTGACACTGGTGAGCGGTACCTTCCTGAGTCTGCGATTAAAAGCCTCAGCCCTGCTGAGTACGCTGCGACAACACGCGCAAAACGCGCGGGTACTGCCAAGGGTAAACAGTTTGTGGCTCAGCCCAAAAAGGTTGCTGCAAAAACCGCGAAGTATCGCTAACTAACCTAGGAGCCGCTATGGCTATGAACCCAAAAAATCGCTCGCTGGACAAAAACGGCAATCCTATCGTAACTAAAGAGGAACTTGCTAAATCCGGCATGACCCTGCGCGCCTTTTTAAATAAAGAGCGCGGGCTAACTGCTCGGCCTAACCCAACCCCGCCCAACGTGCGTATGCGCATCCCAAGTGACGCAGATCTTCGCCGCGCCAGCTTAGAAACACTTAAGTCTGCCGAAGCACGCGACGCGGGGGCTGCACGAAGCAAGGCGCTTAGGGAGCGAGCTCAACTAGAAGCGGCTGCTCGAGCGGGTAAAGATATGAGCCCGGCTGCTCGTAACATGGAGAATTACAAGCCGCGTCGCAGCGGCTCGCCGCTAGCACCTAAGACAACTACACCGTCTAAACCAGCGGAGAGCATGCCAGACTGGGCGTCACGTCACGAAAAAAAGTCTAACTAAGGAGTTTGAGATGATATATGGCAAGAAAGTAATGATGGACAAGGCCCCTGCTAAAGGCAAGAAGGCTGCGTTTAAAACCTGCGCTGGCTGCAAAACAAAAGCCAAGTGTATTGCTGCTGGCAAGTGCCTAGCTAAAGCCAAGAAGTAAAAAAAGCCCCCACCTTTTTAGGGGTGGGGGTTAAGGTTTTCTCAACCAAGGGAGAACCCGTCCATGACAACGAGTAAGCTAATCATACTGCAATCTTTGCGTCGTGCGCAAGCCCGTTGGTAGGGGGCACTAGGCTAATAGCCTCGCGGTCAATTTTATTGGCGTCTACCACAATACACCTAGCCTGAACTACCGGTATATCCGTGCCGCGAGTGATAGTTATGCGGTCTGACTTCTTAATTAACGCGCCGTCACTCTCCAACTGACCGATCATGGCGTTGTAATCTACCCGGTTCTTCATGCACCAGTCTTTGACTTCCTTCTGGTTCAGGATGATGTGCCCGGCAAACTCCTTGCTGGAGGGTGTACCTAGTACGTACCGACCAACAATATCGCCAAATACGCGATTACGCGGCGTCTCGGGGCCGTTCTTATGGCGCTTGTCACGGAACTCTGACGTTACCAGTATGCGGCTAGACAGCGTTGCCATCATCTGGCTGAATGCGTCGGCGCTAGACACGCTGTTGGTAGTCGTAACGGTCTGGGCTAGCTCAGTTAGTAAGGTGACTGTGTACTCTCGCAGAGCAACTAAATCGAAGTCGCATATGCCTAAGTCCTTGGCTATCTTCGCAATAACGTTTGTGCAAGCCCCATGGCTTCGGTAGAAGCGGTACTTGGTGCCCGGCAGGGAAGCCGCTAGCTCACTGGCCGTCTTGCGTACAAGGTCAGCCACTTCAGCTTGGTGTGTCACTACGTACTTAATCATCGCCTCGCCAGCGCTTCCGTTGTTAGCTTTTAGCGCGTCCGCAGCTTCCTGAACCAAAAGGGCTTCCTTTTGTGGGTTTGGGTGCAGTGGAATTACTGGGTAGCTGTCGATGTTAATTTGTATTAGGCGCACGGCTTCAGCTTGTGAGTTAGCCTGAGACGTAGCTAGCAGGCCGTGAAAGTCGCGGTTGCCGGTTAAAAACGGGGAAAGTCTCCACTCGGCGCTGTCCGCAAACATCACGGTGCCACCTTTGGAAGTCAGCCGAACCTTCTCTTCACCACGGGATACGCCGTACGCCACGTTACTAAACTCGCTGGCGTCCATGTTAGTGAACTCGTCTAGTAGCACTGGTACGTTTTTGTAGACGCCTAGGAAGGCCCACAGCGCATTACTGGTAGAACCGTCCTTGGACTTAAGGGTCATCTTCTCAGCGTCGCCAAAGGCGTACAGAGACGCGTAGCAAGCAGTAGTTTTGCCCTTACCGGTGTCTCCGCCAGACAGCGCCAGCAGCAAGCCCTTAAACAACTCTTCGCAGAACGGCGTAAGGACTGAGCCCCACCCAGAACATACAGCGTACTGCCAGTGCTCGCGGTGCGGGCGGTTGTACATAAAGTTGAGGGCGTCCGCGTATCCTTGGATTGTTCCACGGGGGGGAGACATCGCCGTTGAGTACTTGGCTGCGCCGTTACTCACCAATACATTCTTGACCGCGCCGTCCTTGCAGTACAGACGGTCTCCTAGTAAGAACGAGCCGTCGTCTTTCCAACCAAAGTTGGTCATGGTGCTCACTTCCTCTACCTTGCGCTTGAGGTCTTCTAACTGGTCTCTTAGGTACGCTGACATGTGGACTCCTGCGTCTTTGTTGTTGCTCTGCATCAGCTCATACTTGGCCATGCCACGGAGCATGTCGGTCTGCGATGCCATAGACTCGGCGGGGATTTCAAAATCTCTCACCTTCTTGTTGGGTAAGTGCATGCGCATGCCGATGCGGTACGTTCCGTCTTCGGTGCGAATACGGCTAGTTGGGTAGAACAGGATGTTGCAAAAAGGCAGCACCTGAAGTACACCTTCGCGGTCGGGCAGCAAGCGGGACAGTAGGTTGTTATCCCACTGGTAGCCGCTTATGAGTGCTGGTACCGCTACCTGCTCTTCTTCACCTTCATCGTTTACCACTACTTCTGTAGTTTCTTCATTGATAGGGATTACCCTACCCAAGACAAGCGGCGTTTTTATCTTGCCCTTGAACTGGCACCCGTCGCACAGGCTGGCATCGCAGGTCTCTAATGAAGCGCAAGTGGTCGGGCCTGCATTCCAAGAGTCGTACTTAACATCCCAGTCCAAGCTGTCGTGGCCGGTGTCTTCGCGGGAGCCAGTCCACTCCTTAGCCAGTTCACGTCCGTCTTCTGAGAACGTAAGTAAGCCGATGATGTAGCGCCAGCTGTCGTACCCAACGTCACCCTTGGTGTCTCGCATGGCTGCAACTTGAGCACACTTGTCCGCCATTACGTTGGCGTCGACGGGGGTGTTAGGGTAGCTAGATAGGCCGTCCATAAGGTCGGAATTCAGGCCCGTGTTGGCTTGACGCTTAGGGGCTTCCTTAGCAGGGCTGACCTTATTTACCTTGGCGTAGCCTGCCAGTGCTTCGTAAAAAGCCTTGGGGCTAATCGGTGCGCACTCCTTGAGTACGGCCACTGACTTGGCTCCGCCGCCCTTACGGTTAACAGAACCCACTGGGCGCAAGATAGAGCTGAAGTCAGCGGTTCGCGTCGGGTCTGCGAGCGTACCTACCTGTGCCAAAACGGCCTTCAATATGGCCGCTACAGCGCGCCATTTCTCATGGCTTATAGCTACTGTTAGGGGCCAGTATGCGTGGATACCGTAGCCGGAACTAACCAGCATTGGCATTGGCAGTGATACCGCCGTACAGAATTCTTTGAGCGCCACTGCGGCGTCACGCTTGGTGGGGTAGCCAGCGCCCTTTTCGGCTTTTTCTTTGCCGCAATCAATATCTAACCAAAACGATTTAGCTGTGTGCCAGTTTTCCGGAATGCGGTACTTGCGTTTGACTTTGTCGCCCACCGTCTGCTCTATTACGGCAGTCTTGTACGATGCACATGCGTGATACACGGACAGGCTGTCTGACTTTGCCATGGCGTCGATAGCACGAGCCATAACTTCTAGGTCATCGTATGCCTTGTGAGCGGGGAACTTGTAGCCCTCTTTAAAAAGAGCTATGTAGTGGACGCCGTCTTCCGGCAAGATGGCTCGGAGAAAATCTAGGGTATTCATGACTTACCCCCAAATATATTTTTTATGCTGCTCATTATCTCTCCACAAAAAGGAAGAAGCCCCAAGTGGGGCTTCCCGGGATTATTCCCAATTAGTCGTCGAAACTAATTCCATCTAAGTCGAAATCAATATCGTCTGCTTCGACTACTGGCGTCGGCTCTTTTGGAGCTACCTTGGGGGCTGCTTTTTTCACTGCTTTGGGGGCTTCTGGCTTGTCCTCCTCCTCCGCAACTTCTTTTGCCTGCTCCGCTGGGGCTGCTAGTGCCAGTGCATCACCCGCAACTACTGAGCCTAAGATGTTAGCAACTACGTCAGTGCTGGCTACTTCCTTGACCTCGGCATATGCGGCGTCGTCTAAGAAACCAATTGCGCGGAACGTTAGTTTAGGCGATTCTGCCTCTATGTCAAAGCCAACTTTAGTTACAACCATGTCGTGGCTGACACCGCGCTTTGACAGCATATTGCCGTACTCCTGTAGTGACTTCAGTGAGGCTGGTGGTACACGCAGCAACATTGGGTCGTTCAGCAGACCAGAGGCTGATACAGCCAGTCGCTTGGTATCGGAACAGGCTTTGCCCTTGGAATTGCCGCTGTCGGAGACGCGTGAACCCCACTGGTCGTGCTTGCAGGTGGCGCACTTGGTTGACTGTGGGTTCTGGGCATCAGCTGCTGGGGCAATACCGTCGTTTGAGTAGCAGTCAGGCTTAGTGTTCTCTGCGTCTTTGTCGTAGCCCTTCATGTAGAAGACTTTGCTTTTGCCCTTACCGGCTTTTACCAAAACTACGTCTACGCTAGTAGCCGCGCTCTCTGGGTCTTTGGGGTTGGGTAGAACCTTGCGCTCGTTGTCACGAACTACGGCGAATACCTTGCCCTTGATGGACAGTACCGGGAAGCCGCCATTTGCGCCGGACGCTAGGTCTGAGTTTAGCGCTGAGCGGTCAATGTTCTTGAGGTACGCAGGTAAGCTGCCGGTTTGGTCGAATGGAATGATGTTCATAATTTTCTCTTAGTTGGTTGATGGTTTGGTGAGTTATGTGCTTTTGCGCACGTTTACAACACGTTCTACTCGCAGGTTTACACCCGGTGGCAGCTCGTCGTTATTGTTTTCTCGGAACTGCTCTACGCCAGCTTTTGCCACGCGCACTTCAAGCAGCCCCCAGTCATCGTTTTTGCGGACGTGGCTCATAAACACTTCCTTGTCTGCGATGCTGGTGGTGGTGCGGGTCGTGCTGTACGCGGTTCCGAATTCTGTCTTGACTGAGTCAACGCCAGTCTTGTTAAATGTGTCCATCAGCTTGGCTTCCAACTGCCCTAGCTTGGTGTTGATCGGCTCGCACTTCTCATCGAACTCAGCTTTTAGCTGGGCCTTTTTGTTGCGCAACTTGATGTAAATTTCTACGGCTTCTGATATTGTCATGGTTCAATTCTCTCTTTCATCATTTCTAAAAGTAGACCCTGCATTGACTGCTTTTCTTGCAGCCTTTTGTACACGCGGCGCTCAATCTCAGTGCCCGATATGTGGACGATTACCGTAGTCCTCGTCTGACCCGGGCGCCTTACCCTTGCGCACGCTTGCTCGTAAACCTCGTTGCTGTGAACTGGTGCGTACCACACGATCGTGGTAGCTGCAGTCAGTGTCAGCCCGTGGCTCATTGTTGAGGCGTTAGCTACCAAGACTCTGGGGTCAGCTTGCTTCTGGAATTCCCCGAAGATTCTGTCCCTGTCTGACTTGCTAGTCCTGCCATGCACCGTTTCTACCGTGCAAACCTTACTCAGTTCTGACGCCACGCTTTCAAGCGCGCCAGTCAGGGGGACAAATACTATTACCTTGCCCTCTGATTCTTCTATCACTTCCTTCAGTAAATCCATGCGGGGCTTGGACGGTATTTCTATCTCCTCCCCGTTAGTCCCGTAGGCGACACCGCAAGCAATCTGAATGAGCTTATTGGCCTTAACCGCCTCATTGACCGCCATGATTTGCCCACCTTGGTACTCTGCTGCCAGCTTACTTAGCATGTCTTTGTACGCTTTGGCCTGCTCCGGTGTTAAGGGCACATCCCTATACAAAAACGTTTGCTCGGGTAAGTCAACGCAGTCGTCTAGTGAGTAGCGTATGGCGGGCTGCATCATGTTGTAGACGACATCATTGGCCTTATCACGTACCACCCACTTAAACGGAGTCAGCTGCCGCATAACAGAGTCTCGGAACGCGCCGAAGTACTTGGGAACCATTGGGTTGTCTGGGGTAACCAGTTTGCACTGCGCCCACGCATCAGTCGGTGCGTTAGGTGTTGGCGACCCAGTCATGCCCCACACGCGCCTAGTACCCTGTTTGTTACATATGGTGTTCAGTATCTTCCAGCGGTCAGTGCTCTGGTTACGCGCTAGTGCTAGCTCGTCTACAACGATTAGGTCTATGTCGGGGCGCTTGGCCAGAGACTCCGAGATAGTTGCTATACCATCTATGTTGATTATGTAGATGTCAACGTCCTGCTTCAGTAGCTTGTTGCGCCGCTCCCGAGTTCCGTGGAGAACAACCGCGTCCATGTTTGGAAACGTCTGAAATATAGAGTCGGCCCAAGTCCTTTCCATGGTTGACAGCGGGCACACAACAAGCATCTTGTTGACACCCTTGGTTCGTTTTAGATAGTCAAACGCCCACAAAGCGCTGTTTGTTTTGCCTGTCCCCATGCCGTTAAGACAGAAGGCTCGGCGCTGCATAGACAGGAAACTAGCTGTTTCTCGCTGTGCTTCAAACGGGTCGTAGCGCCCACCCACTTTAGGCCAGTCGTAATGAACTGGCATGGGTGCATCTACGTCGAACCCTAAGTTGCGAAGTACTTTTGTCTCGTCAGGACGGTGGGGTACTGCAACTATGGGGCTCCCTTTGTGGTTGATTACTATCGCTGTTGGTATGACAGACGTTACTCGTGATGGGTTTTTAAGCCTGAGTAAGACTGCTTTCTTCTCTTTGTGGATTAGCATGTTACTTGTCTGGGTTGTAACTTCCAGAGCCTTTCCTCCATGCGCGGTTCTTTGCGCGTTCTTGTACTGTGGTGTTGCCCTTGCCGTTGCTGCCACCGTTTTCCAGTGACTTCTTGTGGGCTACGTCTTTGCCATCACCCTTGGCTGCGGTTCCGACCTTAATAGCTTCACGCCTAGCGGCGTTGTTCTTAACTCGCTTGGCAACTTCCTCCGGCTTAGCGTTGTAAGCTTTTTGGTATTCCAATTTGCGTGGTGTAGATTTAGTCAATTCTCAACTCCTAGTTTTCGTAGTACGTCTACAGTGGTGAACAGTTCGTCTAGCTGGGCCGGGTCGTCTACTACCCATGCTTTGCCAGAGGCTTCGTTTATCTGCCGGATGACTCGATCTTGGTTAGCGGTCGTCTGGCTTTTCTTACCCGGGGCCTTAGTCTCTATACCAATGAAATAGCCCTTGTAGCAGCATATTAGATCAGGTATGCCCGACTGGCCCATGCCGTTGCTGACTGGCATAAAGTACCATGCGCCGCGCTCCTTGAGGTACTTCTTAACTGCGTCCTTGACCTTGCCTTCTGGGGTACTAGCCATTGTTTCTCTTCCCGTTAAATTCACAGCTCAATACTGGACACCATGCCTTACACAGCCCTGACGTCTTGGCAGGCCACTTATCTCTGGCGTATGCAGACTCCAGCTTAGCTACGCGAGGTACGAACTGCTGCCATATGATCGGGGCTTCATCCCGGGTGAACGGCCTGCGGTCTGTCTTGGTGATGTTCCAATCGACCTTGCGTTCCTTGAGCCATATGAATCCTGTAGACACAAAATTCACTTCGGGGTGGTGGGCGAACACGTAGTTAACGTATAGGTCTAGCTGCTCCGTAGGCTTGCGCTTACCGGTTTTGTAGTCCATGACCAAAGCCTTGTCGCCGTTGATTACTACCAAGTCAGCGATTCCTCTAGTCCAAGCGCCCTTCCAATCACATGGCTGAAAGTTCTTGTCTAGTGCGTACTTCTCTTCTACCAGCTTCTTACCCGGCAGCTTAGCCAGCTTGTTGGCTAGGGCTTGCCACTGGGTCATACCTTCCGGCAGTATCACCCCATGCTCGATAAATTCTTCTAATGCGGTATGGACTTTTGTACCCCACTCAGTGTGTATCGTAGGCGGGTCGGATATGTCTCTGGCTACTTTTAGGTGGTAGAACTTGCGCGGGCAGTTCTCAAAAGTGTCTAGTTGGCTGTATGTCCAAGCTGGCTGTGTCATGATTCTCCAATGCAGTTGCGCCCCAATACGTCATTCGACGTTTGGGGTTTGTTCTCGTAGCGCTATCGTACCAAATACCCAGCGCAAGTCAACAGTTATTTAGCCGCTCCATAAGAGTCGGCGATGTCGCCCTCACTCCAAGTAATCAATTCAGGCCACCAACTAACTCCGGCCCGCATGATGCTTTGCAATTCGCCTAGCGCATCTTCTGCATCCGCTTCTGGGACGACGTAGACAAGTTCGTCGTGCACTGTCATTGATGGGCGAAGGCCGCTTTGCTTGTAGAACGATAGTGAGTGCTGAGCGATTATGTCTCGAGCTAGCGCCTGAACAAGATTCTCAACGCCCTTACCGGCATATATGCGAGCGCGGGTTCTGCTGTTGCCGTACCACCATTCGTACTTGCCATTGTCGTTTTCTTTTACTAGGTTGGGGTAATAAATCTTTCTGCCGGACGGGAGTCGAACCGCGTTCTTCTCGGTAATGCACATACCCCAAGGGTCGATGGCTGTCTCTACACCCTGAAGTATTGGTAGTAGGCTAGACTGAAATGACTTCCACCCAGCTACTATGTCGTGGTATGTAGCCCGCCAGTCAGTTACTACCTCAAGCGATTCTTCGGTGGATAGTTCCAAGCCGCCCATTAGCTTGGCTACGGTACGAAATGTGACGTGCCCAGACCCAAAGCCCAGACCTAACTGCGCTACCTTGGCCAGCTGGCGCTGTGGCTTTGTTACCTCATCGACATCAATCCCGTAACGTGCCGCCGCAAACGCTTTGTACAAGTCTGCTTCCGCGTCAGCGGAGTACAAGTCCATAGACTGCTGCACTTTCCACAAGTAGTGGTTAACCCGCAGCTCGATGCCGGACAAGTCAGCAACAACAATCTTATGGCCCTTGGGTGCCAGCACTGAATTACGTAGTGCGTTAGACGCTTTCCCCCCGGAGATACGTGGGAGGTTCTGCATGTTGTACTGCTCTCCAGACCAACGCCCAGTGGTGTCTGCTCCAGCGTAGCGTAGCGGCACCGGTAGCTTGCCGCCGCATGCGTCCGCTGCTCTAATGAACGCCTCTAGCCGGGTCTCCAGAATGGTGGACTTGACTTCCAGCCTAGCCTGCGCTGCTGCAGCTACTAGCGGGTTGTCGTTCTCTAGCAGGTCTAAAAAGCCTTGGTCTGTTTTGGCAAGTGCGGAAGTCTCTTTGCCAGTCGTCTTAGATATTTTCTTCGGTGTCTCAACCCCGAGCTTGCTAAGTAGTTCGCAAAACTTGACGGAGCTAGCCAAGTTTTGCCTGACCAGCTCAGTGATTGCCGTGTCTTCCTGCAAGGACTCGAATGCCAAGTCTTCTACGCCTAGCAACTCAGCCAACTTCACTAGGGATTCGTGCTTCTCTTCCTTAACCTGAGCCAGCGCCTTGCGGACAGTTTCATAGTCCAAAACAAATTTGGGGTCTACAAGCATTCGGGTAGTAGTGTCTATGTGCCACAGCTCGCTCTTAGGTATTTCTTTTACCAGCTTCTTGAACAGGGCAGCGCACAAGTCGGTGTCAACTTTGTTGTAGCCCTCCATCAACTCTATCTCTTCCGGCGAGAAGTCCTTGAGGTGCTTGCCTTTGGTGTTCGTGGCAACCAAATCTAATTTAGCGCCGACGTTGTGTTCCGCCGACAGCTTCTTCAGGGATACGCCAACGAGCGGCTTGCCGCCGACCATAGTTTTGGTCTTGGAGTATTTAGACCTAGCCATGGCTGCTGTACAGCCATACATCTTGGGGTCTACGCCGCAGCGCCACTTCAGAATCATTGAGTCAAACCCAGACATGTTGTGGCCCACTGCCATCTTGTCAGACCAGTCTATGCCCTGTAAGTGATCTATGATTTCTTGTTCCCCAAACAAGACGTAAGTTTCTCCATCACCGATCTTGATAGCCACCGATATGATTTCTGTATCTGGGTGCATGACGTACTCGGTGGGCGGCATCTTAGTTAGTGTGTGTCCAACGTCCCAAAACGTCTCGAAGTCTATGTATACGGGTGTCATGGTCGGCTCCTATTTATTTTGGCGATTCCAGCTGAATGATTAACTCTATGTAGTGCTTGGCCTTCTCCAAGTCTGCGAGGCCATTCTTGTTGCGCCAGCGTGTGATGTACTTGACGACGTTGCCTTCTAAGTACGGCATATTGTTAGCGTGTATGTACTGCACTGGTTGAATCTTGAGGTCTTTGTAGTGGTCGCCACCCACCTGCTTGTCTAGCGCTGTGGTCATTGAACCTCCTGTCCGGGTTCTAAGTCGTGTAGTCCCCGCGCTTTCTCTACTGTGGGCGTGTCTAGCGCTATGGTTGATACGGCTTGAATTCGCAGTAAGTGCTGGCGCATGCGCAGTGCCTCATCGGTTACAAACGCCAAGCCTTCTTTGAGGTCGCTAACTTCTTCTTGCAGGGCGGCAACTTCTTCTTGTAGGTCGGCCACAAGAAAATCTAATTCGCGTTCTATCTCATTCATACTGGTGCATCCTTACGGTAGTAGCGTACGCCGAGGACAAGGCTCGGGCATTTTAGGAAGTCATACGCGCCGGGGCGCATACACGTTTGGTCTAGCTCATCGCCAGTGTAGTCTGGCCTATCTCTCATGCTGTTCTGCTTGATGGTTCGCTGCTCGGCCTTACCACTGAATATACTGACGGGCTTCAAGTCCTGCAGGCTGTTCAGTTTCTGTATGCCTTGATTGGTAATGGAGTACGTGCTTGAGTCGTGAAATGCCTTGATGTCGCCTTTGATTACCATGGGTTCAACGAAGTCCACCTTGAACACCTTACGGCTACAGCGAGTGGACGCGGCCATCTTTTGCAGTGTGTTAATTTGGGTCGTGCCTAAGTCGTTCAGCGTGGCTAGTATGTAGTGCGCTGTGCCTTGGGGTTTGTATGTCATGTATGCCATTAGTAAAGTCCAGTTAAGTCGACAGGTTTGTAATTAGGGCCTTTGGCAATCTTGCCATTCTCATCAAATATGGGTTGACCGTGCTCATCGAACTTAGACCAGTTGCTTGTGTTTACGCGGTCTACGGCTTGTGGTACATCCATGCCAGCACGGTAGCCCGCGCCAACAGCGGTTACTACTTGGTCGGCTAGGCTGTCTAAGAACTCTTTGCGGTTGGTGATGTGCATCTTAGTCTCTCCGCTCTTGAGGCCAGCGGATAGGTGGTCTAGTGCGTCTACTGCGTGCAGTAAATCAAAGCCAGAGTTAGTGTTGTGCCCAAGTACCGCGAGGGTGTCTAGCATCTCTACGAACTCCTCGATGTGACATCCTAGCTGCACGTTGAAGTCTTCCTCGATTGGCCAAGGTTTAGCACGGGCATGCCATAGTTGTGTTGTGTCTAAGCTCATTTATTTAGTGCCTTTCGTTCTTGGTGAATTTTAAATTTCTTTTGGTTAGCGGGTAGCTCTTGCTTGGCTCTGGCGATACCTCCAGCTTTGTTTCTCTCTGAGCGCAAGATTTGCTTGTCGTTGCTCAGGAACCCCTTGCCTTGGAACATGGTAAATGCGTTTCCTGTTGATAGCTTGTCTGTCATCTGAAGTGTCCGACATTGTCTATCGCCAAGATAAACACACTGACCGCTAACACCGCCAACATGAACTTGGCAAACGATGCTATGTTCTCCAGCCAATGCAGCGGTATGTCTATATGGTAATCAATGGTCGGCTTGTCTGGCTTTGGCATGCGCTTTGGGTTAATGCGTCTGCGCAACCATGCGTTAGTTCTTCTGATCTCTTTTTCTGCGCTCATTTCTTTCTCCTGTGGTATTTATAAAAAACGTGGAACCCAATTACTTCAGTCATTTCCAACCTGCTTGCCCACTGCGGGTAAACAGCTATTGTGTGGTAGTGCGTTGACCTTCGCGTGTTGTCCTTTAACCGGCCTGCGATTGCCTTGGCCACTACTCGTTGCACCTTCTGCGTGTATGCCACCAGCCTAGGGTTCCGCGCTCTGTAATCGTTAGCCCAGCTAAACTGTTTGCTTTGATAAACAACCCTGCAGATTGAATTAGGCCAGCGCTTACTGGCGACCCTGTTTAAGACAACGTTAGCCACTGCTCTGATGCCAGCCAAGCTCTCCCCACGTGCTTCGTAATGCAAATTGTCAGCCAAGCATTTTGCCTGCTT
>Ga0222711_1000231_pt1 | contig 18034 bp, 35 predicted proteins | sample AntAcemetage1699_FD_179814 | JGI IMG/M metagenome (GOLD analysis project Ga0222711, IMG submission 179814) | Saline water microbial communities from Ace Lake, Antarctica - #1699 | ecosystem: Environmental > Aquatic > Non-marine Saline and Alkaline > Saline | place: Antarctica: Ace Lake...
CTTCGGTAATCTGAATTTGATATCCTGCTAAACCATGCAAGTATACATTAGCTCCACAAGCTCCCATTGCTTTTGCTAAGTCGCGATTGTCATCAAAAAGCCAATCAAAAACGACATCGGCAGGTAGTAAGCGAACCCCTTGTAACCCTCCCGCTGTATGGAGTTCAGCCGTTTGAATGTTAGATATGTCAACCCCTTTATACCCACGGCTCAATCGCTTAGATATAGCATCCAAAGCAACTCCCGACATACGAGAATAACCGGACTGTGTTGCATAAGCTTCATGTGTATCTGTATTAATAACTAACTCGATCCCCGACTCTGTTTTAAATGTTGTAAGATTCATTGAATGATCTGTAATAGATAATTATATAAGTATCTGTTATACATAATTGGCACAGAGAACGCTACCAACCTTTAAGTTATTTTTATATTGTCCTAGATATTCCACATTAACTTGAGACGGACTTTTGCACCATTCTGTGTTATATCCATAACCATAAACACAATCAACTTTATATTCTACATAATCAACTTCATCTTCAAACCATCTATCCACATCTTCATAGTATTTAATTTCAGGATCTGGATGTATTATTTTAGCTTCTTCCGCATTATTAGCTATTACAATACAACTATCATAAGTCGCAAAAGCATTGTTATCGGTTTGGGTTAATAAGTAAATATTCACAATGTTTTGTATACTAAAGTGTAAAAACTTAAACGCTTATTCTGAACGTAATTAATGAAGATTTAAACTGATAACTATAGTTTGCATTTTCTACTAATAAAAAAGGCAAACTTTGCTATTGATAATTAGCACAAATGATTTTTCCAGCACTTACATTATCTTTATATTGTCCTAGATACTCAACAATTACTTGAGACGGACTTCTACACCATTTTGTGTCATAACCATCATCACATTCAGCATCATATTCTCTGTGATCTGATTCACATTCAAACCATCTATCAACATCCTTATAATATGTAACTTCAGAATCTGGGTGTATTATTCTAGCGTCTTCTATACTATTAGCAATTACAATACAATTGTCATAACACGCATACATATTTACGTCAATTTGGCTTAATAGATAAATATTCATAATACAGCTTTACTTAGTATTTTAATTTCTTCTAATACGTCTAATTTATCTAATAACTTTCGTAACTCATTTGTCAATTCAGTAAATCTATAATTAGTGTTGGGTTCTCTTAATAAATTACTAATTGTATCTTTCTCTTTTGTGATTAATCTATTTACTAATTCTGTTAATTTTTCATAAGAAACATCATCACCGCAATCAGTAAATTTCTTATACGGATCAGGTATATCTAATTTAGGTTCTGTATCAATACTAATATCTCCTGTAACCCCTGCAAGATTACAAGTACTAGTATTTACACCTTCAATTAAAACCCTTCTTAAGCTTCTTCTATTATCTCCATTAATAGTAGTGTTATTGATAAAATTTTTAGTTAAATACTGTTTACTACTACAATCACTAATACAAATAGTTACTTTTACTAAGTCTTTAACACTATACGCATTAAGATTAATCCACGTAAGTAACACATTAGTATCTTTCCTAAACCATTGTTTGTACCAATACCTAATTAAATCTTCTGCTAAATAAGAAAGTAAACTAGACTCAAATTCAATGTAAAACGTGCCAGTAGTTTCTAATACTGAATAATTAAACATATTTAAAACAAAAAGATAAATATATAATTATTAATTAATAAAGTAACTGCATTTCTTTAATTACAATATTAAAACCATCTCTAAAACAAGTAACTTTAATGGGCTTCCTGTTATCTTTTTTGGATATTAGGTATGGGTGTCCTTGTTCAGTAAATTCTAATCCTTCAACATTCTCGGCTGTTAATTCTGTATAACAAAGTTTTATACTTTCTTTGTCTTGACTGTTATACATATTAGCTAAGATAAAATTGTACTTTTTATCGTATTTAGCAATTTGAGTATTTTGAATTTGGAATGGATAACAAACTAAACTAAAATATTCTTGAGCGGGTTTATCTTCTAATGATACTAATGTAATTACTTTTAAGACATCTACATTAGGAGCTTTAACGTCCTGACTAGTTACATATTGTCCTTTCCATGTATAAAATTTGTCTAAATCAATTTTTGCTTTATATAAATAATTTAGTAAAGATTGATTTACATAAGTGTATATTTGTAACCCATCATCTAGTTCTAAGTTATAAATATTATCTACTTTAACTAACTTTGCTTTAAAGTAAGCATTAAACTTATTCACACTTTGCAATTTCTTTTTCATCTATTTCAAGTACCTTATCTGAATTTGATAATTTATATATAAAATTATAGTCTTCTTTATTGTAACTATAAACTGTAGAAGTATAATTTATACCTTTATATACAATATCTTGTTCATGATACTTAGGCTTCTTAAGCACTAATAGAATCCTAAATTTATCTGCATCAGGCAATAACCCCCAAATCTTTTTCTTATAATCTGCTGTCCATTCTTTGGTAAATAATTTAATATCTTCATCTTTTGTAAATTCTACTAATTTATTACTAACCTCTACATCTTCTTCTAATGTTCTATATTTTTCAATCCGTTTTAATAAATATTTATTCGTATCGGGAATGTAATAATATACATCATCTTTTTTAGATGTATATTGAATTAAACATACTTCTAGTAGATTATTAATAGTTTCTACTAATTCTAATTCACTATCGAATACTTCTTTTAATTTAGTTAAAGATGTATGACCTCTAGTGTTTAGAATATATCTAAGTATTTTACTTTGTAATTCTTCTTGTTCTATTGTTAGACCATATTCTTTTTCTAATACATAACTCATTTCTCCTTTTTCATTACGCACTCGTTTTGTTAAATAAGTACGTTCTCCTAAATCTCTAGTAACAAAATTTAAAGTAGTTGTTCCTTTTTCTTTATCACTATCTGCCATAATATAGCCAGCACCAATACCTAGTAATGCGCTAGTACCTGCCGCCGCACCAGCTTTATTTGTGTGATGACTTACAATTATTGATATATTCTGACGGATCGCTAATGCTTGTAACTTGTAAAAAGGAGTTGCCCATTCAGCTTGATTTTCACTGCATTGGGCATTAAACATAACAGCCCTTGCAGTATCAATAATTACAAGTACTGGTTTATAGTCTTTTACAATTCTTTCTAATTTTTGAAAATCATTTACTAAATCTAAACTCCTTAATATTTTTACTGACTTATTAGTAGTAATTTCTTCTAAAACAGCTTCACTATCCATTCCAAAACTACTGGCTTTGATCTTAATACTGATGTTACTTTCTTCAGCAGCTACATATAATACTTTTCCAGTAATACAGGGATAACCTAAAAATTCTCCAGTGTATGTAATAGATTTAATTAGATAATTGAAAATAGAAGTTTTACCTGTTTTTTTTGCACTGATGAGATACATTAAATCGCCACGTACAATGTATTTCAAACATAACCAATAAACACTGAAATCTCTTTTTAAGAACTCATCTAGATAAATATCATCATCCTCACTTACTTTAATTTCATTATTTTCTAATCTATCAATATGTTTACTAATATTTTTTTCTAGGCTTCTACCAAAGTATTGAACATAATCTTGTAATATATGTTCTTTTTCAGTTTCAGTAATAATATCTTTTTCTAAACTAGAGATTGAAGGATTAGCTTTAATCTCAATTAATTTTATAAGTCTTGCTGTATATTGCTGTACAAGTTCTAAATCTATTTTTAACATTAATGTATCTAACCATTTAGATAATTATATATTTAACTTATTCCCATAAATCTTCTTTAGTATCTGTATCAGAAAAAGCAATTTGACTATCTATTAATGATTGTAATAATTCATCAATTGTTGTATGTAGTATAAGGGCTGTTTGCATTAAGTAAGTATATTGTTCTTTTGTAATTTCAATTGTTATTGTTTTCATAGTAATATCCTAGTTTATTTAATAATGTTATCTGCCACTACCTATTACTTCTACGTTTGAATGAGCCACCATTTTTATCCATAAATCCTTATCTTGTAAGGGTTTCAAGCTTTCTGTTAGGATTTTGTCAGCCAGTCTACTTTGATCCATTGATATACTCACCGTCCTAAAGGTAATAATTATACACTACTATACTAAAAATATGTGTATAATTTTTTTAGGTTCAAATCTCTAAATTAGTAGAATAATTATATATGTATTCTTAAACGTTTTCAGTAGTCAACATAATAATCTGCCAAGGGGCTGTACCTATTAGTTTAACTACTGTATTAAATTGAACTAATGTACTACCATCCGCAAATATCCTTAACATTTTAACAGGTAATGCCATGCTTGTATAGAAATCTACTAAATGTAATTGATCATGACTATTACTTAATAGTCTTCTTTCAAATGTTTCTGTATTATAAATAACTGCTTTAAATTGTAAGCTATCATAAAAGCAATTATTATCGTTTAGCTTAGTATTGTAATTAGGATAAATGTGTATGATACTAAACTTTACTAAGTTATTATTTTCTGTGTAATTAGAAAATATATCTTTAGCTACTTGAATCTTTGCGGGATCTATATTCATTAATTATTCCTTGTAAATCTATATTGGGTCTTAACACTAATAAGTCGTATATATCAGCACCTTTAACGCATTCATCTTTAATATCTGCTAAACTCCATAAATCTTTTATATCAATTGTTAATGTATTAATCCCTAATTTCCAGGCAATGTCTGTTATCTTTTTTTGTTTATTATTACTTACTAAATCATTATCTAATAAAACAACAATTGCTTTAGGTTTGATTTGTTCTAATCCTTTAGTGATCTCAATCTTATTGTATTGTTGAAAACTAAATGCATTATAACCCCGCTCAATGACTTTGTAACTGCTCTTAGCTCCTTCAGGTACAATGTGGACTTCTCCTTTAAACTGCTTGCTACAGAACGGTGCAAACGTCTCTGAGATACCATAAACCCATTCGTTGTCATAATGTTGTGGGAATACTTTTTTCTTATCAGATTTATCTAAATAATCAATCCTTTGTATTCGTTGAGTATCTGAATGATAATAATATGTATACTGCAAATTACCATCAATTATTATTTCTATTAATGGTTTTTCAATTACAGTTGCTAATTTAATATGTTCAGTAATTAGCTTAGGAGGTATAAATTCTTTAATAGTAGATGTATAACTAAATCTATTACTACTAAATCTATTTAAACTACCTAAATGTTGATATAACTTTATTTTGTTTGCTTTATTACTAAAACAATCATTACTATAGCAACTGTAAGCCCCAGTACTTTTGTTGATTTTAAAACAAACGGTCATTGCAAATAATGCAATTAGAAAGAATATAACTACCTTTATCCTCGTGATCTAATCTGTCTAAGTAATCTAGAATGTTAAACATTAAATTCTTCCTTTATATTAATACCGTCGTAAAATTCTTTAATACTATCATTATTAAAACATCTTAAATACCAGATATATTTTTCTTGGTACACTTGATAATTTATCAAACGTAACACTGTATTTAATCTAGACTTAGTAGTGTTAGTGTCATATCCTCTAGTATATAAGGTAATGTTATTAATAGTATTTAAAGAATACTTAATAATTGCAATGTTATTTCCATGTAAATATACATAACATTTGTCATTATCAAAACTAACTTGGCTATTGTCTTTAGACCAATTAGTTTTAGATTCAATAGCATTTAGTAACTCTTGTTCTATTTTTCTCATTTTAAGCCTCTAATATATGTTCAGCTATTTCTATATAATTAATCTTACTAAAACTAGCAATTAACAGATCATTATATAATCCATTTTCTCTAATAGGATTATTTTCTTTTACATAACATTCTAAATACTCCGCTAATTCTTGAGTATCTGTAATGTCTATTTCAAAGCAATTAACTAGCTCTAATGAAGCTAGCCAAGTTTCGTGATTAGTCCAACCGTTATACATAAATTTAAACGTATGTTATGTGTACTTAAAATTCAATAGGGGCTTTAATATAAAGACGTATTGGTAATAAATTGTCTTTAGCATAGACCATTCTATTCCAGTCTTTATTCCATTCTGCACCACTTTTCTGCTCTAATGCTTTCCAATCATGTGGAGTTTTAGTAATATAACTTTCTAAGCAGTTTAGAAATTCTTGCTTATAAAATTCAACTTTAGGTTTATCTGCATAATAAATATTTAGTTGTCTAGGACTTGCACTGAAGATTGCTATATTCTCAGCTACTACTCCTTTAGTCTGTTCTAAACCTAATGCATAAGCTCCTAACTGTAAACAATGTTTTAATACATATAAAATTTCTTTAGGCTGTCTTTCTTTAGTTTTATAATCTGTTAACATCAACGGGTTTTCTAGATAAAACTTATTAGTACAAGCCTTATCTGTATATACATTATGAGGATTTAAGTATCCATAAGAATCAAATACACCTCCAAATGCTCTACCGTTTTTAAAGTAATGTATCTCTAATTCTGAATATATTTGTTTGTAATTATATAATAGATCCTTATAGCTATTTAAATACTTTTTATCTTCATCACATAAAGCCATTGAGTATTCTACATATTTATCTGGATTTTCATAAAATAACTCAAGACTTTTATGGACACGGCTACCAGATCTAGCACGAGCCATAGTATGTTTTTTAGCTTTCTTTTCTCCTCCTTGACGTTCAACCCAATTAATATAACCTTGACTATCTTCCATACGATTACAGTAACTAAGAATAGAACTTACTCTAGCTGCTTTAATCTGTTTACCGTTATGGATGAATCTATAATACTTTTTTGGACGTGGCATAAATACCTAATATTGTTAGTACAATATTAACATACCTACAATACATAATAAACTTTATAATGTGTTAAATTCTTCTTCTGCTTGTGGTATAACATTGAGTCCATTTGTTAAAAGTTTCTGTACTTTCAGCAAATACTTTACCTGCAAATTGACTCTTACTGTTATATACCAATCTGAAAAACTAATTAATGCTTATTAAACCGTTCAATAAACTCTTCAAATTGCATAGTAATACCCTAGTTTTTTAATAAATAACCTCTACTACCTTTTACAGTAATAGAGGTCTTACAACTCATTCTAGTTAGAAATCTGAGTCTAATGGCGTTGATGTTGTTGTAGCAGTAAACTCATCTTTAGGTTTAACTTCTGTTTTTCTGAAAAGATTAAAATTACTTACATTAATATGCAGTTGGGGTTTGGTATTGTAAATAGTTAATTTTAGTGATCCATTAACACCTACTAGACTTTTGTCTTCCATAGATTCAAATAAGCGTACCATTTTATCTGTTCGTAAGTTATATGAACATTGGTAATACGCTGTTTTACCTGATTGATTTACTGCAATACTAAATGTAGCAAAGTTTTTATTATTTTTATTATGTACTTTGATGTAACTAGCTGTACCTGCCACTTCAATACTTGGGTATGTACTAATATCGTGTTGCCATACTGTAAACAAATAGTCTAAATCAATATCTCCTATTAACTCATAAACTTTACCTATTTCTAAATCTTTAGCTTTCCAGTAAGTTGCTTTTAATTCTTGTGCTTCATTACATACTACGGTAGAAAATGTAAATGATTTATCTGAAATGTTTTTTACTGTACCTTTTAAAATCAACATTAAACTATTTTATATAACGATAAATATATTATAGCTGCTAATACAATTTAGTTACTCTTAATATTATATTTTTTAAGCATTTCTTTAAGAACAGTAATAAATTCTTTTAAATCAAAGAAACAACTTAAGTCATAGTAATATAAACGTTTACTTAATGAATTAAAATAATAGTCTTCAGCAAAACCCATTTCTTCTAAGTCTTCAATAAATTCAATATTTAAATAATTTTTATCTATTAATACTTTAATTTCATAATTAAAATTAAGATCTAACTTGAACGTAGGCACTATGTATACATCGTAATGTGTCATTTTATATTACTGTTTTAATGTTTGTTATTGCTAATCAGTAGGTATAGTTTCTACTTCTTTTTTAATATTAGGTAATACTTCTTTTATAAACCAACACTTAAAAGCTTTTGCATATTCTAGTTTAGACATAAAAAGTAAAGAATATAAACCTGCTTCATTTATAGTCATTAGATTTTTACCCCCGGAATGACCTACGATCGATGCTATATCTTTAATAGCAAAATATGTTTCTTCATTTAATTCCATAGTCTTAATATCTGTTAAATACATAAGAAATTAAAAAGAATAAATATATATTTTAATTAGTTTTTTATTTTAGATAAATCTCTATGTGGTGAGTTTAGATTGTAACTGTTTAGCTAATGGTCTTAATACCGCATAGTTTGTACCAAAATGTACAATAGATTTATCTACTTCAATACCTAATTGTTCACTAAAATCTACAATTGCTTTGATTACTTTTACTTTAGGACTGTCTTCTAGATCTTTACTTAAATCTTGACGGTTGTACAGTCTTAGTCCTAATCCAGTATATACTGCAATTGCTTTAACATAAGCCCGTTGAATGTTATCATTAATATCCCTTGCTTCAGGATTAAAGATTGCATTATTGCTAGAGTCCATTAATGGATAATGCAATGATGTAGTTCTATTATCTGTTGCGGTATCTAACAAATAAGGTTTAATAATTAATCCTCTATTGTCATACATTAACTGATTTTTAAGGGCTTCAATAGTTATTAACGCTTTTTTCTTTTCCTTAAAATCTTTTATATCATCTAATTTAGATTCTAGTTTATCCAAATTAGTTTTTGCTAATTCTCTATCTATTAAATTATTACTTAATTTAAATAAGTAATTATGGAATACATCTACTTCTAACAACGGCTCTAACGTTGGGTAATATTTCTTTAGTAATACTCTTGCAACTCCCCAATTTAAATAAGATAGATTATTATAATCAACTGTGTAATTATAAAGAAATTCGTAATCGTTGTATGCAGATAAAAATTGTTCTGCTGGAATTGTTAAATACATTTAAAATATAGTAATAGATAATTATATAAGTTAATTATTTATTACGTTTATCTTGTAAATATTTAGCTGTATCTAACCATTCTTTTATAATGATTTCAGCATTACTTACTGCTTCTTGATAAGTTTCGCCATCTGCCATACAACCAAATAATTCTGGTACTTCTACTATATAACACTGATCGCTTTCACTCCAATCAATAATTAATTTGTATTTGTATTTCATATTATATAGTAATAAAATAATTATATATTTGACACTAAAATTCTGATTCACATTCAGGATAATAAAAATTACCATAAATGCTATCTAAATAAAAATCACCATAAGCTTCAGCTAAATACAAATTACCGTAAGTACTATTTATTAAAGGTATTAGTACTTCTTGTTGTTTTTTATTTAGTGTAATCCATTCATAACATTTTAACAATTCTTTTTTATTACTGTATGTAATTATTAAATCTCTCTTTCCTACATTATGTATTAATGGAAATACAGATTCAGATAAATTTTCAAAAAAGTATTTATCTCTATCTGATAATAATGCTAATCCATATATATCTATCTCATCTGCCCAAGTATTTACATATTTAACTAGATACATATTAACTCCAATGTATAGCCAATGATTTAATTGCCATTAATAACCAACATTCTCTAGTCGTAATGGTATTGATTTTTTTATTTTTTTTGAATAAATCTAAATCTTTAACTATACCCTTAACCGAATTACTGTTGTCAAGAAATTCATGAAATACGAATAACCCTGATGGTAGTACTTTTAATGTAGTATTGTTATATTCAATTAAGTTATTTACTGATTGATACAGTAAATTACTATGTGGACTGGGCGACAAGTATAAAGCACTTGTAGTTTCTCCTCTTGTAAATTTACTAGTTATTTTATTTTCAATTAAATCATAACTACAATTATCAGCAAGATAATTATTATAATCTTCTAACGTAACTATATGATTACGAGGTTTTGTAAATTTTAATGTTTCTTTTAAAAATTCTTTATAATATTTTACTTCTTTATCAACACTAAATACTAATTTTACTTCAATACATGATTTACCTTTTTTAGTTTTTAATAAATAGATTTGTGTCTTTTCTAAATCTACTAATGTTTTCTTAGCTATTTGATACATATCTAACCTCTAAAATTAACTAGTTCGTATATTTCATTACTAGGCAAACAGACTAATACAGTCTTAGTTACTTGTTTTTTATTCTTTGCTTTAAATACTAAGGTTTGATCAAAATCACATATTGCTCTTAAATGAATCGTATCTTCACTGACAGACTCATACTGAAAATCTATGTCAGTATACCCCTCACGGGTTAACAAGTCTACACTGGCACTCTCACAGCCAATAAGACTTAATACACTAAGTAATACTATTAATCTAGAAATCATATTCTCTACCTACTTTAAATACAAATAATCCTAATTTATGCCAATAACGTACAACTGATGGTCTATCATCAATAACAAATTTAACCTTGTAATAAGGTTCAATATGTTCTTTATATAATTCTTCTTTTACTACATAATCTTTTCTACTATCTCCAGTACTTCTCATAAAAACAATTGGATTAATTATTCCATTATTATTTAGAAATTCTATTGTAGGTTTACTGTATTTTTTTTCTCTCCCAGTACAAAATATAATTGTATGATCATTTTGAAATTTATTAATTAATTCTAATACTTCATTGCAGACATCATCTTTATCCGCAGTAGAAGCATCAAAGTAACTTCTGTTATGATTATTAATTGCTAATGTACCATCTAAATCTACAATAATACAATTAGTTTTAGTACTGTCTGTTACAGGTTTAATTGGTTTACATATAAAATCATAATACTGCTTAATAATTACATCTTTACCAACACTACGTTCTCTTTGTAGATCTTGTTTAATACAAGTTTCAATTGGTATATCTAAAAAGTATTTATTTACTACGTGGGCTTTATTTCCAACTAATTGTTTAATGTGTTTTTCATGCTTAGAGCATAGATTAGTATCAGCTACAATGATACTTTTACCTTCATTGACAGCTTCTAATATTATAACGTCTCTTACCTTATTAACAAATTTTTCATTTGCTTTGGTGTATATTTTATTATCTAACATTGATCTAAGATCATCTTTGCATACGATTTTAATATTAGAATCATTTTGAATATATTTTTTTGCCCAAGTAGATTTTCCACTACCAGAAAGTCCTACTGTTAATATAACTGTTGGCTTATCCATTCGTATAACCTTTTAATATCTAGATTTAGTAAATAATCTTCTACCGACTCAATTTTGTTTAAATATAAACTAAATAAACAATCACTATAAAATAAATGTTTAATTGTTAACGCAAATTCTTTTTTATTACTAATGTGTTTATGTTCTTCCCATGTACTGTTAATTAAAACTATTAACTTATAGTATTTATTATGTAATTGATTAATTTCTTTTTGAAACTCTTTAAAGTAAATAAGTAATTCTTCAGTTTCATTTTTTCTAATAATCTCTAATAGGTTATTAGGAGTATTAATATTACTTTTAATGTGGTGTAACCTTACATAGGCTTCACTTTTAATCTTAATTCTATTAAAGGTTTTATCGACTATTACATATCCTTCTACTTCATTTCCTTTAGTAATTTTTAAATTATTTTTTAAATCTTCAATAGTTGTTAATGGATAGTTTTTAACTACTTCCCAATTATGATCAACAAACTTATATTCTTTTTGATTAAGTAAACATCTACAACTAAGTAATACTAATCTTGATTCTTTATAATCAACTACTACTTTATTGTAAATCGTACATAACTCAAATATATAAGTAAATTTTTTATTAACGGGTAATCTATATTCTAATTTATTAAATGTCTTCCAAAATAAATGTTCAAAACTAAAACCATATCCATTCACTTGACCACTAGCATCTGCTGTACCAGAAGTAGCTACAAGCCATTCTCCCGCATAATGATACAGTTGGAGACAACTACCATCTAATTTCTCTTGAACAACTGCTGTAGACCAATTTAACTCCTCTTCTTGCCCATAATTATAGAATCTATTAAATGGATAACTGACTATACGCCAATTATTATTTTCATCTAATATGATGCCCCGACATTCTCTAACTATGGGGTGATATGTTGGCGATTTAATCTGATCATATTTAAACAGTACCAGATTAGGGTATCTAGTATGTCTACTAGTTTTAATACCTAATTCTTCTTTTAACTGTTCTATTGTATTATTTTGTAAATAACTTTGTATTTCTAACATTAGAGCTTAACTTTTTTATTGTATTTTTTTTTAAATATTATATTGTACTGCTATTAAAAATAATACTATAAATAATATTACTAATACAATCCAACTAATTACATCAATAAACCATCCTAATAAACTTAAATTTCTGTACCTCATATACAAATTTAAGTTTATTGGTTTTTGTACAACTCCTTTACTATTGATAAATTTTAAAGATATATTATTATTAGTATTTAAATCTTTTTTACTATATACAATTACCTTGTTATAGAAATTATCTAATCGGCAATTCGGGTTTGTTTTAATAAATACACAACTATTATTAGTAGTTAACTCGTTAGTTTCTATCCAAGATTGAATATAACTAAATTGTTGAATTGATTCTTTTCTTGAACTATTTACAGCATAACTAATAGGAACAACTAAATTGTTATGAATATTTAATTCTGTAATAGCCGCCATAGATATATTTAAACAAAAAGGAGTTGTCAAAGCTAATAAGGTAATGACTTTCATTTGTAATCTAATTAAAATAATTATATATGTATTCTTAAACGCTAATTGTTACAGGTGTTGTAGTAGTAGATTTACATAACAATTTTTCATATTTAATCCAATTATCTAAATAAGTTAATAAGGTATTAACTTTATTGTTGTTACATTCTTTATTAAATCTTGTGTCTTTTAGAAATTCTAATTTTATTAACTCCTCTAACGTAAATCCCATTGCAATTAACTGATCAATAACTTCCGTGAATGGAAGATTAGTAACATCACAATTGGGGTTTTTATAAAAATTGAATATATGAGTATACCAACCATCATTGATATTAAGACCTAAATCAAGGTCAGAAAAAAAACTACGCACTTGTTCTTTACTTACCATTGGTTCTATCCCACAAGAGGATAATAACATTCCACAATGACAAGTAGAAGGATTACACCAATTGTGTTTATCTTTATTATCAATAACATAATCTCTGTAATTCTTTAATACATTTAATTTAGTCATAAAAATAAAAAGAAAATAATTATATAATTACTATTTACTTTAATTCTTCTTGCTTAATCCAATTAGTAATATATTGAATTAAACTATTTACTTTATGATGATTAGGATCAACAATAAAATTTGTGTTTTCTAAAAACTCTAACTCTAAGTCCATCAATTCATTTAATGTAAATCCTATATCAGTAAGTGTATTTACTATTTTATTGAATGGAAGATTAGTTACCTCACAATATAGATTAATAGATTTTAAAAGCATTCCACAGTTACATTGTCTTGGATTTTGCCAATTAAAATATTCTTTGTTTTCTTTTACAAACAATAAATATTGATTTAACGCTTCTAACTTATTCATAAAAGAAATAAAATAAAATAATTATATATTGATTAGTTATTTAATATTCTTTAAATACAAATACCTGGTCAGGTTCCGGTACTCGATTGTTAATACTTTCAATTGTTATCATTAAATTTTCTACTTCACGTAAAGAAGTTTTTAAATAATGTTGATCATATTCAGATAGACTAGTATCTTCTAATAAATTAGTTGTGGTATGTAACATATATCTAAAATATTGATATATATTTCCATATAGGAAACTAAACTCGGCTTCAGTAAATTTTACGGTGTAATTTAATTCATCCATAAAAAAAGTTATAAAAACAAATAATTATATGTTTTTTGTATTACAACAATAAATTTACATTATCAACTTTAATTACATTAGAGCAGATAGTATATGCTTTTTTAGCTAAATTATAATTAGCCGATGTAGGTAAACTACTAAAATATTTAAGATCATTAGACTTATAATTATTAGTTGCAATGTGATTAGTAATAGAATTATATGCACCTAATAAAGTACCAGGATCACTGTTTGGGGCATTGAGATATTTATCTTTTAATACTTTATATAGTTTAGGTCTATCCTCTTCAATATTCTGTACGGGATACAACGTACTTAAATAATTGGTATAATCCTCATCTGTAATTGCAAATTCTTTAAATATTGCTAATTGATTAAGAATATTATTAAATTCTTGTTCAATATTAGCAAAATTTAATAATGCACTATCAATAGCATCCTCATCTTTTTTAATAGTTAATGCTTTAGTTAATGGATTACTACTTAAAGCAATAACTTGGTTTTGACATTGTACTTGATAAGCAGAAGTAATTAAATTGATATTACCTAATACTGGAATGTCGATGTATATATTAGGTTCTACCTGACCAATACCTTTAATAGATTCATAATCTGTATTTACATAATCTTTAATTTTTGCTGTTAGAAATATATGTTCTCCATAATTTTTACTTGATGCAGACGTAATTACTAAATTTTCGTTAGAAAACAATAATGCATTACCTAGTTCTAGTATTTTATTGTTAGGTAACACTTTAAACTTTTTACTAACTGCTCTATGATTAGCTAATACTTTATTCGTATCAGAGCGTTCAATTCTATAGCGATTTTCAGTTTCTTTATCTGCTACTAAATTACATTCATAAGTATTTAATTGTAATCCTTTATAGATATCACTAAAGCTTGTATCTTTTAAATTAGTTAATATAATATTTTTTTGCATTAATTGAAAAAGAAAAAATAATTATATAATTATTATTTACTCTTCTTGTTTAATCCAATTAGTAATATATTGAATTAAACTATCTACTTTATGCCTATCAGGGTTAACTATGAAGTTTGTGTCTAGAAGACACTCTAAGTTAATTAATTCATTTAACGTAAATCCTATTGCAATTAACTTATCAATGACTTTAGTAAAAGGTAAATTAGTTACCTCACAAGTAGGATTAATGTACATTTTGAATATATCACTGTAATAGTCATGATTATAGTCAAACAATACAGAAGAACTAGGGCTATGTGCTAACGCTTCTGCTTCATCTATATCTTCCTCTTCATATAGATTATTCCACAGTTACAATGTACCGGATCATGCCAATTAAAATATTTTTTGTTATCAATTACATAAGACAAATATTTATTTAATGCTTCTAACTTATTCATATATTTCTACTTTATTTACTAAACTTTTGTGTTTAATGTAATTAACTTTATTTAAATTTATAATCCAGTTAATTTCTTGTTTAGTTAAATTACTAAATATATCTTGTACTAATCCATAACCCTTTTTATAATTTAGTACTTGTAATAAAGATAATTCAGTATCTAAATAATCTTGATAATTATATAAGTTAGTTATTCTAACTTTTGATAATTGAATTAAATCGGCGGGTAAATAGTAATTATCATAAATATTTTTATTACTATTAAACCATGTCACTGCAAATTGCATACTATTATAATGTAAAGCTACTACAGCAATTATTATAACATTAAGCCATTAAAGACAATGTTGGAATATCTACTCCATTATAATAATCTGCTTGTGGGATTAAAGTCAAGGTTTCATTTTTAAGAGAAAGAGCAATACTGTCCTCAATTATGTAACTCTTCCCAAATCTAAACATTGCTGCGTACTCTAGTTCATAGTGTTTATCTTCTTCTTCTATATCCACAAACGTGGTAATAATTGTTTTTCCTAATATTACTTTTTCCGCTTTATATATGACTTTTTTCTCAGTTATTATGCAGTATTTCATAATTAATATAATTGTTATAAAGGAGATTCAGGTGTTTTAACTTCTACTAAAACAGGTTTTTTACTTTTTCTTAGGCTTAGTTCTTTGCTTAATAATTTTACTTGACTAATAACAAGTTTAGTCAATACATCTTCTTCAGGTATATAACTAAGTTTATCTAATTCTTCATTAATAGGAATACTTAATGAAGAGAATCTGGCACTTAAAAGATAAAATAACCATAACAATTTATTAGTTTCATTATCTTCTTCTGAAGAATATGAAGAAAACAATTTTTGTAAATCATCTAATAATTTAGTGTTTGGTTTTTTTTGAGTAGATTGAATGTAAGCTAATAATTCTTCTTTTGAAAGATTTTCTAAATTCATTATAAAAATTACTAATGAATAATTATATAAGTTAGTCTAATTTTCCCAAGTTACTTGGTTTGTATTGATATTGAATGTGTAATTATTTTTGCCAATAGAAAAAGTAATATTGTTTTCTTTAAAACTATAAACAGTATTTTTAGGAATTGCTACATAATTTTTCAATACATTCCAAGCAATTGGCGGTAATGTAGTACTAGTATCTAATACTATATCTCCTAAGAGACTAACTTTACTAAATACAAAAGTTTCTATAAACTCTTTCTCTTTCTCTTTGCTAGAGTAATCTAATATTAAGTTTGCACTTAATGTGTAAGTACTCATTAAAGAGTCAAATATATCTAACTCTTGTGTGATTAATAGATTCAATTCTTTAACAGCTTTAATGCTGAAAAAGAAGGAATACTTTCTTACTAATTCCAGTTTTAATTTCTGAATTAGTTTAGACACGAAATATCTTTTACAGCTTAATTCGCTGATTTTAGTACTTGGTGCAATTGTACAAACAATCGGTAGTTTGTTTTCTTTATTAATTAGTTTTTTATTTCTATATGTCACTTCTTTTGAAGTAACGAGTATTTGATGGTATTCATTAGTGAAAGGCAGCAGAAACTCAATTTGTTGTGATTCTTGAGAATCTAAAAATAACACTTTCATTGTTTGTTAATAATATAAATAATAATTATATTTAAATAGAGCTTACCTATCTAATAAATAAGCTCTAATTATATTAGTACATTAGTACTTGAATACCCCTACATACTGAGGTTTTAATAAACTCTTTACATCTTTATTTACATACAACCCATCAGTCTTTATATGTTTTGCAATTTCTTTTTTTAACATATAAAGTTTTAAATAATTATTGCCTACTAATGATGGTAATTGATTTTGTCCTCCAAATGATAATTGAGCATTTTTAGACAAAAATATATAAGGATTTTTTGCTTTCCATTCTTTATTTAATGTATCCGATTGGTTGCTCTTCATTAAGTAAATAGTATTACCTGCCACAGTTGGTTTAATTTGTACTAGTAAATTTTGTCTTCTGAATTGGCGCAACAATTGCTTTAACATGATTACTTCTAAATAAAGAACATAGTTTATCTTTTATGTCTTAACTATTAAAACAAGACAATTAACTAATTTAATTCAGTCTTCTCACGCATCTGCTTAGTTACGCTATATTTATCAGTTACTTCTATCCCTAAAGGAAGTAATAACTTTAGTAATAACATTCTTTCTTCTTGATCTTTTTCTAACGACTGTAACTGTTTTAAACTTAACTTCATTGCATTTACATAATCATAATCTCCATTTACTTTTTCGGTTAATACTAATTGCCACAATTTATTTTTTGATTGTAGACATAGAAAATATTTACCTTCAATAGTCAATTGAAAATTAGAATGAAATGCATAATTATTCTTTAATGCATTATTTATTTCTTTTAATACTTCCCTAAGCATATAATCGACAATTATTATATGTGCGGGATTATTTCTATTCAACTCTAAATCTGAAACTTTAATTGGATACATCTTTTTCATTCCTCTAAATAAGCTAGTACTAATTCTTTTGTGGACTTTTCTAACATCTGTTTATTTAACAGATCTAAAGTTACCCATTTCTTTGAAATAATAGTTTTTACTATTAAATCAATTTCCATCCCAGAAT
>Ga0222711_1000234_pt1 | contig 17845 bp, 33 predicted proteins | sample AntAcemetage1699_FD_179814 | JGI IMG/M metagenome (GOLD analysis project Ga0222711, IMG submission 179814) | Saline water microbial communities from Ace Lake, Antarctica - #1699 | ecosystem: Environmental > Aquatic > Non-marine Saline and Alkaline > Saline | place: Antarctica: Ace Lake...
TCATTATCTACAATTAGTTGCTCAATGTCGTCAGCAATTTGAGTTAATTGATACTGTGTGTAATTAAAATGTCCGCCGCTCATAATTCTTCTCCTTTAATTTAGCCTCAACAAAGCCAGTAGTAACTTAAACACTGCCTCTTGCTCGCACGCTGTCGGCGCACCAGTTGGCGGCAACCATCTCAGGAGCATCGTCTGCGTGTCTGTAACGGGCCACGATTTCGTCACACATCTTTGCACATGCCTCACGCTCTGCCTTGACCACATCTTCAATGCACACTCGCCACAACTGTGAATGCTTGTTGCTGTAGTCGTCCACGATGAGCTTGGCAAATCGTTCTTCTGCCGGGGTAAGGTTAGTCCTATCAAAACCGTTGGCTATACTACCTATCAGACCCGACTCACGTGCCATTGCAATAACTTCTTCTTTGGTCATGTGTTCTTCTCCTTTAATAATGCCTCAACTACCTCAGCAACACCCTTACCGCTACACCATAGTTGGTAGCCTTCAGCGTTGTGTGTGTTTTCATCAACAATCTGCTCCACCTCCTCCTCGGTTAACCCAACCCAAGGCTTGTGTCTGTATTGATTCATGTTGTGATCGCCGCTCATGTATAAGTTAACCACTGTACGCAGGTAGGCGTGATGTCGTATAAAAAACTACCATCTACACACTCTACCTGCACCCAGTCCAGTGCTGTTTCTGAAGCATAGTAGCATCCTATAACAGTGTCACCTATCGATTCAGTAATTGTCATAGTGGTTCACCCGCTGCAAACAAAGAGGGAAACTCTTTGGCTAAAACAGTACGACACTGCACAGCTATGTCACGGTGTTCCTTCTGTGTTGCCTCATCACAGCGAATGTCCACGTAGTGCATCCAACTACGCAGCGTACCGTTCATGTACATGGCGCTCATAGTCAACCCTTCTGGCAACACCTTACGTGCCACCTCTTTGGCAATGCCGTTGTTCAAGGCAGCACCGTATGCATACCTAGCCTGTGCCACCACCTTCTGTTGCTCCTCCTGCCACCACCGCTCCAGCTCACGGTCTTGTGTGGGCAAACTGTTCTGTCTATTCTTCTTGTCTTGTAGCCGTGCCTCACCTAGCTCCCAGTCCAGTGCCTCTGCATAGCGTTGGCTAAACTCTTGGAAGCTGAAGCTACGGTGGCGCAGGATCTGTCGTCCAATGTCACGGGTGCATTTAATTTCCATGCAAACATTGACCATCTCAAACGGACTCCAATGTTTATTCTTCATTAGATACTGCAACAACTTAGGCGCTGTCTCTGGGTTGTCTTGGTTAGTTGGGTTGCTCACACGTGCCATATAAGCAATCAACTCTTCACCTTTGGGCGTTGCCCATACAAGTTTAACTGTCATTTAAAATCCTAATGTTTCTTGTGTGTCGTCTGTTGTGCCGTTAAAGATAAAGCGGTACTGGTACACACCATTACCTACATACCTTTTATCAACTATGTGTGATCCGTACTTAGCTTTACGTAGATCACGCAGATGGGCACTGATGCTGGCCTCTGGTGCACCGGTGGCAGCAGCTATCTCACGCAGCGTTGTCCACTTACCATCATTTATGAAATTAAAGATACGCTCATGTTGATGGGTGACACCGTCAAAGTCGTTGGACTTGAGGCTCCTGATCCTGTCAATGATGTATTGGATAATCATACGATGTCCTTTGATGTTGTATATTTACTGTTGTATGTTGTAGCAAATGCCGATACTCTGTCCTGCTCTACCTCTGCATCAAACGCAGGATCAAGATCAAACTCTGCAAGATAAAGCAAACAACACATGGCATGTGCCAAGTGGTGCAGCCCTGTCTCTTTGTCTAGGTTTTCACCACGCTTGAACGACCACACATGACGCAGTGCAGCATCAAAGTAGCGGCGCTCTTTGTCCGGCACCTGTTTCCAGTTATCACGGCTATACTTCTGCGCCCCATACGTCAGCACCTTAGCAACTTCATCCAGTGCATGGGGTGGGATAAGACCATACTCTGTCTTGCCTGTGTCATACTTAATTCCTTCAGTCATCTATTGCTCCATTAAGTTGGTTGGAAATTGTCTCATGCGCTGTGCATTAGTGGCGCTTCTCAGCGTGTGTTTAATATACGGTGTCAATGACGATGGCGTTGCATGCCCACTCATTGACATGATTGATGACACTGGCACACCTACATCAACCATCTCTGTGATTGCAGTGCGCCTTAGATCCATCAGCGTCAGCTCTTCAGGTAGGTCTGCCTCTGCCATGATGGTGATGCCCAGCCTACTCAACCTGTTCAAACTATACGGGTGCAGCTTACCCTTCAATGACTTAGGCACCGGTGCTATGTACTGCTGCCATCCAAAGTCTGCGTGTTGTTGAGCAAGCATTGATTGTAATCCTGTGCTTGTTGGGACAGTGATGTTAGCACCTCTCTTGCTTTGTGTCAATGACAATGTGCCTGTCTCTAAATTATAGCAGTCCCATGTTAGCGTTCTCATATCACCAAGACGTTGCCCCCACTCATAGGCCATGTTGACAATCAAGCCTGCATTGCGCCACTCAAAATTACTGAATGCTGTGTTAAGGAAAGCACGTACATGCTCCCTCTCCCACACCACCTTACGGCTGTGCTGCTTCTGTGCCTTCACTAGGGTGAACGGGTTGTACTGTGTGAAGCCGTGCCTAATTGCATAATTTAAAAGCAAACGGTACACAGCAAGGGTGTGGTTGGCGAGGCTGATGCTGTTACCTGCATGCTCTTCGTACACACGCTGACACATCGGTGTCATGATGTTGCACAGCTTTGCCTGTGGCAATAACACACCAGCCACCTTGCTTGAATACCAACGCTTGAGGTAGTAGATGTAATCGGTCTGCGTCTTAGGTGACAGCTTGGTGAAGGACAGGCTGGCAACATAGCTCTTAATTAAGTCCGACACTTTGCTCTTGCTTGTCAGCTCTTTTAAATATTTACGCTCTGTCCTCCACTCTGCCATCAAAGCATTCTGCTCCTGTATATAAACACAGGCTGCCTTGTAGTCAGTTCCAAGCATAACCCGCTTAACTACACCTGCCTCAATAGCATCTGCTGGTGGGTTGTATCTGTAGATGACGGTGTCACCACGTTGCACCTCCATCATGTACGATGGCTTCATGCTTGTGCCCCTATATCGTACATCTTATTAGCCATGTCGAGCAACATGTCATGCTGCTGTAAGCCTTTTAAGAAACGATCAGGTATGTTGCTGTAGCCAAACTTAGCACCTACAAGCATGCCAGTCACGGCACAGTTGGTGTCGGTGTCGTAGCCCAGCTTGACTGCTTCCATCAACGCACCATCAAAGCCTGAGCCGTAGTGAGCAGCACAGTGAGCCACGTTGTAGCTGTGCATGATTGAACCTGTGTTGTGTGTTTGGTATACATCATAGCGACGCAGCTTGTTGTTGACAGGCTTCTTACCTCCACAGATAACCTCATCCACAAAGGCAGAGATGTATGTGATGGTGTCTGAGTTGCCGTGAGTGATCAGACTCAACGCCACCGCCTCACCCACTGCCTTAGCAGGGTTGTTGAAGTTAGCAGCAATGGCCGGGGCGACCCGCATTATAGACCCATTACCACTAGAAAACTTAGCAGCACTACCAGCATAAGGGGTGTCATCTGTAATCCTATCTATGGCTTGCGCCGTTGTTTGTCCAATGTCAAATACATGATCTCTCGTACCAAAAAAACCTGTTTTCTTCCACCGTTTAAAGTTGTTGGTGATGCCTTGTGCATCAAACTTTTGGTGAGTTATGTATGCATCCATCGTTGCCACCATCATGGCAGTGTCGTCTGTCCACTCGCCGATCGTGACATCGTGTGTGCCGCCAGTGCTGTAGCCCTTGGTGGGACGTACATCTTCTGGTGCCATGAACTCATAGGGTGCACCATAGGCATCACCCACAGCACAGCCAATGATCATACCTAGCACTTGATCTCGTGTCATCGTGTTCCTTTAATCTGTTAAGCCTACGTTACCTATCTCTGCAAGCAAGCATGACTCCTCCCTGCTCAACCTCTCCTTATACATCACACAGTTGTAGATGATGGCATCCAACATTGACTGCTCATCCATTATGGGATCGTTAAGCAGGGCGTTTGTGTCTTGTCTAAAATAAGCAGGTGTCATTTTATATTTCATATTATCTTTCAATGGTTGGTTTCTATCCCAGTCTGCAATGTCAACTTCACTTAGCATCATGGCCTCTTATAAAACAAATGCTGCTCAACCTGAACAGTAAACTCGTACACCTTAGCCCAGTAGGGAAGGACGTACACTGCATGGTAATGGGTGGACTCCCCTGTCTTGTCTATCAAACCCCCCTGCAGCGCCATTCGTGCCACAGCCAGCGTCTGCCAGTCATGCTCCACCTTCATATTAACCAAACGTTTCTTTAACGTCCAGCTGAACTGACTTGGCTGATACACAACATCACATACATTGTCAGGCCACCTACTGTCGCTCACCCTGTTCATCACAACTGCAGCAACCGCTTCCATGCCCCGCATGCCGTCAACCCTTGCCTCGTGGTGCAGGTTGTCTGCCATGCACAACATCTCGTTGAAGTCAATAACCTTGGGACAGGCCAGCAGTGGTGTGCTGAACATGAGCAGCGCTAGTAGTGTGTGCCTCATGGCTGGTAACTTTCGTATGAACGAATGCGGCTGGTGTTTTCTGTGTGCTTTTCGTTGAACCTCATCCGCACATCATCCTTTAACAGACGGTCATACAACAGGGACAGGTCAACGTCCTCCTCAAGGTACACATTGTCCTTGTACTGGTAGCTGTAAACGCTGACCAGCTTGTCCAAGCCTAGGTTGATAAGCACCTGCCTCTTGACCTTAGCCCAAGCATGGGACGGGTCGCTGTACATCGTAGCTGTGAATGTTTTTTCCATGATCAAACGTCCTCGTTGTGGTTGGTGATGGTGAATGTAACTTTAATTGTCATTGCTTTGCTCCTGTGGCTGACTGCTAGATGTACCGAAAATAAAACCCAATTCGTATGCTGCACTGAGTGATGGTGCCTTGTACTTGTTACAGTTCAAGCCCCAGTTGGCAGCGTCCACTGCACCGAACATGTAAGCCCTCATCATGTCCTCTTGATCTTGTGTGATTGTGGTCATTGCTGCCCTTCAAATGTAAGGCTACGCTCATAAGCCATCTTAGTGTTCTCAATAAAATCTACAACCTGATCGGTGGTGCTGTTCTCAACAAGCGACCATACAAGTAAGTCCTCTGCCATCCACTGGTTGGGTACAGACAATCTCTCAATAATGTCATCATAGGACATATCGGCTGGGTAACCGCTCAACCATTGGTTAAGGGCGAATGATTCTGAATTAGTCATGTGTGTTTCCTATATGGAAGCAGGATGCCTAGGCACCCCGCTGATTAATTAAACAAGTTCCAATGTGTTCTCGGCTATGTCCCACAGCTGGCGATTAACTCGTATGTTTTCGTTCACGCTGTTGACAGCACGGCTCTTGCGGTAACGGCCTTCGGTATTAAGATCAGAAAAACTCTTCACCATTGCCCCACCACGAATAACGTTCTCTTGAATACGGTTGAACACAGTCCACGCATCGTTGTACTGGTCAGCAGAGCGGCGAACATCTAACATACTACGGACAGTATGGCTAGTGGCGTAGCTACCCTTTGGTACAGTGGTAACATCTAACTCAGGTGTCCAGTCCCAGCGGGTTAGTGCTGCCTTGGTTGCCAACTCAAGGCTCATGTCATAACCTACTTGTGTGTTTCGCATCAACTCAATACGCTCCAACATCACTGGCATCCTCTTGATGGTGTTCGTCAGCATCAACTCAAAACTGTTGACGTTGGCTTGGTTGTGATAAAGACGGGATTGGTACCCGTCACCAGCCACGATTCCGTTGCTACATATGAACCTGAACGCTCCAGAAAACATCTTGATGCTACCTGTGCCATCATGACTGTTGTATATAATGATCTCGCCTCGGCTAGCATCAGGGTTGTAGGCATCAATCAGGCTATCACGGTGGGCAAAGGCAACCATGTGTTGAGTATGTAAAGGGTCAGCTTTACGTGATCGTTTCTGAGCGGCTTGTACTGGAACAAAGCCATGGTCTGCCATGATTGGCATCACATCAGCAGTTCGTAGCTGAGCATAACGGGGTGACAAGGTGTCTTTGACTGTGTTGGCAAACACTGCTGGTGCCAAACGTTGGATGCAGTCGGTGCCTAGTTCGGCGTTGTTAGATGAACGGGAAAATATTAAGTGAGACATGACGTATTTCCTTTGAGAAAACTATGCAACAAAATCGTTGCTGATTACATTATAAACCGACCGAAAATCAAAAGTCTATTAGAGGAAACCCTTAGCAAACCTCCTGCTCTGTAATGGTGAAGCCTTTGTGCTTACCCAGCACTCGTTCACCGTAGTTAAAAACATAGAATACATCCTCATCAAGCGCCGCCTTCATATCAGCGTCAGACAGCAGCTGGTGTGCCACTGCAACAGTTCGTGTGAACTCTCCCAAGTCATCGTTCCAATAACCCCACACATTAATCAGTGTATACATTTGTATTCCTTTTAGGTTTAACTTTGACAATTCTAAAAACACCTCGTGATGTTACATGGCCTTGCTCTGTCGCATCATCAACATGCATCTGCACTCTCAAGGATGCAACAAGCAGGGATGAGTAGTTGTCTACACCAAACCGGTGCCAGCCATGCACTGTCCTAACTTGTATGTAATACATATCAATCCATCGGTGCCATCAGTTTACGAAAACCTGCCATTGCTATCCGGTAGGCAAGCATCTCAGTATCATTGAATGAATCAGGGGTGTCTCCCATGATCATCAACGTCTCTAGCAGCGGCTGGTTCAAGTTTATCTGCACATCTTTGATGATGTCCAGTGCTTGCTGTGTGTTCATGGTGTCCCCTTAGTGAGTGGTAAATATGCTGGCCCTTACACCATCAGAGTGTAGGGCGGCAACACGGGGGCTGTCGTCAATCGGTGTCTCAGTGGCCTTGTATACAAAGCTAGTGAAACGGTACGGGTTGTAAGTGACTGCTCTACCAGTGCATTGTAATAGTTCAGCACAGCGCTTGGCATTGAATTCACCAGCATACCATTGCCCTACGACACCAGCATGTACATTCTTTGAGCGCTCTCTCAGCACCCGCTGTCGTCCCGCCTCAGACACCTTGAACGTTGGCTCATAGACGATGGCATCACTAACATGAGCAACAACACGACCCTTGCTGGCACCCTCTAATGCTTTAACACTGAAACACTTACGATGAAGATTAAAATAAACGAATACTTTCATGTCCTGCCTCCTAGTTTGTTTCGTACTGCTACGACACGGTGGCTGTGCATCATCATGGCACCATCGTCATAGCATCCCATCCATGTAAGTGCCTCATGGCGAGTGAATGTAACGTGTTCTTTTGAATAACCAAAACCATACACCCGGTAGCCGAATCGTTTACGTAAGTAATTTAACATTTTATTTCCTTATTTTACAGCTTCTACAATGGTGTTTGTGGTGTCATGCTTATAGCATAACTGGCAGTCGATACAGCGTTGACCAGTGCAGTTCTGTACAACTGTACTGCCCTTAGAGACGTTGTTAAAAGTACGCTGAAAGCCCTCTGGCGGCGTTGTCATAACCTTATCAATAGTAGGGTTACTGTATATGAGGATGAGGTTTTCCGGCTTGGTCATACGCTTTAACAACTTTTTGATTATATCCTTGCGCTTCGTCCAAAGGCTGAAAGTGCAGCCAGTATTAAGTGACGCTATTTTGAATAAATTTTCAGCATGCATTTCAGATATTAGTTCACCATGGGCACTGAAACGGAAGATACGTTCGTTGATAAAGGGGACTTCACGGTCAGTTAGTAAATGATCAGTGAAAAGATCACTGTTTCGCTGTAAAGCTGGTGCCGTATTCTTACGAAACGTTGATAACATATTGACGCTATAGCATTTGGTGCAAATGTTATCCGCTTTGCCACTTGTATTTTGCTTAATACAGAATGGGTTGGTCAGTGTATTAGTTGAAATGGCACGAAGACCTTGCAACTTGCCAGACATCGTGGAAATATGAATTGTCTTGAATTGTGACATGGTGTTTACCTACGGTATGGTTAGATTACTGCAAAATTTAACATGGAAATTGACGTACTAAAAGCATCGTCTCTATCATCAGTATGATAAGAGGCATCCTTGCTCTCAGTGCCATTGTAAAATAGACGAACGATGTACTCGTTCCATTCCCTGCGGTTGTCGTATATCTTCACAGTGATGATACGGTTGGACACATTGACAGTTGTTTCAGCGATTTTTCTCATTGTATACCTTTGGTATGGTTGGGCAAAAGTGCCGGGTTCTGAAACAATTTTACAGTGGAAATTCTACATTACTATTAGGGGAAACCCTTAGACCGAACGGCGAAAAGCTGTATCTATAAAGTCTTAGTAGTTAAATTTTCTTTCTTTCACTGCGTTCAAGAAGAAAATTCAAATACTAAGACATAACTAGCCAGACCGATTTTGCCTCGCATCACATGATGCGCATGTCTCTGGCGCATGTCAAAAAACAAGCTTTGCTTGATAGCTGTTTAACCAACTTGGCACGATTCTTTTACTTAAGTAACTTGCACAAAAAATTGGTCTAAACTGTATCAAAGATTATTGACTACGTCAATGTAGGTTTTTCAGTACTACATTGCCTAGTATTACTTTTCTAAGCATACACCGACGATCTGTTTTCCCGATCAAGCCTAAAAAACTGCCCCTATTTTTCAGCTATTTTCACTAGGTAAACTGATTTTGAATCAGTTGGTCAAAGCCAGCTAAGCTATTGAATGCATTAAAGATCTTAGGATTCAAGTGAATTCAAGTAGTCTATAAAGATCTACCTGCGCTATGCATGCATCACATATGTTACGCTCCCCCGCTGGCTGGCTTAGGGGGGGGCGGGTGTGGGCCATGGGGGGTGCGGGCGTATATATATACAGCCTCGCCCACACACGGGGTTTTTGAGATTGGGTACTGTATGTATACACAGCTTACCTATACAGCAACCATAATTAATATTTACAACAGACTTCACCACCTATAACAACCTGACACATCATAACAATAGGTTATATAAACAGACATTTATTAACACATCTAAGCATAACAACAACAACAACCGGACAGGGGGTATAGGACTATAAAAACTATTTTACAGAAACCTGTTGACACGGCTGCAAAAAATCTGTATAACTCTATCCATAGCCACAGTTTCTGTGACAGCCTACCTTCTGGGTGCTATAAAACAATGAGCTTGTATCGGCTGCTGAAGAGAAAAGACACGGACAGGTAGATTAGATTGCAAGCTTCTCTACCTCGCTCGTACACTGGCAGCGATCACACCTTTCGTTGACCAGACCTAACTTAATATGGGTATAGGTTAAAAGTAGTTGCCAATGGGGGTGGACCTAACGACTACCATAAAAGAACATATTCCTTATGGGATTTCTAGGTGCTGTGTATAGATTGACATTGATAGTTAATCTAAGTCTCTTAATCAATATTTCATAATGTGATATTGACAAGGAATGTTGCTAAGAACTTAAGATAGTAATCTAATGATTATCTTCTTATATCCTTATCTACAGACCACACAGCATTGGGACAGGTTGGTATAGCATCTGCTCTATACCACCTTTAGGAAGCCTATGTCTTGACAACTAATAAGTATTACTGTATAATGAGAGTATGTTTAAAACAAGACAACAGTTAGAGGTATTAGGTAAGCTTAATGTACCTCCTCATTCAGTTTATAGCGCTGCTATGGCGGCTATGGCTAAAGGTAAGATGGATAGTGTTCCTCTTTACCACAGTGATGTTTACTACGTGAGAGTTGCTTTAGAGAAACATACAGGGTTTGTTATTCCCTTGCCCTTGGTGGAGAGGGCTATGAAGGCAGAAGGTTGGAGAAAGAAATGATTATTACTTTAGTGTTGATGGTTTTGTTAGGTAATGGTAATTTACAGATCACCCAAACGAAAGAGGTGGAGTCAATAGAGCATTGTGTTAATGATGCGTTGAGAATCAACCAAGACATGACGTTGCCGTTCAGTGCCTTCTGTTTCTACGAAGTTAAGAAATGATTAAGAAAGGGACTGAGGAGTTTGCTGGCTATAACAAGCCAAAGAAGACACCCAATCACCCAACAAAGAGTCACGCTGTGTTAGCCAAGGACGGTGATGTTATTAAACTGATACGTTACGGACAGCAGGGTGTTACAGGAGCAGGTGCTTCCCCTTCAACACCGAAGGAGAAAGCTAGGCAGAAGAGTTTTAAAGCTCGTCATGCAGCAAACATAAGCAAAGGCAAACTGTCTGCTGCTTATTGGGCTGATAAATCTAAATGGTAAAAGGAAACACAATGGACAAGAAGGCAGCAATGGCAGAGATCAAACGCCTACGCAAACAAGCAGAGAACAAAGACATCCCACAGGACGCTCGTAACAAGTCGCTAGATAAGGCTGTAGAGATTGAGGCCATGTTCTATGACAAGGCTGTCAAGGAAGAAGGCATGGCTAAGGGTGGTGTTGTTAAGAAGGGCATGCACAAAATGCCAGACGGCACCATGATGAAGAACAGCGACATGAAGCACGGTGGTGCTGTTAAGAAGATGGCTTACGGAGGCTCTACGATGAAAAATAATAAGATGGCAATGGGCGGTACCCCTAACATGAACAAGTCGCCTATGGTCACGCCTATGCAGCAAGACGGGCCTATGCTGGCTGGTCCTCGCCAGCAAGCTGTGATGGCTAAGGGTGGTGCTGTTAAGAAAATGGCAATGGGTGGTGCGGTTACAAAGATGTCCAAAGGCGGCATGGCTAATTGCGGTGCTAGCGTACCAGCTTCTAAAGGAAAGAAATAATCATGGCTGATAAAAAACTAACTGCTAAAGAACAAATGGCAGAGAACAACAAACGCATGCAGGCTAAACGAGAGGCTGCCAGTGCGCCTAGGAAAGCTTCTACTTCTAAAGAAGTAGTTAAGCCTTCTTCTGCTAAAGAATCAATGGCTGCTTCTAACAAGAGAATGGCGGCTCGTAGGGACGCTGTTAACGCCCCAGCCCCAACTATAAAATCTACAACCACTAAAACTACATTTGGTACTTCTGGTTTGCCTAAAAGCAATCCATTGTCTATACCGGGTATGAGTAAGAGCATGACTTCTTCTCCTAAGCCTTCTCCTAAGCCTTCTGCTAAGCCTTCTGCTAAGCCTTCTGCTAAGCCTTCTTCTAAGGCTGCGTCTGGGCCTCCTAACACACAGATAACTACGGTATCAAAGCCTGACGCACCTGCCAAGTCTAAGGGTACAGCACCAGCTGCTAAACGTATTGTTAGTAAAGCAGAGCTAGAGAAGTCTGGTATGTCTTTACGTGACTTCTTAAACAAAGAGCGTGGTTTAACTCGCCGTGCTGATCCTGTTAGCAAAGCTCCTTTAAAAGAACTTGAAGAGATTGATGTATTAACAGGTAAAAAGAAAATGGCTAAAGGCGGCTTAACAAGGAAGAAAAATAATGGCTACTAAACCCGGCTTGTATTCAAACATTGCTGCTAAGCGCAAGCGTATTGCTGGTGGCTCTGATGAGAAGATGCGTAAGGTGGGGGCACCCGGCGCACCCTCTGCTGCGGCATTTAAACAATCAGCAAAGACTGCTAAAAAGAAATGATTCATCCACGGTTGATGTATAAGGTGCGTACATTATCCACTGCACTGACCACTACACAAGTTAATATATATACAACGCCGCAACAGTATGAAGCTGATGTGGCTTCTATATTATTTTCCAATAGTGGGGGTGCAACAGCAGTGACTATGGTTCTTTATGATAAAGTCTTAGATACAGACTTTACTATATTAGGGTCTTATCATGTTCCAGCGCATGGTGTCTTTCAATTAGAGAATGCAATGTGGTTGGCTAAAGGAGACATAATACGTTGCAGTGCTGTTGCGGCTAACGTAACTATAACGATTGTAGTTAAAGAACTATACTCACCACAAACATTTTAAAGAAAGATAATATGGCTAAGAGAGAATTGAGCGAACAGCAACAGAAGTTTATTGAGGTTTTGTTTGGTGAAGCTGGTGGCAACCCAGTGGCTGCACGTAAGCTTGCTGGTTACAGCGAAGGCTACGCCACCAAAGCCATCATGGACACGCTGAAGGAAGAGATCATTGATGCCACACAGCTTTACATTGCCACCAATGCTCCTAGGGCAGCTATGGCGGTTGTGAGCGGTTTGATTGATCCGACAGAGCTAGGCATCAAAGAGAAGCTTAACGCTGCCAAAGACCTGTTAGATCGTGCCGGTATAGTCAAAACTGAGAAGGTTGAGATACTGGCTAGCAACGGCATCATGATTCTGCCAGCAAAAGATGCAGCAGAATGAAAGAGACTTCGGTACTTGGATATTGCCTCAACCTCGTGAGAAGGACGTATGGATTTCTATTCCTAAGCCCATCAATCACGTGGTTGTCCCTTTTGGATACGAAGAAGACCCAGACGACGAAGGAGTTTGGAAGCCGATCCCGCTGGAGCTAGACTATCTAGAGCAAGCAAAGAATCATTTAAAGAAGTATAGCGCCAGACAGGTGTCTGCATGGTTAACAACAAGAACAGGTAGGAGCATCACCTACACAGGATTATTAAAAAGGGTAAGAAGTGAGCAGTCCTATAAGAGCAAAGCTAGATACTACAGGGAGCTTGCCCGAAGGCTCACGCAAGCGCTCAACAAAATTGAAGAGTACGAAGAAAAGTCCAAGCGTAAAGAAATTAACCCCTTCCTTGCCAGCGATAGTTACATCAACCTCAGAGCAAGGGCAGCTGCAGAACTTGCCGGAACTGGCGAATGAGAATGTAATCTTCAGACCCAACGAAGGACCACAAACAATCTTCTTAGCTGCAGCAGAAAGAGAAGTTTTGTACGGTGGTGCTGCTGGTGGTGGTAAATCATACGCCATGTTAGCTGATCCGGTGCGGTATATGCCCCACCCACAGTTCTCTGGGCTTCTTTTGCGCCACACAACAGAGGAGTTGAGGGAGCTTATATGGAAAAGCCAAGAGCTGTACCCTAAGATCTACCCCGGCATCAAGTGGAGTGAGCGAAAGATGCAGTGGGAAGCGCCTAGTGGAGGAAGATTGTGGATGTCCTACCTAGATAGGGACGAAGATGTCTTGCGTTATCAGGGATTGTCCTTCAGTTGGATAGGTTTTGATGAGCTTACGCAGTGGTCCACACCGTTTGCGTGGAATTACATGCGTTCACGCTTGCGTAGCACAGCACCAGACCTACCTGTGTACATGAGAGCGTCAACAAACCCCGGTAACAAGGGGCATGCATGGGTTAAGAAGACCTTTATTGACCCATCACCAGCAGGAAAGTCCTTCTGGGCTACAGATACAGAGACGGGGGAGGTGATGACCTACCCTAATGGGCATAGTAAAGAGGGACTACCCCTGTTTAAACGCCGGTTTATACCGGCAAGGCTGGTAGACAATCCACACTTGGCGCAGACTGGCGACTATGAGACGATGTTGCTGTCTTTACCAGAGCATCAGCGTAGGCAGTTGCTTGATGGTGACTGGGATGTTGCAGAAGGTGCAGCATTCTCAGAGTTTAATAGGGCTATACACGTTGTAGACCCTTTTATTATTCCACGAGATTGGACACGATTTAGGGCTTGTGACTATGGATACGGAAGTTACTCAGCTGTTATTTGGTTTGCTATGGCTCCTGATGAATCCGTTGTCGTATACCGTGAACTATACGTTACTAAGGTATTGGCAGAGGATTTAGCAGCAATGGTGCTGGAGCTGGAGGACAATGAACCTATTCGCTATGGTGTGTTGGACAGTAGTTGTTGGCATAAGCGTGGTGACACTGGTCCTTCCATTGCTGAGCGTATGATTATGAAGGGATGCCGTTGGAGGCCGTCTGATCGCAGCGCTGGTAGCCGTGTTGCTGGTAAGAACGAAGTGCACCGCCGATTACAGATAGATCCTTTCACTGAAGCGCCACGAATGACAATATTTAGTACATGTACTCAGCTTATTGCTGATCTACCTTCACTGCCTATTGATAAAACAAACACAGAAGACGTAGACACCAAGGTTAAGAATGACCACACCTACGATGCTCTACGTTATGGCTTGATGTCTCGCCCACGTAGTGCAAGTATTTTTGATTACAACGCACAGTCTCAACTGGCTTACCAACCATTAGATAAAACTTTTGGTTATTAACTATTTATGGTATAACTGACTTATGAAAAATTCTGAAACTCCTTTTATGGATGATAAGGCTGTGGGCTTACCAGACAGCAAGGATACCTCCGAAGATATCCTACAAGCTAATAGCTTAATTGCATATTTAAAAGGCCGCTTCTATCGTGCCGAAGACGCTAGGAAGTTTGATGAAGAAAGGTGGCTCCGTGCTTATCGTAACTATCGTGGTATCTATGGTCCTGACGTTCAGTTTACTGCTGCAGAAAAAAGTCGTGTCTTTATTAAAGTTACAAAGACTAAAACTCTAGCAGCTTACGGTCAGATCACTGATGTGTTGTTTGCTAATAATACATTCCCCCTTTCTATTGAGCCTACAGTTCTACCAGAAGGTGTGGCTGAAAGCGTTCACGTTGAGGCCGACCCTAACTTTGCCAAGACTGCTACAGACAATGGATCTTTGTTTGGTTACAAAGGGGATGGTAAAAATTTCCCTAAAGGCTCAACAGCTACAACCTTAGCAGATATGCTGGGGCCGTTGAAAGAAAAGCTTGCTGACCTAGATGTTAAAATCGGTGCAGGTAGTACACCGACTGCTGTTACTTTCCACCCAGCAATGGTTGCTGCTAAGAAGATGCAGAAGAAAATCATAGACCAGTTGGACGAAAGCAATGCTAACAAGCAGCTGCGCTCTGTGGCTTTTGAGATGGCACTGTTTGGTACAGGCATCATGAAAGGTCCATTTGCTGTAGATAAAGAGTACCCTAGGTGGGATGAAGAAGGTGTATACAATCCGTCTATTAAGACAATGCCACAGACTTCACATGTAAGCGTGTGGGATGCCTACCCAGATCCTGACGCTATTAACGCTGATGGACTTCAATACTTTATTGAACGTCATAAGATGAGTAGCTCACAGCTTCGTGCATTGAAGAAGCGTCCTATGTTTAGGAGCAACGCCATTGATATGGTTATTGCTGCTGGTCCTGACTACACTAAGAAGTGGTGGGAAGATAATCTTAATGATTACCACACGGACACCGGCATTGAGCGCTATGAGGTGTTGGAGTATTGGGGCGTTGTAGATGTTGAATTGTTAGAAGATAACGATATCGCCATTCCAAAAGAGTTTGCTGATGTGGCTGAGCTGCAGGCCAACATTTGGATGGCAGGTAATAAGATTATCCGTTTAGTGTTAAATCCTTTCAAGCCTGTACGCATTCCGTACTACATTGTTCCTTATGAGCTGAACCCCTACTCAATCTTTGGTGTTGGTATTGCTGAGAACATGGACGACACCCAAACTCTTATGAACGGCTTCATGCGTTTGTCTGTAGACAATGCGGTCTTATCCGGTAACCTTGTGTTTGAAGTTGATGAAACCAACCTTGTTCCCGGTCAAGACTTAACCATCCACCCCGGCAAAGTGTTTCGCCGTCAAGGTGGTGCACCCGGTCAAGCCATCTTTGGTACAAAGTTCCCTAACGTATCACAAGAAAACCTGCAGATGTTTGATAAGGCACGACAGCTTGCTGACGAGTCTACAGGGTTGCCTTCGTTTGCTCACGGTCAAACAGGTGTGAGTGGTGTTGGACGCACAGCGTCAGGCATCTCTATGCTGATGAATGCTGCTAGTGGTGGTATCAAGACTGTGATTAAGAACGTTGATGATTATCTTTTACGTCCTTTAGGTGAAGCCTTCTTTGCCTTTAACATGCAGTTTGATTATGACCCAGAAGCTGCTGGTGACTTAGAAGTTAAAGCACGTGGTACTGAGAGCTTGATGCAGAACGAAGTTCGTTCACAGCGCTTGCTACAGTTCTTACAGGTTATCCAAAACCCTGCCTTGGCTCCGTTTGCTAAGCTGCCTTACATCATACGTGAGATTGCTAAGAGCATGGACCTTGACCCAGACTTGGTTGCTAATAACATGGATGAAGCTGCCCGTCAAGCTCTTATCCTACAGAAGATGCAGCCAGCCTCTGAGCCAACTGCTGCTGGTGCTGGTGGTCCTCCTCCAGTGTCAGATACATCTGGTGGCGGTAACGGCAACATAGGTGTGGGTACGGCACCTGCTCCGGGTGAACAAGGCTTTAGCGGTGCATCGCCACAGGCTGCACCTCCTGTTCCTACACAAGGACCAATACAATGACAGAGAAAAGATGGCTAAGTGCTTTAAAGCCTATGGCCTCTACACCCATACAGTGGCAAGCCTTTGAGGAGATGCTTGATTACTATATAGGTATTCAACATAAATCCTTAGAGCAGAACGCAGAGCCTGTAGAAATATACAGGGCACAGGGCGCAGTGATGGCCTTTAAGAAATTAAAAAGATTAAGGGAAGAAATTAATGCTACAGAATAACAAAGCCAAAGGTGGCGACATGGAACAAATGAATCGTCTCTTAGGTGACGGTGGTATGATGGATGACAGCGGTGAGCAAGTCAACGGCGTTGAGGTTCCCGTTGGTTCTTTAAAAGAAGAGGTTGCTGATGACATCCCTGCACAGCTGAGTGAGGGTGAGTTTGTTGTCCCTGCTGATGTTGTTCGTTTCATTGGCTTAGAGAAGCTAATGCAGCTACGAGACAAAGCTAAGCAAGGCTTGCTGCGTATGGAAGAGATGGGTCAGATGGGTAATGCTCAAGAAGTGGAAAACCCTGACCAATCCTTTATGCAGGACGATGAAGACTTTGGTTTTGAGATTGATAACATCATGGCTGAAGATGAGCCTACTGGTTTTAGAACTGGTGGTTTTATTACAGGAGCAGACACGGGTAGAGTGACAAGCAACCCGGCTGTTGCTGTTGGCTACTACAAACACGCTGACGGTAGGATGATGTGGATTACTAAGATTAATGGTAAGCCTATGTCTGCTGCACCAGATGGTTTTAAGGAAGTGTCTGCAGAAGAGTTTCAAAGTGTTGGTCAGAAAGCTGACGAGGAAGAAGCAAAAGTTGTTGCTAAGCCTTCAACATCCACTGGAATGACTGGTGGTGGAGATAGTGTGGGTGATGGATATCCTTTTGGGGGTGATTCAACAACACCTACTGGCTATACTTCTGTTAGTTCTCCTTTTGGTGTAAACCCTAATACAGGTGTAGCAGCCCCTATAGGGAAAGGTGCCACAGCTTTGGCAGCCACAGCAGCAATGTTGGTAGGTATACCACCAATAGTTACAGCAGCACTCTTTGCAGGGCGTAACGCAATAACCTCCTCTAATAGTATGAATTCTATATCAAATAATTTAGGAGCAAACGGTTTTACCATAGCATCTATTCAAGCTGCACAAGAAGCAGCAGCAGCTGAGGGAGCTAAATCTTCTTCTACTCCAACATCTATTGTTGAAGCCGCAGCAAATGCAGCAGCAGCACAAAAAGGAAAGACTTCTTTAGATGCTTTTATTGCTATGAATCAGAATACTTTCCCAGCATCACAGTTTGACCCTATGGCAGATACTCCAGCGGTTTCTCAATCAAACGCACCAGCCCCCGGTACAGAAGGGCCAC
>Ga0222711_1000243_pt1 | contig 17429 bp, 18 predicted proteins | sample AntAcemetage1699_FD_179814 | JGI IMG/M metagenome (GOLD analysis project Ga0222711, IMG submission 179814) | Saline water microbial communities from Ace Lake, Antarctica - #1699 | ecosystem: Environmental > Aquatic > Non-marine Saline and Alkaline > Saline | place: Antarctica: Ace Lake...
ATACTGCTCAAATGCACTTCGCTTGCCTTCGTTGGGAGTATGCCACCAGAACAGGTCCGGAAACCTGAGTTCTATAACACGCACTATTTCAGCGTGCATAATATCTTCTTTGCCAAGGTATTTTTCGTATGGGTTTGTCCTGCTCATAGTTTCAAATGTAGCAATTAGCCGAATAAAAAAAACATTAATCGTAAAGAAAATTACGAATTACAGCAAATATTCATTTTTTCATTACTTTAGTGAAACGAAAAAATGAATGAGCGATTACGATCCGGATAAAACGAGATTTCACAGCACAGAAGAAGGGTACAATCCAGGCTATGTAGTGGGGAATTTTAGGAAGATGGTAGCGGATCTATTAGACATCACCGACACCATTTATCACGGTAAGGCAATGCGGATGAGTAAGGAGCGATACCAGAACTCAAAGAACTACCTGCTTGCCTATCAAAAAACAATCCTTGCCTACGATGATACCAAGCCCCCATTGGGAAGGCTTACCCCTCTTCAGCAGCAGCAGATTCTAGTAATGGTGGATGATGTTTTGAAAGGCAAGATTGAAGCGGTTCAATTCCAGCTCAACCGGGGATGTGACGGAATCACAGAAATTTTTTCGAGCAAACAATTTTCAACAAACGAACAGGACAAATTATGACGGATTTCAATCAGAGCAATGGACCAACCCTAGAGGACTTGGTAAACAACAAAAAATTCAAGCTGGCGGTACTCGCAGGGCTATTTATCGCAGTTACCTTGGTGATGCTGGACAACGCAGGGTATTTCGGGCAGTGGGGATGATCAAAATAGCCACTGTATGCACCGGAATAGGATCACCAGAACAAGCCATCAAAGAATTGGGATGGGAGCATGAAATATCCTTTGGGTGTGAACTTGATAAATACGCCCGAACCACCTACGCAGCCAATCACCAAGCCAATCGGATGTTTACCGACATGACCAAGGAATCTTGGATCGGTGAGGAGTATAAATCAGACCTGTTTGTTGGGGGAATCCCCTGTCAGGCTTTTTCCCTTGCAGGAAAGCGATTGGGAGAACTTGACCCAAGGGGATTGCTATTCTACAACTTCTATGACTATGTGAACAAGCAACGCCCAAAGGTATTCATCATTGAGAATGTAAAAGGCTTGTTGAGCGATGCCAAGGGAACGACCTTTCAAAACTGGATCAGCTATTGGGCAGATCGGTAAACACGCAGGAGATCATGTTTCCCCATGTGGACAGTCTGGAATACAACCTGCACTGGACGGTATTGAATTCAAAGGACTTTGGAGTCCCACAAAACAGGGAACGGGTATTCTTGGTAGGAATCAGAAAAGACCTTCCCAATGACTTTAGATTTCCTACGGGATGGAATCTGGACAAGCGACTCAAGGATGTGCTGGAAACTGAGGTAGATGAAAAGTATTACCTGAGTGATAAGATGCTCAACTACCTGAATACGAGAAAAGACAATTTCAACGGAGGCAAGATCAATTACAAATTTGATGATGATGTGGCAAGTTGTATCAATGCCAGTTCAGGCTTGGATATTTCGGATAATATCATTTTACAGGGAGTATTGAATGATAAAGGCAAGATCAGAGAAACAGAGATAAGCACCTGCATTGATTCAAATTACGGGAAAGGCATGGATAATCACGCTCAACGAACTATGATCCAGGAAGATCCAATTTGCGTAGCCATGAGAGGCAGAGACAAGTCAAATCCAAGCGACAGAACATCCGGAAACAAGAACCTTACCCAAGTATTAGAACCCAACTCCCAAGGGATAACCAATACGATTACCAGTGTTCAGAAAGATAATTTGATTTTGGTAGGAGGCATCAAAAAAGGAGAATTCAGAGAAGGGACGGTCAATGAATTTGCTCAAGCCGAACGGGTAAATGATCCGCAGGGGATTTCCTGCACTATCCAGAGTTCAGGAGGTGGTCTGGGATCCAAGACGGGATTGTATTTTGTTGGTGCTGTTCAAAACGGGAAACTGGACAATTCAAAAAACAGCGGAGAATATCCACAAGGATCACGGGTTTATCACGAAAATGGCTTGAGTCAAACTATAACTGCTCAAGGTGCTGGAATAGGGGGTAATTCTGGAGCATATAAAATCCAAAAACGCATCCGCAGACTTACGCCAAGAGAATGCTTCCGTTTACAAGGCTTCCCAGACAGCTTCGATATCTCAAAAGTATCAGACACCCAGGGGTACAAACAAGCCGGGAATACCATTACTGTAAAGGTGATCAAGGAGATATGCAGAAACCTAGAATCCATACTGCTATGATCCGCATCCTGCTAATCCTCCGAGCCTGTTTATTCCTCCTAGAGGCATTGACTATTCATCCACCTAAAACGATCCGTGAGAATCAGAAAGATTCAGACACGGACGAAAATTTGTTTATATGACCCTACTCACCAAAATCAGACAGTTCCTATACAATCTCGCCACAAAGGCAACGATTAAAAAGGAAAGTGAAATTTGCTTCCAATATGATGCGTATTCGTGGGAGAGATACCATAGGGACAGCAAAGGTCGGAAATCAAAAAGTGATTATAGCAAACTTCAAAGGTCCCTAAAAAATAACCAGAAGCGAAGAGATTATAAAATCAAACAGAAAACAGCCAAGTGGAATTGGCTTAAACCTTAACCTTAATCAACCAAACCATGAAAATGAAACCAGACAAGAAAGGAATGACCAGCGATGTGGCATCCGACTACGCCAAGTCAGGCAAGAGAATGGTGATGCAGCCTAAGCCGGGTGAATCAGCCAAGAAGAATCTGACCGTAGGCAGATCATCCACTATGGTAAACAACGGAGTCTATGTGCCCAAGCCTACCGCAGCAGCCAAGGCACCCGTAAAAGCAGTTAAGGCCACCAAGTCCAACTTCAAATCTCCATCCTCGAGGCAAACAGGCATGAAGCAAGCCATGAAAAAAGGAGGCAAGGGACCTCGGTGTAAGTAAGTGCTAAATTATTTCTAACCTAAATACTAACAGTATGAAATGTTCAAAGAAGTCCATGCCTTCAGCGGCCAAGGCCACAAAAACACCATCCAAGAGCTCAGGCATGAAAATGCCCATGAAGAAGGGAGGCAAGGGTAAGATGTACTAATCCAAAACCTATCCTTCATTGGAGGATGGGTTTTTTTAACCTTTTAAAAGTCAATAAACAGAAGTATAATTTAACCAAAACAGGACATGAGCAACGACAGCGAGTACGAGAAACTAAAAACATTTTGTGACCAGAACGGACTTGATGTTATCAATGAGTCAGGGGAATTTAGTAATTTCTTTTTGGTGGTCAATAAGAAAAAGGATATTTGGGAAGGTGTTGAGTTTGTTGATTGTGTAGATGGTGATGGATCATTGATATCGCCTAGGAAAATTTACAAGGTGTTAAACAACTTGCCCGGTGAACCAAGTATCAACATTAGAATAGTCGATAATAAGCTAGTAGAATTGTCGATTAACAAGAAATGGTTCAAACCATCCACAGAAGAAGCCTACGTAAACCAGCTAAAGGCTAAGGCTTTTAAATTGTACGGTGAGATTAAAGATGGGGATTTTTTTGAATTCCCTGAACAAATAAAATGTAGTATTTCATTAAAATCAAAAGACGATTCTAGTAACTGGAACTACACTAAAATTTATGATACTCTTAGGCTTCATGGCTTTTTATTATATGAAAAAGACCAATGGGCAAAGAAGGTGCCTAAAAGGATTGAGGTTAAATGCGTAAAGGATTCTTGGTACACCCTTCAGAATAAGGTAGAGGTTTATTTTGTTCTTAGCGCTCCTTTAGATTCGTCATTTCCATATAAAGGCGGTGAATTCCTAGCCAAACAGCTAGAAAAGTACCTAAACGGAGAAATCGAAACCCCATGAAAAGACCTAAGATAATCCGGTTACATAGGAAAGAGAAGGTTATTAATTACAGTCCTGATCGATACCTATCCGATGATGATTTTCAAAAACAGGTAGAAGCGCATGTTGAGAAGATTAAAGAATTATGGAAGTCGTGGTACATTTATAGGAATTCATGAAAAAGAAAGCAGCCAACCGAATTAAGGACATAGCCGAGCAATTGGGACCGATCAAAAAGCAGTCATGGGAATGGGTGCCGATACTTGGATGGGAATTATTGCTATGCGGCAAAGAACTTACCCAAGGGCGGGTAATCGAAAAAGATAAGTCCTACGAGATCAAGGTTCCCGTGATCCACAGCTATTCTCCTGAGAAGGAATTGAAAAGACAGGCAGTGAAGTCCGGAGAAACGGGCATCTACGAAGTGGTTAAAAGCGAACATGATAAAAGGATGGGACTAAAAAAACCCACAAACTAACGATAAATAGTTTTTTTTAAAAAAATAATTACGAATTAATTTGAAAAATTTGTAATTTCGAGTAATATTAGTGCTGAAATAACACCCCAATTGGGCCATGCCTCCAAAAATACGGAAGCATGGCCCTTTTATATTTTAACGAAATCAGTAAAAATAACAGCCCAAAGGCCATGTTTTCCATATCGGAAGTCATGGCCTTTCCGCATTTACACCATTCAGGATATGAAGAATTCATTTGTCGATGCCATCAAGTACAACTTAGAAGCACGAGAAGCGGCTAAATCGGTAAAACCCGAAGTGGTGTCGGCTGAAGCAGCCACAGAAGATGCGGAAGGTGCCGAAGAGGGTCAGGAAGAGGAAATACAAGCCAAATCTGACATCTCCGATGAAGTAATCAAGAAGTTATCAGGCAAAGAATCCTTTACCAAAACCATTCAAGAGGCCAAAAATAAAAAGGAAGCCGAAGCACTCGCAGCACAGGAAGCAGAAGATGCGGAGATCCTAGCAGCAGAGCAATCAGAATTGGAACAAGAAGAATCAGAAGCCGAAAAAGAAAAACCCGTAAAGCAATCCTTCAAACTTGGAGAGCAGGAATTTGAAAGCATTGAAGCGGTGAATACCCATTTACAAGCCAGAGAGGAAGAGTTCACAGACCTTCAGCAGGAAGTGGACGATATCAGAGGCTTTGTAGAAAAGGTATCTGATCCTGAAATACTGGACATTCTTGGCTATGTGGCTAAAGGGTACTCCTTCCGGGTAGCAATGATGAAAGCAGGAATTGATGAGTCAATCTTCACAGTGGAAGCAGAGGACGAAGATGCAGAATCATTGGTACGATCCAAGATTGAGCGAAAGCAAGCAGTAGCCAATCAGAAAAAGCAGGATGAAAAGCTTCAAAGCAATATGGATTTATCCAACAAAACATTGACTGACTTCCAGGCACAGGAGGGATTTGACGATAAAATCAAAGAGCAGCTTGTGACCAAAATGTCAAAGTTCTATGACGATGCCATGAACGGTGTCATTTCCACTGAATTCCTATCCCTGTTTTCCAAAGCATTGACCTATGAGGGGGCTGTAAAGAAAGCAGCAGAGCAGGGTGAAGTAAAAGGCAGAAACGAGAAGATCGCCATTGAACGGCAGAAGCGAAAAGGCGATGCTATGCCACAGCTCGGAAGAGGGGCAGAGGCAAAAGCAGATCCAGTCAGAAAGTCCAGATTGAGTGAATTAGTAACCATGCCTCCAAGTAGCATGATTGACATGATCAACAAAAACAGAAGATAAAAACCAACTAAACCAAACTTAATACCATAATGAAAAAGCAATCAATTTTAAAATTCGTGGCGAGGGCATTTGTTATGCTCTTGTTTGCGGCTTTCGCTTTCTCAGTGGTGTCCATGATTTCCCCGGACACGGCTGATTCCCTTGTAGCCTTGTTGGGCCTCACGGGTGGAGGTACTGGATTCACAATGGCAAATACCACCATTATGGCGACCAATACCAGAGAGACTACCAGTAATGCAAGGCCAAGGTCCGTAACTGATCCGGGCCATCTTGCTGATGATGTATCTAAATTCGTCACAATGATCAAGCCCGATGATTTCTCGCTAGACACGCTATTAAGAGAAATGAATTCGAGCGAAAAAGCAACCGACTTGATTGTGAATTATGAAGAAGTAGATTTCAGAGGTCATGCCGATCAGGTAACTACTGCTCTTGCTGCTCCAGTTGGGGCAGGTTCTGACATGCAATTTAGAAGCATCACGGTAGGAAATCCAAACCTTTGGGTTGTTGGAGAATCCATTTATGTAAAATCGGTTTTAGGGCTTGGAGGCAGACCACTTCAATTACGTGTAGATAATATCAATGCAAACAACACGCTAACCGTAACTGGAATTAATACGACAGGCGGTATAGTTCCTGCTCTACCAGTTAACACGCCAATCAGACGATCTGCTACCGCATACGGTGAAGATCGAGCAAGAGCAGAAAACAAAACGCTGATTCCCGGCAACCGATTCAATAATTGCCAGAGACACTTAGCGCAGATTGACGAGGGGTATATCCGTGCGATGATTGACACCAAATCAGGGTTTAGTGATAAAGATCAAAACTTTATCCGAATGTATGATTTCAGGACTGAGATTGAGAAAACGTCCATTTTCGGAAATAGGGCAACAGTCTTTTCCCAAAAGGAAAATGCAAATGTGCTTTATGCAAACGGAATTTATCACCAGTTGGAAAAAGTGCTTCCATACACCACAGCAGGAGGAATCACTACGAATACATGGATTGATTGGACTAGGTTGATTTTTGCGGACAACTCCGGTGCAGAGGATAGAATGTTGTTTGCAGGAAGTCAATTGATGGCAAATATCCTGAAAATTCCAGCTATTGAGAAGCAGCTTCAAGCTGATAGAGTAGAAGTTGTTCCTGGTATTAAAGTCATGAAGGTAGAAACCAGTTTTGGTATTCTATACCTCAAGTTTCACAAGCTGTTTGATATCATGGATCACGCCCATGACGGGATGGTTGTTGACTTGACCAACATTAAGAAAAGACCATTCTTGGCATTAAACAGCCGTGAATTGGATTTGAGAAGTTCAGGTCAATCAAACACGAACGCCACTTTGATTGAAGAGATTGGATGCGTAGAGACAAGATATCTTGCTACACACGCAAAAATTATAAATACAGCACCTTAAGTATAAAAAGGGCAGGTTAATCCTGCCCTTCTTTTTCCATCCAATTCAACTGATAACATCATGCCAAAATTTCAAGCACTCTGGGGGGTTCGATCACTTCACATTTCGTGGATTGAGCGAAATCCTGAAACTGGTGCAATCACCAAAGATCAGGGCATCACTTTTAACAATGGAATCAACACCACAACAGGGCATGTGCCAGCTTATCTATATTCCGAAGACCCTGAACTGGTAAAATTCCTACAAGCCTATCCGGGTAATTCAGCCAACGGTGGGCAATCTTTTGAAGAAGTGGAGGAAGTGCAAAAAGTAAAAGCGGTAACACCAGAACCGGAAACCGAATTGGTAACAGTTTTCACTGTAGCTGATCCTTCTGATGATAAAAAAGAAACTGAATCGGTGCCTGAAGAAGCACCTAAAGAATCCAATATTAAGGAATATCCTGAAATCACAATTGTCCAACAGGCTTTTGCAATATTAAAGGGATTGGACAGCACTGTAAATACGGTCAATACCAGAACCAAAGCAGACATCAACAAGAGAGCGATAGTTCTCAATATCTCATTCCCGAACCTTTAATCTTTCTCAGCTACAATGGTTTATACGCAAAACGATCTTATTGACCGAGTTTCTGCCAAAATTGACGAGGTTCTTCCTCCGGTAGAAGGCGTACAGGGCCAAGCGTATAGAGAGGGTCCGGTGAAGTACATTGAAGAGGTACTTGACGAATCGGCAAAGTTCATTCTCAGGAATGCACCTATTGTGATGGTGAAGCAAACTTTAAAGAAGGCGGTAAATCACTTTCCAAGTCCTCCATCGGCATTTACGGGTTTACTCACAGTAGGAGGCACCAACGTGGTTAACCAAATCCTGACATCCATCAATGGAGTCTCCTACAACATCAACGGAGTAAACTATACTGGAAACCCCATGATGGTAACAGCGGGTAGTAATCCAGCCGCAGGAAACAACCGTAGGGATATAATTGTAGGAAATAATCTTGGGCAATTACAATACATTACAGGAAGTCAGAACACAAATGCAGCATCCTTGGATTTTCCAAACACACCTGCAGGAACGGTACTGGTCCTGAAAGTTTTGATTCTTGACGATGGATCCGGGGGTTTTAACAAGACCTACTTATCAGGTTCTTTGGTTGCGTCTCCGAGTAATCCTCCGGTACGGTTGATCTATTCCGCAACGGAAAAAACCTCCATCATTCCTTGTCCTGCCGATTTTGCACGATTTATCAGCATTAAGCTCAGTTCTTGGAAGGTTCAGGCTACCGAATTGATTCCTGAAGAAGATCCAAAGTATCGATTTATGAAAAACAATTCAATGCACTCCGGGTCGGAAACCAAACCAAAGGCCGCATTGATCAGCTTTATAGACTACACAAACGCAGAGATATCACAAACCTATTCCAATACACGACTGGCCATTGAGTGCTTTTCAAGTAAAGTGCAGCCATCACTATTGCAATTCCTGTATGTGCCAATCATCCCGGCAGAACAGATGCCAAATGATTTGATCGATGCGACTTGTTGGGAAGCAGCGGCAAGAACGCTTCACATGATGAATCAGCCACAACGGGCAGAGATTGCCAGAGCTCAGGCATTGAAGTATTTTGAAAATATGTACGGACTAGTTGGAGGCGGATAATGGAAACAGATAATTTTAACAGCATTCGGGTTGATCTTCAAGACATTTTTAATGAAACGATTGCATTAAGCAAGTTTCATTCACGGATGGTTGAAGATGATATGCTATCCGAGAAAATAGTAATCTGCCCAGATGATTTCGGGGTAATATTTTCATTTGCCAATGAGGGAGCCGTACAGATTGCAGACAATGCCAATTACATTTCCGTGGCTAGTCAGACAGGATTTGAAGCATTGACAGCAGCTTATACCGCAGAAAGCCCAAACCCACACGATGCAAAAAATGTCCGTGACCTTATGAATAACGAAAAGCAGACCGGGGAGCTTTTGGATAAAGGAGAGATGGATATTATGGACTTCAATGTCACTGAAATGGAAGGTATCAACCCTTTGAAATACACCATTACCCAAACCTACATACGATCTGCATTGATCCACTACATCCTTTACAAGTGGTTCCAGATCAATAAAATCACCGATGCGATGATGCTTAATTTTTCGGAGTTTGAAAAATTCAAATACTTGATCAAGACCAACAGCCTGAACAGTCAAAAGACCATCAATACCAGAAAAGCTTACAGACCTTTTTAAATAATGAGTAACCATGAGAGGAACCGTAGTACCTATTCCATTTTTAGGGATGAACAACCAACTTCTGAACGATCAGAGTGTGGACGGACTATGCGATTCAATCATCAACCTAAAGCCTAAAGGCACGCTTGAAAGACCTTATTGGGCACCTTTCGAAAAAATCAATCGATTAAAAAACAACACAGGAACAGACTTTACTTATGAGTTTGGCATGTCGTCCATTACTGACGCTTTTTGGCAGGTCAGAAACTTTGTAGGAGAGTATTCACTGAATCCAACAGGCAGTCTATCCAGACTACTTATCCTTTGCCAAAACGGATCCAGAAAGTGCATTGATATTATAGACCCCACTACCTGGGCGGTTATCAAAACCCAAGCCTTACCGAGTGATGGGGTGTACTCGTGGTCCTGCACCCGATTAAATGAGGTAACCATCATATCAATCAACAAGGACAAGAAGCCGTTTTCGCTTTACTACCTGATTGACGATGCGTTTATTCCGGCAGGATGGCCAGAGATACCGTCCATTACCTTTTCTACCGCAGCCGAGGTAATTCCAACAATAGACGTAGAGGCAGGAATAACCAAGGGGGTAATGCGAGAGGCCACCGATCAATGGTTTTTGACTACATGGGCATTCAGGTTATTTGACGGAGGGCATGTAAAGCACAACGCACCAATTTTGGTTAAAGTAGCTTCAGGGAACTCGAAAGAGGCATTAAAACCCGTGTTCACATTAAACGGGTATTCACTGATTGAAAACCTATTGATTGAACAGCCTTTTTGGAAAGGATTGATTGCAGGTATTTCGGTTTGCGTAACTATACCAAGAAATGAGGAAAAAGCAGCCTTGGCTGATGGCGCATTCTTTGAAGTGGGCTATTGGTCTCACATAGATATTTTACCCGTAGCCCAATGGCCTACGGCAGCCGATCCAAACATCATCACCGTTGATCTAAAATCAGATAATTGGCCTACGGGCAGAAAGCTGGGGATTGACAACTTCACTCATCACAAATATTCCGCACGGGTAGTAGACACCTATAACAAGCGATTGCTACTTGGCGGATCTTCGGTGAATTTTGCTTTGCCAAAGATTATTACCAACGCTACACAAAATTTGGTTGCGGCTGGAATATATTCCGACTACCTGAATTTTGACTCAGGTTTTGGGGGAGTGGCATACGAATACTATTTATCCGATGGCACAGCATCAAACGGCAATTCTGAATGGGATTATGAGGTAGCTTTTATAAATGCCAGGTCTGTTTTAACTCCAAAAACAGGCCGTGAATTTAAGGCGGTAACTATTGTGGACACAGTAGTAGGCGATGAGGGAACAAATCTTCCACATGGCGATAACTTACCTTTTGCCGGATACGATGCAAGCCTCACCATGATGCCCGGAAAGCTACTTCTAGACATTGAATCCAGAGAGTCAACTTTTCCAGAATCAGACCTTCCGGGAAGAATCGCACGAATGCGTATTAAGTTGGAAATTGGCCCCATTGGAGGAGAAACAGACCAAACGATTTTCTTTTGGGTACAGCCAGAATTGACATCAACTACTTTTGTGGGATTTTCAGGAGTGGAAATGCAGGCAGACGATATCACCGTAGGAACGCACATTTATAGCCGAATAATCATAAAAACCGATTCAGGAACCTATTACCGAGTATTAATTGGAGACATACAAGATGGGGTGAACACCGTAAGCCTACCACAGACAATTTGGTACCCGGACCGAAGAGCTACAACCTATGAACTCATTGTAAAGAACGGATCAGTATATGAGTTGGCACTCAGCAAGCAGATGGTGCAACACCCTGAAAGCAACTATTCCTATCTAATTCTAAGCACCGCAGAACAAACTTATTTGATTGGAGAAAGTATTGTCGCAGCCACCGAGCCTGATCTTGCTGTAAACCTTTTGAATCAGTATGTGCCGAACCGTATTCAGGCCAGTATCTCAGGCAACGGGTTTATTTTTGATCCGGCAGCAACCTACCGAGTGGGAAACCGGGAGAACGAAACCATTTTAGGCTTCGGGGTGAACCTGAATCCAACTTCTGAAGGACAGGCAGGTCAATACCCTGTATATGTATTCACAGAAAAAGGAGTTTCAGCACTTGAGCAAACAGGAGATCCAAACATAGCCTTTGGTAGAATTACCCCAGTGAGCAACTTTAACGGGATAAACAACCCTTACGCCATCACGAATGCAGGTAGTTTAATCATTGCTTGCGACAATAAATACATCTATGCACTTGCAGGATTGGAATCTACCCGAATAGATGATCAGATTGCAAATGATCCGGACTACAAGGACTATTTGAAACAAATACGCATAGGATTTCACCGGGCGAGTGATTACGAGGAATTGATTTTCTCCAACCCTTTCTTTGACTATTCGCTATGCTACAACCTGAAATACAAAGTATGGTACAAAGCAACCGAGCGATTCAAGTTCTTCTTCAACGACTATCCTGAACTCTTGGGATTGACCACAGACAATGTATTGAAGGATTTTAGCAGCAAGAATGAGCTCAGTCCGGTAGCATGGTCATTGATTAGCCGAGTGATCCAGTATCAGCAGCCTTATGTATTCAAGCGACTGTTTCCAAGCATAGTCCGTATGGCATTGAAGCAGCCTTTGCAGGAAAACGCAGAAAGCTATCTACCTTTACGGGTCACTTTAATGGGGTATCGGGATGATCAGAATATGATCTACACCCTGTATGATCAGAGCATTAAAACCAATAACCTCTACGATCCAAGAATATACAACCAAAATGGGAGCATGTATGCTTATCGGGTGATTTTATCAGGCACCAATTATCACAGACAGGCCCAAATTCAGGGATTGGACACCGATGTTGAATTCCGATATGAGACTACCAGGAGAAGGTTCAATGGATCATCACAATACCTGTTCACAATGGGACAATTGGGAATTTCCATTGTCAATTACCCTTCAGGCGATTTTAAAAATTACTACGTGCATCCAGACATCATCACAACGGAACTATTTACACTTCCAGCCTCAATACATGGCCTTAACCGTGAACCTGACGTGACATTACGGGACGCAGACGGCTACACCTTTGAGGCACCTGTTCGGGTGAATAAAGACACTTTTGATATTACCATACTGGTCAATCCAGCGACACCATACCGAGTTCTACTGACCTAATGGAGAATAAACGAAACAGGCACGGCAGAGAGGGGCATAACGCCACAGGAAACCCCACTGAATCTATTCATTTGGGAGAGGGAGAGCGGATTCGACTGGAGGACGTTCCAATCCTTGGCGAGACAGGAGATCAGCAGGTAGGAAACAGGCAATACAACGATGGTCGGTATCAGGCAGACAATGAGGTGAAAGTGATTTATATAAATTCAGCGGATTTGTCAGGTTCCGGAACAGTTGAAAATCAGATCAAAACATATTTAAACAGTACAATAAGTGTTATTTATTCAAAGCGGAACTCAAAATTAAATATTGTAATTCGCCCAAATATAAACATTGGATTACCATACGTTCTACCATTTACACTAACATAATATGGCCTCATCAAAACCAAACATAGCAACAAAATCCGTTGGTGATTTAGTTACACACCAAGAGATAAATCTTTTAGTAAATCACTTTGCTACCAAGCCTGACATAGGCCAGGTGCCAACGCTTGCGTCTGTTGAGGCAAACACTGCTAAACCAACTCTTACTGAGGTTACAGCTTTAGACGACTTAAAATTAAACATTTCCTCTTTAGTAAATAACCTGAACAGCACTTCGACTACAGCTCCTCTAACAGCAAATCAAGGAAGAATACTCAAGAACTTGATTGATGCTATCAACACTTTATTGTTAAGTGATACTACAACTTTAGACAGTCTTCAGGAGGTTGTGGATTATATAGAGCTAAACAGGGCAAATCTTGAGGCTTTATCGATTCCCAGTATTGCAGGCCTTGTTAATGCGCTTGCTGGTAAGGCATCAAATGAAGCATTGGAGTTGAACAGCATAACAGATAGGACTAGATCAAATCACATAGGAACTCAAGACAAGGCAACAGTCTCAGGATTAATTGAAAGTAATATAGATCAATTTGGTTTATCTCCTGCAAATCAACTTCTCTTAACAACAATAAGCTTTCCACTCGCTCCCACTTCTGCCGTTGTAGCATTCAACTTAAACTATGTTATTGGAGGTGCAACAGGATTTTCAAATCTTACAACTGGATTGACTCTTAATATGGCTGGAGGAAAGGCAGGAAACAAGTGTATAGTATATTCTAACGCTTCTGCAATCCCATCAGCGGTATCCGATAGTAAAGTAAAATTTAAAGGTGATGCCTATTCAACAGTAGCAGGTGCTTTAAACGTACTTACTTTTACATTTATTTCAGCAAGTAGAGTTCTTTGTGAAAATGAAGTATTTCTTTCAGCTTTGTTACCAACAGTTAAAGGACTTGGGTCTTTTGCTACTGGAGGTTCAGTGGGGGCACGTACATACGCAGTAAACCTAACAGCAGCAAGCGTAGGGGAATTAATGTTGGTATCACTATTTAATGCAAATGCAGCCGATGTTATAACCCCACCAGCAGGGTGGGATACTGTTGCAAGTTCTCCTGTAGCCATATTTACACGGGTAAAACAGGTAGCTGACCCAAATACTTTCACATTTACAACAGTAGTTGGTGAGACAAAGGGAGTTTCTGTAGTGTACTTTGAAAATACTGTATATGCAGGATTAGCTTCTTTAGTCATTGGAACTCCAACACCTAACACTGGTAATACGGGAAAAACAATTACTGGAATTACTTTACCTGAAAATAGATTGGTTTTATGTTTTATAGCAAGTGGTGGAAATAATAATCAAGCAACCTTAGAATTACCAACAGATGCCACAACAGTTGATGTAAAGTTTGATAATTTCTCTCCTTTTAGATCAATCAAGGTTTTTAGCGTTATTCGAGAAGCGGGAACTACAGAGAACTTTATTTATACAGTTCCAACCGAAGATCAAAATGGAGGAATATTAATCGCTATAAGATCATGATCTTAGGAACTCAATTATTCAGCGCAAATATGGATGCTGGCAATGCAAATCAGTGGTCAGGAAACTTTTTGATGAGTGCAGCTAACGTTATAATTAATCAAGTTTCTACGGAAAGACCTCAAGCAGGAACTCACAGTATTAAGACTGTATGCAATATGGGCATTAATCAATTAGCATCTACACAGTATTTCGAGTATGAGGGAGCAACTAGAAATAATTCAGATGCAATTTATACGTGTTGGTTCTGGGCTAATGAATCCTTTGATATGTCAGGAGCTTCTTGGGATAATATTATGCAATGGAAAACTAAGTATAGCACAAATAGATCTTATCCAGTCTTTACGCTTGGGTTCAACGTTAGGGGTGGTAAAGGTTCGGGAGGACCCAACTATATAGAATTGCGACATGCTATGGAATGGTTTGGTGGGACTTCTTATAATGCTCCTGAGATTAATCAGGTTAATGTGCCCATTCAACAGTGGTTTAAGTTACAAGCAAGGTATATTCAGGCTACAAATAACACAGGCAGGGTCATCGTAGAATTTAATGATGTAGTTATCTATGACATTAACAATGTATTAACTAAGCCATTAACAAACAGCGTTCCTAATGGTGGCTCCTATGTTGAGATAATGTGGTCATGTAATAACTACGGTCAGGGTCACGTTCCTGCATCCAGAACATTGTTTATGGATAGTGCATCTATTAATTTGCCTGTATCAGGAACTCCTTCTCCAACTGTTCCGCCAGCAGGAACTCCAACCATAACAAATATTATTCCTCAAGTTACCACAGCGACTGTTAATTTTGCATACAGTTTGGGTGATTCAACAGGTTTTCAGTATAGGGTTAATGGAGGTACTATTATTGATAACGCAAATACATCTATATTTTTAACTGGCTTGACAGCATCAACAACATATAACATTCAAATCAGGGCAACGAACAGTTTTGGATCAGGTGCTTGGTCAACACTTTCAAACTTTACTACATTAGCAACCCCTCCCGTTGGTGGAAATACCCCGATAGTAGTTACTCAAGGACTAGTATCTCTTGCAATAAGTGGAATTGCACCTCCAAATAGTGATCCAGTTTAAATCAAACGCCTAATGACTAAAATCTATGAGTTTATAAACAAACCTGCTGGAGATTATGGACTTGGAGGTACTCCGTTTGAAGAAGCAGATTTCCTGCTTATTAAAGACGAAGGGAATCAGGGAACGGGTTCTTCAACCGGTCCGGGTTTATCGGGACCTACGGAACTCATAATTACGAGTAGCACCACAGGAACAATAACTGCTCAATGGATTGATTTTCAGTCTCAGTCGGAGAGCGTGACTAATTTCGCCTTAACCTTTAATGGAACGGGACTACCGGCAGTCGGCAATCTTCGGTTTGATATCGTCCAAGGAAACAATGCAGGAGCAGTATCGGTAAAACAAGGAATTGAAGCTTTATCCATAGGTGCGGTTATTCCTTCAGCGGATGCCAACAACCTGGTATTGTCGGTTGTACTTTGGGCTGAGGATGGCGTAGTGGAAGTAACTCCACCTGTAGTAATAACTCCTTTACAAAATGATTTTAGCGTAATCAGGATGACAACTGCCGTTACCCCAAACAGTACGGGGCAGTTTGCGAAGATATTTGAAACTGATTTAAGTATTTCGAATAATTACAGCTTTATCTTACATTATGCAGAGCCAAAGAATGGTGTTAATTTTGATGGCAGCGGAGCGCAGGAACTCAGGCTTAGCTTTACCGCTGACACTTCAAGGGTTATAATTCCTGAAACTGTTCAGATTGTAACAAGTCCAGGATCGAGTGCAGGGGAATTCGTGCTTTACCAATTAGCCGGGAATAGATTTGCGGTTTACCACAGGTCAAACCACTATTGGGGACGCATTCAATTTCGAATTGTCTTTCAAAACAGCCAAGTGCCTTTGACTGATTTTTTTAACAATTCACCTTATGAGGTTGAGATTGGTTTTTTGGCTAGGTATGGTTCGGTTGTAGAGGGTGGGGGGATAATAGAGCTAATAGAAACCCAGTCAACAGTAATTAAGTTTGACAGCTTTGGCGGATATATTCACGGAAATACATTCGTAATTACTGGTGCAATGACTTATGATTTTACTGGCGCAATTAGAGGAGTTGTTGTTATTGTAAAGCATAGAGCAGCATCGTTTACGCCTCCCACAAGATCAGTTTTGGTAGCAGGGTATTACTCGCCAAATGTGGACAATTACATATTTTTTGAACTAATAAAAAAAGATAGTGGTACAGAGGTAATTCTTGTAACAATTAGTCAAAATGTATAATAATATACTTGGGGGATCGGCTAATCAGAAAAGAATATTATCCTTTTCTCAAACTCAGGTTGCTAATGAATTTGTTGGTGGAGCTTATTGTCCACAAAACGGTAAAACCTATTTCGCACCATATCAAGCAGCAGGGTATATTGGAGAATATGACCCGTCAACAAAATTAATTACAGATATACCATTTGATACGGCAGTCGTTGGGTCTATTACAGGAGCAGGAAACAGACAATATTGTCAGGGGGTTGTCTATGCCCCAAATAATAAGATGTATTTCATTCCATATAATGCTAGTCATATAATAGTTTACGATGTGATAAATTTCACATTTCAATACATTGCTGGTTTTAGTGGGGGATCAGAGGGTAAGTTTAATGGTGGGGTAATTGCAAGTGATGGTTTTCTTTATATGATTCCTTGGCAAGCCACAAATATTACAAGAATAGATACAGCATTAAACACAATAACTACTTTTGGTGAAATTGTGGCAAATAGAAATCTTGGGGGCGTTTTGTTTTCTGACAACTGTATTTATCAACCACCAACCGCTCATTTTGCATTTAGGAAGATTGACCTAACGACAGAGGCAATAACCACGTTTGGAAATTTTGGTAATAGCTCAGTTAGGTGGATTAACGGATGTAACGGATTAGACAATAAAATATATTATGCTCCATTAATAGCAAATACAGTTTTAATTCTTGATCCAGTAAATCAAACCAGCGTTCAAT
>Ga0222711_1000246_pt1 | contig 17301 bp, 23 predicted proteins | sample AntAcemetage1699_FD_179814 | JGI IMG/M metagenome (GOLD analysis project Ga0222711, IMG submission 179814) | Saline water microbial communities from Ace Lake, Antarctica - #1699 | ecosystem: Environmental > Aquatic > Non-marine Saline and Alkaline > Saline | place: Antarctica: Ace Lake...
CACAGGATACAGGTAATGTCATATTTCTTAAAGCTATCCAGGCGGCAATTCACCACTCTAAGACACAACTCATTCGAAGATTCTACTCGTATAGTTTCGCTCTTCAACCAGAAGAATGGTATCCAACTGGTCAGGTCAATTTCAGTCTCGTAAAAGAGCAGATTCTAAATCTCAACCTGACAGATAGTCCAGATTTTGCACGACAGATTCGTGTATATGCCGAAAGTTACAACATATTACGCGTAAGTGAGGGAATTGCAGAAACTCTTTTTGATACCAAATATTAAAGATGAATATGCAAACTGGATTTGGTGATGCAGGTGATGGTATGGCAGAACAGTACATTGACACCATGATTAACATCCTATTACCTGTTATAGAAAGAAGTACTTTACTCGCAGCCGAATATTCCAAGGCATGTGGGAGAGATGCACTCCTCTCAGAAGATATGGAATATGCGATGAAATACTGTGTCATGCATACTGTTGGAAACACTATAGGTCCTTCGTTTCCCGAGATTTACGACGAAGTGGACTCAGACGAAGAAATTGAAGTAGTATCACCAGAAGACTGCCCCCCATTCGAGAGATATACAGGAAACGACCCAACATATCTCCAGATGAACGATGCATATGACCAGTGGGATTCTTGGATTCCCCAAAACCCGACAGAAGAGTTGTTAAAAAATGCTGTTAATAGTAATGAGCACATGGGAGCCTGAGGCTTGGTCATTTTCTGACGATACGTTTAAAAAATTCGAATCCCACGTAAGCTCTAGTGACGATTCATCAGATGATGAACAACTCTTTTCGAAAATGAAAACGCTAAAAAAGAAGAAGTTTAAAAAGAAGGTCGAAAGGGAAAAACTTTCATTTGAATAATTATTTTCCCAGTGTAACATATAACACTCATAATGGAATCCGCCGCCAAGACCGTTACCCTTGTCACCCAGGAGCTCGAGACCCAGTCGCTCAACGCGATCGTCGCGGGTTTCTCTTTCGCCGCTGCCATGTCCTGGATGGACCTCGTCCGATGGGTCATCAGCCAAATCGTGAAGGTGCCCAAAAATGGTGGTACCCAGTACGCTCTGACTGCGATCCTAACCACACTCCTCTCCATCGCGGTCTATATGGTTGTCTCAGGTGTGTCCACCCGCGTTTCCAAACCCGCTCAACCCGTCTACGCGGTTACCCGGTAAGATCTTTTAGATTTACTGGACATAAGCGCTATTAATATGAATCCGAATACTACAACAATACCGATGTAGATTTTCCACTTATAAGGATCCTCCTTTTCAGAGATGCTTATAGTTGTTTCCTCTTCCTTTTCTTTCTCTTCCACTGGAACTTTTGGTAGATTCTTTAGTTTATCGGTAGAACATGTAATTTCAAATTTTAAGATATGATCTTGATTCATAAAGTCATATGGAATGAGTCTCCCATGACTCATGTAGAAAAACTCCACTTGAATATGTTTGATATACTTCTGTGGTCCTGTGTGAAAGTTGTGTGTAAACACATCATCCATTCCATTAAAGTTTATAAAGTCAGAGCCATCTAAGAGAATGTGACCTGTATAAAATGGTGTAGATGTGTATACACTTTGTGTAAATTCGTCAGATCCAGCTGTGAGTTTTAGAACAAGAGTATTTGGTCCAACGAGATTAATAGCACCAGAAGTCAATACATTACTCGTAGAGTTGTAATCAGTTGAACCAAATCCAAGTACCTGGTGAGGTGAAGTCACTGTCGAGGATTCCTCGAGATATCCATTTGTCCCAGTGTAAAATTCAAAAGTAAATGTATTTCCTGTACCAACATTGGAAAATGTAAGTCTCTTGGTATCTGTGTCAAAACTGACTTCACTCACATTGGATACTGGGGGAGCGAGTTCAGCTTCGAGATGTGTGGCTAAATCACCACCAGTGGGATAATCCGCATTCGTGAGTGACACAGTCTGACCATCAACACTGAATGTGTTATTTGTTGTACATAATGTGAGTTGTGGAGTAGGAATGCGGGCGGATACGAGTTTAATTTCTGAAACGTCATAGATTGGATTCTCTAGGGTGATGACATAGTTATTCGGGTTCGAGTATGTATTCGAATAGGCGTCAATAATGTATGTATTACTTTCATCGTAATATGTGTTTGAAGCAATCACATTGATTCCACGCTGACTACTATCTATGCTGAGGTTATGGACCTTCATTAAAATAGAGGGATACTATTTTAATGATTGTTTTTGTCTAATTACAAAACTATACTTTTTAATGAGAGAGGCTGTGCGCCAGTGGGTTGTTCTGGAGTTGCTTCTTCGCCACATCAAGATGACGGGTATTGGGGTTCTCGTTACCCTTATAGGCATTGAATTGGTGGAAAGGTTTCTGTTTGTAGTTCTGACTCCAGCCACCATTCGCGGGGGCAATGCGACCATCGATGCGAGTTGTGTCACTACGAACTGTGGTGAGACGACCACCCTGTTTGAGGGCACTCTCGCGAACGTTCATACGACCCGCGTTACCCATGCGGTTGGGCTTACCACGACGATCCTCGGGGCGGAAACCATACTTCATGAGCTCTTCGTTCGTCTTCGCAACCACCTTAGAAGCGGCACTACTCGTATACCCACCATGATGGCTGTGAATGCCTGGAGCTGGGCGGTTGCCGTAGGTGTACTGCTCATCGTTACGATCACTCTTGAAACGAGTGGGATCTTGGGGCATCGTTTGGGCTGAGATAAATCGTTTAGCACCATTGAAACCGAGACCATCTTCACGGAGACCAGTTTCAGAACGGTTAGTGGTACGCTTAGTCTTCTCATGCTCTGTGCGAGGTACAACACCAGACATACCTTGTGCACGACCAGGCATGGCGGGGAGTCTAGAGGGGAGATAGGCTGTTGTATCAGGTTTGTTGTGAGTGAGTTCACCAACAACCGCCGAGCGACCGCCAGTGACATCCGCTGCGGGACCAGCTCGCCCTGGGAGAGTGGTCAGTCTGTAAGCACCGACATTTACAGGATTGACTCTGAACATCTGCTGGTAACCACCGACAGCTGGAGTATTCGCACCGACACCTAGACCTGGGCCAACAAGTTGCTTCTCTACGGGGGAAAGATTGTTCATACGACCAGTATCATACATACGGTTTCGCATGTTCAAGACTTCTTGACCACCAGACCTCTGTTGCCTAGAAATATCAGCGAAACTCTCCATCTCCACCTTACGAGGTTCCTCATACCTAGGCTGGAAATTATTGGTTTCTACTATTTCAGGTTTTTTTATGACGGGTACGGTGTTATCAATTTTAGGTGGAGTTGATTTGGTACTTAAATTGCGACCAGCGTACACGAGACCGGCGACGGCCATGAGCGATATAGGATCAGCCATTCTTACTTCTTATTAACATTTTTATTAATATACCTTTTCTGAAACAGACCATTCTGGAGTTCGGCGCGAGTGCTCGCGGGTTCATATCGAAGTGTGCGAAGTGGAGTCTTACACTCCATGTTGGACAATGGGAACAAATTTCGTTCATAGGTTTGGACGATATTCTTGTTGAAACGGGAAGTGGATTGGGGACGGAGCTCATCACTCGTCTCGATGTACTGTGCTGGGGAACCCTTACCAGCCATGTAGGGAGCAGTCCCGTATAGCATGGTGTTGGGGCGGCACCCACCACAGTTGAGAGTACTGGGCTGAGGATACACAAAGATCTCATCAGTCGCATTCACTTGGGGGAGAGCACCTTTGTTTTGAACGATGGAAAGACCAGGTTGGAGCTGATACGCCATTTATTATTACATAAGAATATTAATCTATCTACCAAACATTCCCGACCGCTTGTCTCCATTGGCGCCGAGACCAGAAAAAGCCTCAAGTTGGACACCACGGGCGTTGGGATCACATTGTCCATTGCCACTCTTACACATTGGACCATTTTTAGCGCCATAGAGCCACTCAGCAAACTCTGTCTGATCTCCTGGGATTGTTGTGACTGGGTTCGAAACGAATTGACGCTCGGCAGCATTTCGAAGATACTTGGGCATCGGTGTACGAGACCGCCCAGAATCAAATGGGATACGATCACTGATGTAACTGTTCACAAAAGGTTTTACACTAGGATAATAGCACGCCTCAAGTCGATTGGGGGCATCAGTGAAGTCCGTAATCATAACATTACCCATGGGGTTGTCCTCAGTGGGCATCTGACATTTACCACGATTGACACCGATTCCATAGGTTTCCTTCACCATTTTGGATTTGTATAATACGAAAATAACAGCTATCACCGTGGCACCCAATACAAAAATGCGTGGATCACGACGGGTCAGATAAAGAATGCAACTGACGTAGATAATAAAACGGGAAGCCGCATTTACCCTATCTTCTGGGGTCTGCTCAGAGGTTGGCCAGAATTGAGTAACCTGGTCAGCCCTGATGAGCTGCTGAGGATCATTGAACCAAGCTTTCATTTAATATATATGGAGGTTTATTTTTTGGGTAGACCACCTAGCATGCTACCCATCATCTTCATGATGGCATCCTGGTCAAGTTCACCTCCCTCAGTCTCCATCTTTTCAGCACACTGCTTAGCAATACTTTCGATCATCTTGAGTGTATCATCGGGAATCGAAGTAATGGTGGTACCGAGCATGTAGAGTGTCTGGAGGTACTGCCAGGTAGCACCCTTAGTACTCTCACTCATCTTAACCCAATACGACTTGATGTTGAGATCCTTGAGAAAGTCAATTGTATCAATTTCCTTGAGTAAAAAAGATTCATCCTTCGCCGAAATCCTATCGGCGTAAGGGGTAACACCATTCATGAAAGCATCCACGACGAGGCGTGGGTTTGTAGACTTCAGTAAATCGAATGAAGTCATCATCTTCTTAATGCCTTTTTCCTCTGGAAAAGTCTTGTGCAATTCCACAAGAAATTGACCCATCATATCGTTAAACGCAGTAACGGATGCCATTTTCTTATTATATCAGTGTACTCTTTAAGTTTAGAAAGGCTCGGTAGAAATAGACTCCTTTTTACCTAAACCACCTGAGACGATGAAAAAGACTAGGATTGTGTTCAGAGCCGCTGGTTTCGTGTACTTGTTGAGTTCGAGCTTACCCTCGTTATTGAGGTACGCTTTGAGATGAATATAACCCGCTGTAATACCACCCGCGATAAGGGCGGCACTCATCGGATCGCGTAAGTAATCGGAGAGTTCCATTTAATTATAACCAACTTTTTTTGTACGCTGTTCTGGTGCATCCCCAAAAAACACATCATCATCTTCCTGGGGTTGCGGTTGCACAGTTTCTTGTGGTTCAGGATCTTGTACACCTGGAACCGTTTTAAACTCATTCTCTAGACCAGTTGGAGTAGGCTCCTCCATGGGCATAGACTGGGGCTCAGGCTCCTCCATGGGCTCGAGCTCAGGTTCAGGTTCCTCCATGGGCATGGGCTCAGGCTCACCATCGTAAACATCGGGGTCAACACCATCCTGAATCTCCCCATCTAGAGAAATATCGCGACTATCTTGAGACATATAGGTCTGGAGAATCTGTTGAATGGGGATCAACTCTTTCACAGTAGTCTCAATGGATAGACAAAAACGCACAGTCAACTTTTCATCGCGGAGGTACTCGCTTTGCTCCTCATGGAAGATGTAAGGATCTTTGTACAAATCTTTCGCGATGTTGTTATAACATGTTTGAATGAACACCTCTTCAGTTGGAAGTTTGAGGGAAATCTTCTTGTTATCAGCCTTGAGGCGGACTGCAGAGAGAATCTTTGTACAAGCGACAAATACTGCGGCGAGAAGATCCCCGAACCAAGCACACCGACTCGTGATGTTGTCACTATGCCTCTTAGACATAGCATTTGACCAATTGGGAACTTCCTTCAATAATTTCTGAAACATGATGAGAACCTGCTTCCCCTTGGAGGTTTTGATAGATTCGTTGTACATTTCTTGAAAAACTTCAATCATAGCTGGACACATAATAAGGCAGAGCTGTCCAAGGTACTCCTTTTTCGCCTCGACCATTATACTCAAATTATCCATTTATGATTAAGGGGGTTTTTAAAATCATCTCTTACTACGCACTTTTCCTGTATTTATTCGCAATCTTCTTGAGATTCATGAGATTCGGGAAGTCCCCCTCATCCTCCTCCCGCTTAACCTTCTCCTTCTTCTTTTTAGCCTTCACCCATGTGATATATATAACACAGTCACTCATGAGTTGTACAGTAAACCCCCCTAAAGTGAACTGTCTCGCTACATACCTCGCTGCAGCTGAACGATCGAACGCAGGATAACCGATGAGAAATGGTGGTATTGTCAGAAACAACTGCTTATGCCCCATTTCTACCGCTTGTTTAATCTTAGACGAGAACTGTTCATATATTTTCCTGTAAATATCTTTACGGATCTGTTTACGCTTGTCATCGATTTTGACAACATCATTGATGCTTAACATTACAATTACTGTAACTTATTTTTTGCGGCTTGTAACTCACTTTCAGTTGGCATGGAACCCTTCTTTACCAGATCATACTTGACAAACTCTTTACCTCCCGAACCTTCTACAAAGGGGGTGATATCTTGTGGGACATCAACACCGAGGGGTTGTGTCCTAAGAGAAATGATACGAGTCTTACCATTTTCAACTTCATAGGAAGCCACTACAGAGAATCCGTATGAAAACCCACCCTTTTTCACCGTCATAAACATACACTCGTAAAGCTCTTTCTCATCACTCTTGTAGTGTTTGACGGAAGTCGTCTCGATGATGTACGTGCAGAGACCAGTTCGCTTGGATATTTCGTTGTTCGCTTGGAGTACAAATTCTGCCATCATATCATTATCAACCTTAGCCTCAACCTTCCGATAAGCAGAAAGGTCTGGTCTGGGGTCGTCAAGTTTAATTGAGTCTTTTGGCTTGGTGTAGCCTGAGAGACCGAAGGTTTCGGTAAACTTCTCGTAGTTAGTTGTCAGGACAAGAACTACCAAGACGAGAGTGAACATAAGTAAGTACTTCATCTTTACTAGTATGCGTTAATATTTTTCTACAAAATATCCAATAGATACTAGATGTCTCTGCTGATATATAGTCCTCGATGTAAACATTCTATGGATGTTATTGAATATGTGAACAAACACCAGCAGCTCAAACAACTTGTAAAATATCACAATATTAACACTCTAGGTGTACCCCCGAATTATAGGAATAAAATCAACCGTGTACCAACCATGCTGACGAAGAATGGTAAGATTCTCGTGGGTAATGAAATCAAAAACTGGCTTGACTCTCTCCTACCAGCGAAAGATGTTGAACATGGTTCGATTGGTGGCTTCGGGGGTTCGATGTCAAGTCTAGATGGAAAAGATAACAACTCAGATATGTTTAGTCTGGATAGTTATGGTCAGTCTCTCCAGCCTGCTATGACAAAGGAACTTGAAGAAAAAATAGGTCGTGACGTGTCGAAGGGTGTCGCGTATACAGATTTAAAGATGTAACGCGCTAGTGATACTAGATATGAAACTTGTGACCATACAAGCTTCAGCTTTTAAGTCAACATTTGAAGTTCTTAAGGATATCCTCAACGATGTAAACATTTACTTTAAACCAGATGGTATGTATGTTGTCACACTCGATACAGCTCGTACATCCCTAATCGATATGTACCTCTCCGCGGATAATTTCGAAGAATATCACTGTGACCAGGAAGAAATTATTGCTGGTATAAATATTTCGAACATCTTCAAACTTTTGAAGACAATCACAAATAGTGATGTACTTCAGATTGAGATTAATTCAAAAGAATATATGGATATCGAAATCACAAGTGAAACTAAGAAGACGAGTACCAAGTTTCAACTTAAACTCTTAGATATTAATGAAAGTAAAATTGAAGTTCCAGATGTGGAGATGACTACAGTCACCACTCTCCCATCTGTGGACTTCCAGAGACTTTGTCGAGATATGTCTAATATCGGTTCAGAGATTGAAATTAAACGCTCTGGTAAAGAAATCAAATTCAATTGCCAGGGTGATTTTGCTAATCAAGAAACATCCATAGAATGTCCAGATGAAAGTCCAACCATCTCAGGTCTATATAGTCTAAAGTATCTGAATATCTTTACAAAGGCGACGAGTATGTGTGCGTCTGTGCAAATTATACAGGAAAAGATTAGTCGATTTTTGATTCTAAAATACAATGTTGCAAATCTAGGGGAACTCAAATTTTACCTCTCGGCTAAGGTATCTGAAGATCTGTTGTGAAAGAATCGAGTGTTGAAATATTCTTCTTCATACCTAATGTACCAACTAAAACAATCTTGGGGAAACTCTCTTTGAGTGTCTCTTTATCATAATACAAAAAATGTTCGAGTGGTACCTTTTGTCCATGGAAATCATTCCTTGGACCTGAGTATCGTTTCACCTTTTCAGTAATGTTTCGCATAGGTTTATCATCGTGATCAACTATCCAAGCACTACTCAAAGGGATACTGAAGTGCATCGCATTATCTTCATTCTCACCAGGTTTGAAATTAATGTCATTTGAAATAGCTGTATATTGTTTACCATTGAAATAATACTTCACACGAAGAATGAGTGTATTCACATTTTGGGGGATCACTGTGTGTCGGAAGTTTTTACCTGTAGCGTTCACGTAGTAATTATCTAGGATACCATCTTCCCAGTCTTTACCCTCTTTCAACCAAAAATCATCTTCGATCATATAACTCATATCATGATCCACATCGTATTCAATTTCTTCTGAAATGATCTTATAGTTTCGCGGGGTGGTAATGTATCTGTAAAAAAAGAAAACAGAAGTTAAAAGTTTGGTAAACATTTCTTTATATGAAATGGAAGGTAATTTTTTAAGTAGATATAACAATCGAATAGAAGAATGGAGTGAAATCATAAAGAATGACCCAGAAAATAAGAAAAAACATCAATCTGATATGTCCGATTATATCATCAAATGTATGCCATACATGACCCAATATGCCGATGATGATATTGACGGTGGTGATGAAGATATAAATACAAATAATGTTTTCAATGTCAAAGAGACTGTCGGTCTAAAGAGAAAGGATATATTTACAGATTATCTCATAAAAGTAGAAAAAAAGAATATACAGAGACCAAATGAACTAATAGCTAGAGAGGAATGTGACAACTGTGAATCCAGTAATGTAGTTCATATTAGGGATACAGCAGATTTAGTATGTGATGGGTGTGGAAAAATTGTTGCTAGAGCCATGAGTGATGAGTTGACCTATAGAGAAGAACAAGAGACTTCCGAAAAAATTATAAACTATTCATACAAACGAGAGAACCACTTTAACGAGTGGTTGTCACAATTTCAAGCACAGGAGATGACAAATATACCCCCCGAAGTCATCGAACAATTACGAAGTGAACTCAAGAAAATGAAAATCAAAAACCTTGAAGATATCACACACGCAAAGATTCGAGCACTTTTGAAAAAGTTGAGACTCAATAAATATTATGAACATGTCCCATATATCACAAATATTCTCAATGGGATCAAACCCCCTAACATGCCCCAAGAGTTGGAGGAGTATCTACGAATAATGTTCAAGGATATTCAGAGACCATTCGATGATAACTGTCCCGCAGAGAGAAAAAACTTTCTCAGTTACTCTTACGTCCTCTATAAGTTTTGCGAACTCTTGGGTGAAGACGATTATCTTCAATACTTCCCACTCCTAAAGTCTAAAGAAAAGTTGTACCAACAAGATGTCATATGGAAGAAGATCTGCCACGATTTAAAATGGGAATTTATTCCTACTGTATAAAATAATGAATTGCCCAAACTATCATGTATGTAGTAAACAAGTAAAACATGGGTTGAAAGTTTGCACTTCATGCTTTTGGAGATTCAAAAATGAAATATTAGAATTTAAGACATACGAATGTCCGAGATGTTGTAAAACAGGGGAATGTCTCAAGTTTCGGAAATGTGAACACTTCTTATGTATGAAGTGCTTTGATAGATTGCCCATCTGTAAATTGTGTGAAGAACCTAAGTCTACATAATTTTTAAAAATCGGTAACTACTATGATTCTCATCGATAGAATTATTCGTATTCTCAAGAAGGATATTTACCTCCCTATGAGGTGCTACGCAAATAAGAGACAACTCATGAACCCCAGAGATTGTTGCAACTGTAAAAACTTTTGTCGAAAGCCTCCAAGTGGTGGGACTCCAGTCTATCTACAAATTGAACCTAAATATGTATATCATAAATGAACACTGTCTAGAAGAATCATACGCACTTCAACTTCCCGATCAGGATGAGGTGGGTAATTCACCAGATACGCCGTCTTCAGACCTGTCAGACGAAGATAGTTATTACCCTGCAACTCCGCCGCGTCATTAAGAGTTTTGATCGTCTTGAATTCTAGAACAGTCTCCTTATTAATAATCATATCCGCCCTTAAATTACCAATCACATGCCCCTTGAACGGAATCGGAATGATTCTTTCAGATTCGTAAGGAACCCCCTTCTCCCGTAGTAAAACTTCCATAGCAGTATGATATACTCTCTCACTGTACCCAGGTCCCAGTTGAGAATATATCTCTCGAGCCAGGTCTTCTATCATTAAATTCAACTCATTTTTCTTCTTTATCTACTATAAGATGGTGTCCGCGGAAACTGCTCGCAGGCAGCGTCGAATCAATACCGCACTCCGTCGACTGACTAATAAATTTAGACGGGTGAATATACCACGAAATACATTTAATGTAGGTACGGTGACCCGTGCGAATGATCGATATTTATCAGTTCGTTTAAGTCGTAAAGTTATCAATGAACTTCAAGCTGTGTACAAGAAAACATGGGAACAGAAAGTCGAATACGCGGGTACAATACCGTTCACTCTAACAAATACACGTAATTATGTCAAGTTCAATAAACCGACTGAACGTACAAATCGACAACTCGCCACTGTGCAACCGACACAAGAGGATTTAACTCAATACATCGTGTATCACACACATCCTGTCCCCGAATATGACAAAGCACTCTTCACCTACCCGAGTGCATCCGATTTTAAGGTCTATGTTGATAATTATCCAACCGTGCAGGCGAATCTGATCCTCGAGAACCAAGGGTACTATATCATTGACCTCATTGAAACGAATATGAACAAACCTAACACTGGTGATGTCACCCGAAAATTTAATACCCTCATGAATGGTCAGGAATTCAAAAAAGTGAGAGTGAAATGGAGTGATTTAGTATACATTCAAACAACCCCTAACCAATGGAAACGAACTGTAAACAATTTCATGGATCCCATCATGCGCAAAGAATTTGGTATATCTGTCAAGTATTATACATGGGATGAACTCGGTGAAATTACACTCCTAGATAGAAATGTACTCATGAATATCTCTTAGTTAAAAAAATATTCTTATGGTACATCATGTACACGAGTCTCATCCGCCCATGTATGACAGTTAGAAAGAATCGGATAAAATTGTCTCGTGAAGTCGTCCACAATTTGAAAGAAATAAGCAAGTTGTCTTCTATCAAACAGTGGGAGTATGCTGGTGGTATTAAATATAAAAATTATGCATTTAGTGAACCGACCCGTATTACATCAAAAAAGAGAGACCGTGTCGATGTCGAAGAAATTGAGAAGGTTTGGTATTCAGAAATAGCATATCATACACATCCAGGAATTGGGTATAATGAATGGAGTGTGTGTGAAAATATACAAATATTTACAACTCTTCCAAGTAATGCAGATTTTGAAGCGTACATAAAAGGCTTTCCCAAAATGCAAGTCAATCTAATTTGTGAATCACATGGATATTACGTCATTGATATCCTCGAATCATCCTATAATATGGCAGCGCCTCTACCCGAATCTGTTTATGAATACATGAGAAAACTTCGTAGTCAGCCATTCATGCGTATAGGTGCATTTTCAGATGATGGAATCGAATATTTCGCAACAACTCTAAAAAATTGGAAAACATATATTAACGAACAAGTTAATGAAGATATGATGAAACTTTTTGGAATATCAATTCGTTATTATGGGTATAGTGATGAACCCCCAATTGTCACCGTCTATCAGGATATAGACGAAGTATAGAATCTTCCAACTCATCCACTTCATACCAAGCCCAATGACACTCCGAAGAATCTTTGTCAATCTTACAAATATCCTGTGCTTCTTTTATCGCTTCCGTGAAACGAAAACCAAGTCTCAGATTTTCCTTGATCGGGCGTACCTCCACGATACATAGATTCAAGGACATTTCTACGAGTCTTTGCCAACTTTATTTTGTAAAGACTATTTTCGGAGAATGTTGCTACACATTTCATACTCTACAATTGTTTAAAGATTTTAAGTATATTTATTAGAAGATGTTCACATAGTGTATGGATACTTCCTGACCCATAAATTACATATCCACTTTTCACCAGACTTTACAGGTTGCCCACCATGTAAAGCTTTGGACGTCATCATCTCATAATTATCAAGTGTCTCGAAGAAGAGGGCATCACCCGCACCGAGCTTGTATTTTTCACCCAACTTGGGGAACACAGTCTCACCACCTTCATAGTCATCGTTCAGAGCTAAAATAAATGTGTACATTCTCATGTTACTTTCATTTTTAAATGCATCCTGGTGTGGTTTATAAAAGCCACCTGGTTCATATTTGAGCACCTGAAGTGTTTCACAATTCGTGAGAGGTCTATCCGTATACTCGAGACATCTTTCCATGACATTTCGAACAATTGGATCATCTTTAGTCAACCACGCGGTTTGACTTTTACGCACATTCTCATCCACTTTCTTACCATTTGTGACAGTCGATGTTTCCATATTCTTCTCAGCTTCCTTCATTAAGTATTTCCGTTCATCGTCTGATAAAAAGTTTTTTATCATACGAGGTTTGGAGTATTTGGGTAAGAGGTAGATGACTATAAGTATTATGAATAGTAAAAGTATCATCCTATTGTATTCATATATAAATATTCCTAGGAGTTTTACAAGTATATCTTTTTCGAATTGTTTCAAAAATATCATTTCCATAGTCCACAATTTCATGTATCATGTCTACAATCTCATCATGACGTTCAGGTTCAAGAACATATTGTCGGAGTAGATCACCACCACTATTTGCCATCATTTCGAAAATATTTGAAATGTCTCTCATTTTTTCAATGTATTTTTCTTGACACTGTAAATGATGTTTAAAATAATCTTCATCAACATCATTCAACATATATGCTACCCGGAAATGTAAGTTATCTATAGGTCTAAGATCCAAATATAAATTTTCCCGCTCCACGTCGTGTATAATTACCGCACAACGAAGTATTTCATTCGAAGCTAGAATTTCACGAAGTTCCCTGAATGATGGTACTCCACCACATGGTATATCTCCATGTTCCCGAGACATCATCGTTTTTTTCTTAAACTCTATGAAATGTGGATTATGTATACGCCCCTTTTCAATTTCACCTGTTCGCCAATTGAATGCTGTATGACATGATATACACCACATCTGTGCACATCCACTTGTTTTATGTATCACAGTTCCACATTTAGGACATGATTTACTATCCTTGTTCAAGAGTTTCATAGTTTTTACAACTTCTGGATTACATTCATGTGTTTCAGTAAGTTTCTCATTACAACTTTTACAAAATTTGTCATCACATAAACCACAATACCATTCCTCATTTAAAAATCCTTTACATTCTTCCATTGGACATTGTCTTACAAACTTTCTAGGTTCACCGTCTATCAGAGTCCCACGATATCGAATATCTTCTAAATGTCTGTGTGTAGTTTCCATTTGACGATATAATGTAAGAATCTCTGGGTGAATCGGATGTATCTGATCCAAATCGAATGTTTTATACCTGTTATGAAGTTCTATAAGTTTATATTTTTGATCTTTAATAATATCCCGCAATCTACGAATATTTAAAACACGTTCAACCTCGGGTTGCGTTTGAGGCATGAGTGCTTTTTCCCTTTCAAATAGAATATTCTCACGATGTCGTCTAAGTTCCGTGTTTCGGAAATATTTGGTACAAAATGAATCCACAAATTCACGATTCCATAGAGTCTTACACCCCATACAATGTGGATCTTCGAAAGAGGAAAGTATATATCTTTGAGAACATGATCTACAACTCGTTAAATCACAAAAAGGACACTTGACTTGTTTGTGATTTATCTTATTTAATTTCTCACAACATACATCACAATTACTCATTAACTTAAAGGCATTTCATTTCTTTAAATTACAATTATTGAAAGTCTACAAAATTGCTAATCATTTCATGTGCGTCATCTCTCTCGTACACTGTCTGCGCAAAAAAGAGAGTAATGTCTGCCTGCCCATATGACAAGTATGTACCCCGATACTTCTCATAAATAGTTGTGAGTTCGTCTAAATTTTCTTCACACCACTCCCATACATTTTCCTCTGTCATGTCCCTATGGAGACCCCGTTCAATGAAGTCTGCAACCTCATCACCGAGAGGCATGTCGGTAATCACAGAGCAATCGTCGTCGGGGTGATTCATTTTTAGATACAATTTTACATAATTTTGAGTTTACTTACGCTTCACTTGTTGCTTTTTTTGTGTACCCCCAGACTTCTTTGCAGCTTTCCGAGCCGCAAGTTCAGCCCGTCTCGCATTCGCTTTAAGAGCGGCTTGACTCGATATACCTTTTTGAACAAACTTGTTATTTTTCGGTTTTAAAAGACTCGCGGCGGTGGATGCATTCTTCCCCTTATTTCTGTTCATGGCAGCTCTTTGCTGTTTAGCCAACTGAACTTTCTGAGCACCACTTGCCTCAGCCAATTTCTTCTGGTTCTCCGCAATCTTGGCAGCAATCTTAACCCCGTTCATTACCCGCTTTTCCTTGTTTTTCTGGACAAGAGATCTAAATGAAGGTTTATTGGGCTTGGGTGTGTTAGGGGGTTTGGGGGTGAGAGCCGCGGCTGATATTTCACCATTTTCCTCGAGAGGCACCGTGATTGGAACCATGGGACGCACATTCTTACGAACAGCGCCTTCAATCCTACCCCTCAACTTGAATGCATTTTTCATATTCTTCATAGCGATGATATTCCTACTGAAGTTTGTACTCGTTTTCTTGGCCAACTCAGTAAATTCTGTACGCTTTTTGTTCATAGCCATATTACGGTTCTTCTTTCCCCTGACAACAGCTTGGATCTTGGTGGCAGCCTCATTCTTCTTCACCTGCTCAATGGCACCAGACACCAAAGACTTTGAGGCATTAGCAATATTCTTGTTTTCATTGGCTTGAATCTTACCAATGGCCCCTGCAACCAGAGACTTTGAAGCATTGGAAATCTTTTGATTCACCTGTTTGTTCACCGATGCACGAATCAAAGCGAGGTTTGCATTGGGTGCATTAATTCTCTTGACGTATCCACTCTTATTTTCGCGTGGAATATTCAGACCCTGAATATACTTTTTGAGGGTGTTTCTTTCACCCTTATTTGAAAGGTTTGTCAACTGTTCTTCAAAAATCTTCCGCCTCTGACCCACGTTATTCTTGAGTTGCATGACCTTTTCGAGATGACCCCGCTTTTTTATTGGTCCAATCTTACTGGTCTGAATTTCTTTACGCAATTCAATCTTTTTGTTCATCTGTTTTTCCAAGTTTGTGAGAGTCGCGTTATTCTTTGCATTCTTAATGGCAGGATCCCATTTACCGATCCGACCAGCGAAACGACCAACCTCGTTTTTGGCCTTCTTCATAAGACTGTTCTTTTTGGGTGCCATATTCAATTTGTTAATCGCAGCAGAAGCATTGAAATTGTTCTCTTGTTTAGGTTTGTTTCTCTCATTTTTCACTTTTTTACCCTTGAGACGACCCTCACCCCTCTTACGCGCTTGATTGAAAATCGATTTGCGGGTAAAAGGGTTCTTCGTCGTGTTCCATTTCTTCATGAATTCTGTGACATTAGTATTTGTGAGACCCTCAATCTGCTTGATTTTAAATTCCACACCATTACGAATTTTCTTATTTGTGTTTGCCTTATTGAGTTCTTTACCCTTGATATTCAGCTGTTTGTTTAGTTCTTCAGAAGCATTGAATGGTTTATTATTAAACAAAGGATTGTTGATAGTTGTTGGACTTTTGATAACTGTGTTCTTGGGTTTGGTGTTATTTTCGGTGTTTGAGTTGGAGTTGTTGTAAATTGGTTTTTTATTGTTAGTTGTAACAGTTATCATAGCATTGCTGACCAGGTTACTCACAAGTTCCTTTCGGTTCTTGGCATTGGTTCCAGCCTTCTTCAAAGCCTCTATAGCACCAATTTTACCCGCAGCCTTCTTGAACCTGTTTTGAGTCATGACCATTTTTTTCATAGCATTGTTTCTTCGTCTAATATTGGCTCCAGCCTTCTTTATAGACTCTACAGTACTAATTTTACCCACAGCCTTCTTGAACCTGTTTTGTGGTGTGACCTTCTTGTTGTTGGGGGCGACCTTGTTATTGGGAACGATCTCGTTCTTTTTGTTGTTGGGAACGACCTCGTTCTTTTTGTTGTTGGGCACGATCTCATTCTTCTTGTTGTTGGGGGCGACCTTGTTATTGGGTACGACCTCGTTCTTCTTGTTATTGGGAGCGACCTTGTTATTGGGAACGACCTCGTTCTTTTTGTTGTTGGGCACGATATCGTTCTTCTTGTTATTGGGAACGATCTCGTTCTTTTTGTTGTTGGGGGCGACCTCGTTCTTTTTATTGTTGGGCACGATATCGTTCTTTTTGTTGTTGGGAACGACCTCGTTCTTCTTGTTGTTGGGCACGATATCGTTCTTCTTGTTATTGGGTACGACCTCGTTCTTCTTGTTGTTGGGCACGATATCGTTCTTCTTGTTATTGGGAGCGACCTTGTTATTGGGAACGACCTCGTTCTTTTTGTTGTTGGGCACGATATCGTTCTTCTTGTTATTGGGAACGATCTCGTTCTTTTTGTTGTTGGGGGCGACCTTGTTATTGGGTACGACCTCATTCTTCTTGTTATTGGGTACAACCTTGTTATTGGGAACGACCTCGTTCTTCTTGTTGTTGGGCACGATATCGTTCTTCTTGTTATTGGGTACGACCTTGTTATTGGGCACGATCTCGTTCTTTTTGTTGTTGGGAACGACCTCGTTCTTTTTGTTGTTGGGCACGATATCGTTCTTCTTGTTATTGGGAACGACCTCGTTCTTTTTGTTGTTGGGCACGACCTTGTTATTG
>Ga0222711_1000256_pt1 | contig 16908 bp, 20 predicted proteins | sample AntAcemetage1699_FD_179814 | JGI IMG/M metagenome (GOLD analysis project Ga0222711, IMG submission 179814) | Saline water microbial communities from Ace Lake, Antarctica - #1699 | ecosystem: Environmental > Aquatic > Non-marine Saline and Alkaline > Saline | place: Antarctica: Ace Lake...
GGATGCAGTGGTTGCATCAGCGAAGAGTAGATTCCCAGATTTCAATCTGAGCCCGAGCGCACGAAATAGTTCTAGAGACCGCCCAGCATAACTGGATCTCTGAAACTCCACTCGTACTGCGTTCTTTCCACAAAGCTTGTTTGGTCTCTGGGTTATCGAAGAACGCAGGAACAGGAAAGGACACCACAAGTCCACCCACACTTCGTGCGAATTGGTTCAATAATTCCTTGGGCCGAAACTAGAGAACCGGAGTGAATCTCAACCTCAGAAACTAGCTGAATCAAGGGCAATCTGGTCGCGTCTGGCAAGTCCGAAAGACTAATTTGAGAGCTGTGGATTTCGGTCAGAGTGAAAGCAGTTGAGATCGGCTCCAGTGGCCAAAAAGGAGCTATGTTGCCTGAAGTTGAAGAGCAATTTCAGCGACGTGATTGTTTGCAATCGAGTGACCACCCGGGTGGCTTAACCATGTCACTTCGGCTCCCGACTGCCTTAGCTTCTCAACCAGTCCAGCGGTTACTTCTTCCGGGGCATAAGAATCTTGGACCCCGTTGGCAATGAAAACTTTTTTCCCACTCAAGTCTGGAAAATGATCTAGCTGCGGCATGGGATTGGTTGCTCCAAACGCCACAACTCCAGCTATTAAATCAGGGTTGCACAGCAACATCGCCAAAGCAGTGTTGCCACCGTTTGAAAACCCAACCGCGTAGGCCGTAGAGAGCTCCAAAGAGTATTCGTTTTGGGCCGCATCAAAAAAGGTAACAAGTTCGTCTATTGACTGGACCAAAGAGTCCTGAACGAAACTACCGTCTGGATTTCTAGCGAAATAGCGGTTCATTCCTTCCTCCACGTTCATGCCCCTAGGGGAAAGGATGCTGGCCCCCGGGATCAGCATCTGGCCAAGGGGAACCAAGTCGTTCTCGTCAGCTCCGGTGCCATGGAGAAGAATCAGTGTCTTCTTGTTACCGGCTTTGAATACGTGCGGTCTGGAAATATCCGTTGGTCTAGTCATCAAGGTCTCCAAGAGAGGGAAGGGATTCAGCGATTTGCTCACGAGACGGCTCCAGCCAGGGGGGCAATTTCAGCTTGCGGCCCAGCTCCAAAAGTGGCTCATCGGTCTCGAAGCCCGGATCATCAGTTGCAATCTCAAATAACACCCCGCCTGGCTCTCGAAAATAGATGCTTTTAAAGTATTGTCTGTCCAAAACTTCGGTAACCGCGATTCCGCGGCTTGATAGTTCTTGGCGCCAAGATTCCATTGTGTTCAAGTCAGGTGCTCTAAACGCCACATGGTGTACCGTTCCACCTGCTTGCAGCCCTCGCTCTAATACTCCGCCTAACACTTCCACTTGGGACCCAGAGTTGCCATCACCCATAGTGAAACTTGCGCCAGATTTTGTGTCTCCGGAATGGGTCATTCCTAGATCGGCAACCAGAAGTTCGGAAGTGGGGTCAATTACTTTTTGACTGAGGGTGACCGAGTGTAATCCTCGGACAGCAAACTCTTGGGGAATTGAACCCACACCATCCCAACCGCTTCGAGTGTCTCCATCGGTTGCAACTAACGACAGCTGCATACCGGCAGAATCACGAAAGGTAATCTCCTGGCCATCGGCGCTCAGCGACGGGTTGACCTCAATTGACTTCAGCCGGTCAAACCACCAATTGATTCCTTCGCGAGGAACGCTGAAGGAAGATTTCGTGGTTAGTCCAGAGCCTTCCTTACCCGGTGTTACTCCCGGCCACGGGAAGAATGTCATCAGGGTCGAAGGACTCCCGGTGGCATCGCCGTAATAAAGGTGCCAGATGTGAGGTGCGTCAAAATTAACGGTTTGCTTCACAAGCCGAAGCCCCAACACTCTCGTGTAAAACGCTACGTTTTTCTCGGGGTCTGCGGCAAGTGCCGTTACGTGGTGAATACCACTTGGTTGAACAATCATAAATTACTTCTTTCTACCCTTTGGTAAGCAGTATGAGTAACCCATCTATTCCAAAATCAACGGCATCGGTTTGCTGGTAGACCCTTCGGGGACAAGGCCTAAAACTCGATTAGGATTCTCTGGTGTTGACTGCCGGAGTGGACTTAGCTGCAGAGCCAAAGACAACAGCTATGGCCATTGTCGAATGGACTGCGAGTGGCGCGAAGCTGATAAGCCTTCAGCTAGGAGTCACGGATAATTTGATTGTCGAGGCCTCTGCAAACACAGTGAAACTGGGAATTGACTGCGCCCTAGGATGGCCCATTGAATTCGTTGAATTTGTAAAAAATCACTCTAACCTTGACTCTTTGGACTTAGCAGTCGACGGAGGTATGGATTTTCGCAGAAGACTTTCTTACCGAGAGACGGATAGGGCCGTGAGACTAAAGACGGGTCGTTGGCCACTCAGCGTTTCAACCGATCGACTCGGCCTGACAGCTATGCGAGCGGCGGGGCTTCTCGGGAGGTTGCAAAGCAGTGGGATTCAAATCGATAGATCAGGGTCCGGGGCGGTGGTTGAGGTTTATCCAGTTGCAGCGCTTAGGCTCTGGGCCTTTGAGACAAGAGGGTATCGTGCCTCAGCCGAAATCCGAGAAACGCTTTTGACTGACATTCAAGTCAGCGCTCCTTGGCTCGATGTTTCGGAATTTTCGTCACTAATGATTAGGTCCGGTGACGCCTTTGATGCCGTGGTCGCAGCGCTAGCGGTCAGGGCTGCTTCTCTGGGTTTTTATGATGCCCCAACTGCTAGCCAACTGGGTCAAGCCAAAATTGAAGGGTGGATTGCATTGCCCAATCAGCCCTTGGAAGCGTTGATTTTGGGCAGTCGAACCTAGTGGTTGAACGAACTAAATTTACGCGCCAACTGCAGTCAAGATGGCCATGAGTATCACAAACCTGCCGAATGACACTTCATAAGCTCCGCGCTTTATTCCATCTGCGAGACGGACCTCATCATCAACCAGTAAAACGGGCATGTCTCAATTTTCACTCGCATTAGCCAAATGCGATTACCAGGCCGGTTCTGATGGGTTTTGTTTTTTCTTTTCACTCAGGCCTGACCTAAAAAAGTCGACAGTCGTACCGTTTCCTGAGTGGTTTGCGAGAATTCTTCGTGGGGTATTCGCCGCACTTTGTCGTCATTCAAGCTCTTCTCAGGACGCTTTTTTGAATGAAAAAATGGTTACCTTCCAACAAATTAATTCTTCTTGCAGCTTCGTATTTTCGTTTGGGCTCTTTTTGTTTAATGGGCCCTCGACAGAATTCTAAGAAAAAAGTAACTGGCTAGTTTGCCGTGGGGGAAAACGATTAGGCGCAGTCGCCTGATCAGCAATTTAGCTCAAGTTATCCAGCAGAACTCAGCCAATTAGATTCTTAGGGGAGCATTCCCAGCTTGGATCTCACGAGTACCTCAAAGGGGGCAACTCGGCCGCTCGCTGCTTTGAGTTCATCGGAATCTAGAAAAAACTCAATTGAGCCGTCTGCATTTTCTAGCAGAACACATGGCTCTTGATCTAAGGACGCGGCAAGCTCTCCTGCGGTGCGTTCGTTCATGTGGGCAAGACGAAACCCAATGCCTAATTCCACTTGCAGCCTTTTTTCAAATTCCTTGAACTCAGCCTTTTTCTCCAAGGGAGAGTGGGTGATGTCGCACAAGCTGCATTCCTTAGTCCCCAATAGGTGTCCAACGAGGTATGAAACTTCGCCGATAATGCCCCCATCGGCCTTATAGATACCTATTAGCCTTCGGTTAGTTTCTTTCACTCATTGTTAAACTCGCTCACAAGGGTTGTACTTCCCGATATTTTTAGAACGCTTGAAAGTTAGTCAACAAAAATACCCTCAAGATTATTTTTGTCTAGCAGAGCTTAGGATTCCGAGATTGCTGCCGAAGGCTCTCGGGCAAATCTCTCAAGTCTGAATCACAACCATAAAGTGGGCCCCGTCGGATTCGAACCGACGACCCACGGATTATGAGTTCGATGTCTAGGTGTTAGCTGGTGTTAGCTGACGTTGCGGAAGCCAGCAAACAGCCGTGGTTTGGGGTGGATGGTGTTGGAGTGTGCGAGACGGTGATGTGTACTTAATGTGCACGCTCGGACCCCGGGCATACGCCCGGAATGTGACGTCCCTTCACTCCAAGGTTCACCCCGTTGGCTGAAGGATGGCGGTGAGCGTCAAGTTCTTGCTCGGCATGACCGCAGAGGCTTTGACAACTTTTCCCTCAAACCAGTCCTCGCCGCTCTCGACGGCCGGGTACTGAGCCAGAGAGGTGGAAAAAGCTTCCAGGGTGAAGCCAAACACGTCCAAGAGCGGGGTCTCGGAGTCTGGCTTGGCCGGCGGATTCAGCGCGAGGGCCAAGGCTTGTTCTTCGGTAAGGCCCCGAGTGGTCTGGAGTTCTTTCGCCAGCGCGAGCACCATGAACGTTTGAGTGGTGCCGTTGAGATCCGACTTGCCCTGACCTGCGCCACCATCTCTCTCATAGAGTTCGAAATCTGACGGGTCATTGAGGGCGGTCGCAATAACGGGCGACAAGTTGTTGTCGAAGTCGCTGGAACCATAGTGCTCAGCGGTGTGAAGGTTCTGCACCACACCCGCCCCGCCCTCCCACATCCAGACCGGCCAGCCATTGCCCTGAGGAGGAGAATTTGCCATCCAAGCTCCTCGCTGGTAAATATGCCATAATTCGCGGGCAATAACGGCGCCAGTGGTTCATCGACGTATCCTCCGGACTTCCCAAGAATTGTCAGCGAAAGCATCAGCACGCTACCTAATCAGCACCGCGGCCGCCGTGCCATCAAAATCGGCGACCAAATCGAGATTTTCGCCCGAATAATCGAACCGCTAGCTACGAAAAGCCACTTAGCGGTCGTTCGTGGCGGCTTTCCTAAGGAAACGCGCTCAATGCCCCTGAGATGGCGCGTCTAACCGCGGGCGGCTCTTTTTTCTATCTTTGGGCCCTCGTAGGGCGCCGTCAAAACTAACGAGTCGAAGTCGAAACCAGTGGGACAATCGGAGGTGACCACCTCGTAGAACATGGTGCCACCGGGGAAACCACCGGAGTCAGGTTCGAAATACTCGGCATAACACCGTGGACTCACATAAAAAATTCCCACTGGTCCCGACACTGCCGAGGTAGATCCACTGGAGAGCACAAGAAGTGTTTCTTTCAACTTTCCTGTCATCACATAGGCCGTTTCGGAGCCAAACTCTTGCGCATAGGCCGCTGTGATCGTCATCGCCAGTTTTGCCCCGGTGATGTTAGCCCCCGAGGAATCCAAGCGGCTCTCCCACTTATCTCTCGACGTTTTATGGACCTCGTAGGTGAAGCAATCAAGGATGTCGTGGAGTCCATCGGGTTGCACGTTATAAAAGTACGTCCCAACACTGTCAGTCATCCCCCGGCACTCATCAAGTTGTGACTCCACGTTGTTCGCCTCAATAAACCAGCCAAGCGCCAGGATTCGGTTGGCATCATTGGCGATTCCGATAGGCCGCTTCTCAATGTCAACGTGTTCTTCCCCCAACTGGTCAATGAGGCAATTAGGAGCAACGTGGTAATGATAATCATCTCCTCGCCCCGCGTGACCGCCACAAGTGTCAAGTTCTCCCATCTCAGAGGTATGGGTGCGAATCTCGGCCTGTGTCCAGGGACTAAACAGGGGAACACCATCTACCGCGACACCAATTGGTCCCGGATCCGGCACGGTCGGTGTTGGGGAGAAAGTAGGAGAGAGCGGAAAAGAAAACTCGTAGCTGTGGGGGCGGGGATACTGCTGGTTGGTGGCTGTGATTCCTACCATCACGTTCGCCAAATTATCGGGCAGCCCAATAGAGCCGAAGGTGACATGGGTTAGTGAGCAGCTGAGTTTGGTCACCCGAGAGGTATATGTATCTTGATCACACAGCTTGCTTGCGACTTCCTGGACCACTGACTCCAGGGGCTGAGCTTGAGGAGTAGCACTGCTTTCAGTGTCTTCACGGGGAGAGTCCTCTGACTCCAGGGGCTGAGCTTGAGGAGTAGCACTGCTTTCAGTGTCTTCACGGGGAGAGTCCTCCAATGAAGCGCTCTGACCACAACCGGCTAAAGTCAGAAATGCAAGGGCTCCCAGAGCTCCAAACCTTAATAATGACCGAAATGATGCCATGGGCGTGAGACTCTTTTCTCCCGAAACTTCGTTAGGGAGTTTCAGCGTACCCGAATTCTAGTTCGAAGTGCTACGCGCGCGCCCCTGATTTATGCACCGTAGTGCCTCACGTCAAGATGCTCGCGAAAGTTGCACTTTCGCCGTAGCTGATTACCTTGTACCATGTTGTTACAAAGACTCCTATTCAAAAACAGCAGGCAAAATTGATTGAAGGAAAAATTTGAGGACTCTTTTCACCCTCAGATGGTTTTTCGTAATTCCCCGTGTGCTTGTCATCTCCTCTCTCGTCCTAGCTGCTTCGGGTTGCTCTGAATTGCCCTCCGAACAAACTGTCGTTGCCCCAAATGAAGACGATTTTGGAACGGGTGATCCTCCGTCCTTGGAAGAAAGCAATTCGGCAGTTGAAAGCGTCACATTCCTCGGTGAATATGAGGTGCTCGATTCGACCTACGGAACGGAGACCACGGTCCGCTTCGAAAACGGTTATCGAACAATCACCTCCAATGCGCTGCCGGACCACGAAACTGGCGCATTTCCGAACGAGAACAATCCCAACACGATTTCCGCTCAGAGTAAAGTGTGGTCTTTTCCACTGGACCCAGTTTTTACCGGTCAGGCTCAGCCTGCCTACGAAATTGGAGTGGCGATAAACGGGGTGAAGTTTGAGCCAGGAACAGATGAAAAAGTTATCTGCGACAGCGGTGAAATATATCCGGTGGAAGGGCTTCAAGATGTGGTCAATCTCGGGATGGATTTGAACAATGCGCACGTGCAGCCGAACGGGGAATACCATTACCACGGTATTTCTGACCTGATGGTGGAAATTTTGTCTCCAGAAGCGGACCTAGTGCACGTGGGCTTTGCTCGCGACGGCCACCTCATTTACTATTCCAAGAGTTCTCAGTACTCCCCCAGTTTCCAACTGGGATCCGGTACTCGAAATGGTTCTGGATGCGTTTACACTCCGGGCCGGGGGGAACCCACCACTTTTGGTTCGGCAAAAGACGGCAGTTTGACCGACGATTGGGAATTTAATTCTTCCTACGGTAACTTGGATGAATGTAATGGTGCCGTAGTTGAAGGAGAGTACACGTATTTTATTACCCGCACCTTCCCTTTCTTCCCCCGTTGCCTCATGGGCGAATTCGAGGCTGAGGTCCGCGGCCCTTCTGCGGGAACGCAAGCACCCCCAGAAGGTAATCAGGGACCGCCCCCCGGTGAGGCTGAGGTCCGCGGCCCTTCTGCGGGAACGCAAGCACCCCCAGAAGGTAATCAGGGACCGCCCCCCGGTAAGGATGGCCCTCCGCCCCCGGCGTAGTTGTCTCAAATCAAGTCGCTTAGCCACTCTCCTCTTCGGTGATGTCAGCCCAAACCTCGATACGTCCAGGCATGCGGTGACCACACACAAACGCGGCTAAGAAATAGTCCATCGGGAAAACCGCACGATTTACGGGGACCAGTCGAGGGTGAATCAATGATTGTCGGAGTTCTCAAAGAGCCGATTTCGGGTGAAAAAAGGGTTGCGGCCACGCCTGAATCGGTCAAGCAGCTAATTGGCAAAGGCCTCAAGGTCTCCATTGATGCAATAAGCGAACAGGTTTCCTTTGAAGAAGGGACTGATGCAGGTTTAGGGGACAAGGTGACCCCTTAACCTGCATCAGTCCCGTCTATGACGATATGCGTCTTGAATACGCCCATTGCCTCATGTCAATACCTCCGGGAAGGTTGATCATTGCCTCAACTGAGAACCTCCGCGGGGGTCACGCGTTCCAGGCCGGGTTGATAGCTGGTTTCACTGTGGCGGGTTTCTTCGCCAGGGCGAGGGTTTCAAGCTCGCCGGTCAGCGCGAGGATGTTGCGGGACAGGGCCGCCGGTCTGATGCGTGTGAACTCCGCATTCATCTGGATGATCGGCCGTTTGGCCATGTCGTCCCGGGCGACCGCGCGCTGATGCGGGGTGGTCGCGGTGTCGTATCTTTTGGTCACTTTCGCGCCGTTGCGTTGCGTGAAGATGAGTTTCTGCTGCGGCAGGAGGTAGTTCGTGAATACCCGGTCAAGCTCCCAAATTTCGTTGAGCTTCGACAGTTCGGTGGCCGTGTCGTAACGAAGGTAACCGACCAGTTCCCGCACGTGAGTCCAGTTCTTCTGCTCCACGTGGGCACCGTCATTACTGTGGCCTGCCCGCGACCTGGTGAAGGTGATCTCATTCGCCGTGCAGTAGTCAAACAGGTGGTGGTTGATGAACTCGGACCCGTTATCCGAATCGATGCCGATGATCGGAAACGGGAACACCCCCATCACGTGTTGCAGCGCTTCGAACACCCACTTCTCTGCTGTGTTGCGCACGGAACGATTCACCGTCCACCCGGTCGCAATGTCCGTAACCGTCAGGGTGAAACAGTGTTCACCCGACGCATTAGTGTTCGCCAGACGCGTTGCCGCCTTCATGGCCGACCAAGTCGATCTCCACAAACCCGCGGACCGCGTCGTCCCACTCGGCCCAGGTGCGGATCGGAATCTGCGACTTCAACAGTGTCCCGGGTTTGGTATGGGACCGCCCCCGCAACATCATCATAAATCGTTCCGGTCCCAGCCGACGGTCGATCGTCGCCGCACTGATGCGCACCAACAGGGCGGCTTCCGCATCCGTGAGGTCGAGTTCACCATCCCGGCGCAGCATCGGTACCACCACGGCCAGAATCGGTGCCAGGCGTTTGCCCGCCGGTGCCCGCAACACCGCCCAACACTTCGCCAACGCCAGTTCACCAGAGCCACTTCACCAGCGCCACTGTCACCCGCGGCCCATACGTCGGCTCCCGACCACGCCTGGGCTTCACGATCTTCAGTGTCAACGCATCCCGCAGTGCCGCCCTGGCATAGTCGCGATGCCACCCGGTCAACTCAACCAACTCGTCCAAGATGCGGGACTTGCCCGACCGGTCAGCACTTCGGTAGGTGAGTGCTTTCTTCTTCGTCACAGCCTGCCGCTGTTGCAATGTTAGCTCCATAGGAACGGGCGCAACCCACACTCGTCACCGATCCTGTGAAACCACGCCGAAGCGGAGGTTTTCATCTGAGGCAACGTATGGAGCTACGCGGAGGTTTCTTATGAGTCAACGCGTAACCTTCCCACTAAGCATCTGGCCGCGGTAGAATAAAAGGTGGATAATACGCCCTAGCACCGTGGGAGGTGACGGCAGTGAAGAAACTCTTGGTCACTCAAGAAGTAATCGCGAAAGCGGCGAAAGAATCTACGCGCGCTTCTGCCCGTTTAGAAAACCGCGTGGTTCCCCCTGGCTTTCAGCGGTCCCTGCAGGTTGAGAAATACCTCGAAAGTAGACGCGAAAAAGCCTGACGGGTATTTCGTCTGACTACGGCGACACCCCACTCTCGGGCGATGAGCTTGATGCCGTGTTACCAACGCTCGCGGAGCTTCTCGGAGCTACGAAAGACAAGAGCGCCCTCTACGATTTTGAACAAGCAATCCATGTAAACGTTGCCCAGAAGTTGATGGATGACGCTATCAATGGCCGCTTAGCGGTTGAGTCAATCGTGACAGAGCGATTCATTCGTGACCTTCACCGAGAACTCTATGGGGAGATATGGACATGGGCGGGAGCTTTTCGTCGCCATGAAATAAACCTTGGGGTGGCTCCTGAGCAGATCCTTACAGAGACCGCGAGCGGCCTCGACACGCTTATTTACCGATGGCGAAACACGGCGGACTGGAGCTCCCGTCCGTTTGGAATAGGTGTGCATGCCGAGATTCTTCGAATTCACCCCCTTGCTGACGGCAATGGCAGAACCTCCTGCCTCATGGCAGACCTTGTATTTCTCTCCACCCAAGACAATGACTCCGTTTACCTCTACGAATGGCGCATAGATAAACCCCGTTACATCTCGCTCCTTCGGGAGTACGACCGGCATCGAAACCCAATCTTTCTGGCGGAATTCATACCGATTCGCTCACTGGTGGATTAAGCACCGGTTACCGGCCTTCGTCAACACAGGAGAGCCCTCTATCGCCTGTCCGCAAAAATCAGCACAGCCAAACTCTTAATCGCAACCTGAAGAATTTCACCTTGGTAGGGCGGACGGGACTTGAACCCGTGACCGACGGATTATGAGTCCGCTGCTCTAACCAGCTGAGCTACCGCCCCGTGAGAAGGACCCTTGATTTCCCACGGGGGTAAGGATATCAGCCAGACGGGACGAAACTTTGTCCTCGTACCTCGCTGCGCTCGGACTCGACGTTGGTAACACCCGCCTGAGTGGTGGTGTGCCCAGGCAGGCCGTGCGTGGTCGATCGTAGTTGGCGTGGTCTAGAGCCCCGGTGCGAGGGCATCAGTTCTCTCGCTGTTTGCGGTGAAGCCCCGCCGGTATGCCCACCCTTCCTGCGTGGTTGGGAATGCTGAGCCTTTGGTTGACTCGTTTCCTTATGCCGCGAGTGCCTCCGTGTGGTCAACGATTCCCTCGAACTCGATGGGGGTCAATTTCCCGAACAGGCGTTCACGACGACGAGAGCCCGCCCGAGTACCTTCTGAAGCTCAGCGGCGACGAGCGAGATCTTGCACTGCAACGCGGTGCGATGCACAACGCGGCGTGCTCCATCAAGCGGGGGCCGGCCAAGAGAGCCTATGCCCACGACGGTATCCTGCCTCAGGCGTTATGGCTAGTGAAATGTCAGGATAAGGGCGACGCGATGATGCTCTCGAGGTGCCACACCTTGGCCACGATGCGCCAGCCGTCGGGGCCGTCAACGAACGACAGCTGATCGACGAAGATGCTGTCGAGCACCCGCAGGCGCACGCGAACCATCGCGGCAGTATCGCTCAGCCGGTCGACGACGACGATCTCGTCGTCGCGGTCTTGACCAACGGATGCCGGAGAGGGGCGATTCGCCACGACCTCACGCCAGGCGGGGTAGGGATCGACGGTGATGGTGCCTTCGTCAACGTCGAAGAGCGAGCTTGCCGGGTGGAAGACGCTGTCAAGCAATTCAACATCGCAGGTGTGCAGCGCGCGGAAGTAGACGTCAACAGCACCGAGAAGTTCTGCAGATCTGAGCATACTTAATTGTACCCGCGCTGCGGCACCCTCTCGCCGCGGGCGTTGCCTCAGATGAAAAACTCCGCTTCGGCGTGGTTTCAGAGGATCAGCATCGGATGTGGCTTAGCCCGTTTCTATGAAGCGCACAATGAAACAGCCGCAGGCGGTGACGAAGAAGAAAGCACTCTCGTATCGGGGTGCTGAACGTGCGGGCAAATCCCGAATTCTGGACGAGCTGCTTGAGTTGACCGGGTGGCATCGCGACTATGCCAAAGCGTCGCTGCGGGATGCGTTGACACTGAAGATCGTGAAGCCTGGACGTAAAAGCCCTGTCGGGGCAACTGAGGGCCTAAAAATTTGACTGAGAACTGCCCAAAGGCCCGTCTAGTAGGGCCCTCAGGCCGCCTTCTAAGGCTTCTCTGATGCAGATGTAACTGCCGTTCAGAGAGGCTGGTAACCGCGCGACAACCATCATTCTTCTTTCGGTTTAGGAAACTAGTTACCTATATTTTCCCACGCCGAAGCACAGGTGATTTGGTTTCGCCGGCGGGACAATTAGGTGAGTTGTGAGCCCAAAGAGATACCTATCAGTCTAAAAGCCAACTTGGGCAGCCCCACCCAGTCATGGGTCAGCGCGAGTGGCTAAAGCGTCGGAAGGCTGTCCACCGGCCTTACTACCTTCGAAGCAGGACACAGGCCCAAGAGGTATCGATTCCCATTTAAAACGAAGCACTTCAAGCAAAGGGCTCTCTCACCAATGAATCGTTCGCAAGCGCAAAATTTTAACCCTCGTCTTTCCGAAACAGCGCCAAGTCACCAAGTTCTCGCTAGGAGAATATTGAGAATGAATCGGGACGTGTGCCGTTTTCTGTTCTCATCTCTACAAACCCTTCAAATACTCGGAAAAAGTAAAAAATTCCGGGAACAGCGCAAGCCTTCGTCACCCAATCCTCAGTTTTGATTGTCTTCGAGGAACTGAATCGCTTCAGAAATGAAGTCTCGGTCGCGACTAGAAATCTGCTTTGCGAGACTCTTATCCTTCAAGCTCTTAACTTTTCCTGACTGCAATGCTTTCCGAACGTTTGTCGCAACCCGTTCCACATTCTTTCCGTACTTGATTTCTTCCGTCGTTGCCGCCAGCGTTGCCGCCGCTTTGGCGTTCCTATCCCTGGTCCTGGAGGATTCTTTCGCAAGCGTCTCCAGAATCTCGGACCGAGTCTGAATGGAATGGGCAATTACAACCGCAGACATCTCCCAATCTTCCTGGCTCAGCGCGACACGGTTGTCCAAAACTGCGAGCGCACACGCTACCTTCGCGCGTGTCAGTAGCAGGTGAGAATCAATAGATTCCACCCTCCCTTCCATGCTCGCGAAATGCTGGTCTTTGTGTTCCTCATCCATGACGGGGAGTGCTCGAATCGAACGAACGCCATTCCAATCGACGAAAGCCGCTCGGATTGGCTCAAGCTCGACAGGTTCTACGGAGCGCTTGAGCATCCTGCCTTGGGTGTTGAACCACACGAATCGGCTCGGAAAACCACCTGCCACTTGCTCATCTGTGAAGAAAGACGCTGCTCGTGCTGGTTGGAGATTTATCCCACATGTGAACCTATAGGTTCGTGGCTGCAGAAGGGTGCCTTTTCTCCCCTTGAGCACTCGGCCAAAAGCTGAGCCGGTGTAACCCTGTTTTAGGTACTCCGTGATTGTGGAGCCTTGGCGAGCATTGCGGGCATCGAGCATTCCTATCTCGTCGAAAGAGAAAGCAACTGCGTGATTTGGGTGGGCCCAGGTTTTTTGTCGAAAGCCAATTCATATTCCTTGCTGTCTTCGCTTTCCTTCGGCGCAGCTTGAACGTAAAAATCAGGCATTGCCTCTCCTGAACCAGCTTCAACAAATCCCTTCCAGCTATTTGTGAAGGCGTCTGCTGGGTCGTTGTCGGGGAAAATCACAAAGTCCCCAAGCACACTGACGCCTAAAGTCTTACCCGTTCCCGTAGGACCTACAAACCCGACCAGCGTATTCAACGGAGCCGCGCCACGAAAGCTCTCGTAATGGACATCCCATGGAACTGTGTGAAGAGTCCTTTGAATAGCCACTCCGAGCAGAGTCCAGCGCGACACCAGTTTCTGCTGCGACAGAGTCCGAATGTATCTCAACGATGCGCGGCTGTCCCAAAAGAGTTCCTCTGGTTTGTTGCTAGGCATTGCTAACTCCCTTCCCAAAGGCCACCTGAGACACCCAGGTGGAGAAGGAACGCCAGGAGCTTGCCTTCTCCTCCCAGTCTTCAGAGATAAACCATCTGAGAATGTTTTCCCATTCTTGGCCAGGATTGGTCTCGTTTGTTTCTGCAAAGTACTTAGTGCTTAATACCTCCAGAATGGTCTTCAAGCCCTGATATTCGCTGCCGTTACTAAGGCATTCAATCTCGCCTACAAAGAAAAGAAGCTCGTCATGACCGATATGGGAGCATCGAGAGATATCTTCGTGAAGTTGCACTGCTGCCGCACTCGGCTTTGTATCGTCGAGAGACTGCTGCCAATCCTCTAGCGACCCCCCAAAGGGTTTATGCGGGGAATTACTCCTTGAGTTCTGCTCGTCACCTTTCTTCAGGTACTCATCCCAGGCGGGTGGAAGGAGGGGCAGCTCCGAGGGCCTGGGCGGTCCTTCGGCAGCCCTAAGCTCACCTTCGAGTCCGTACCAGTGATAGGTCTCCCCTGTACGTGGGTGGGCCGATGGGAACACCACCATGTAACGATGGAACTTATGGATTACATCGATATGTTTAGCTGCTCTGCTTCGACGCCGCATGTCCTGCTCCACCCGATAGAGGTAGATACGGCTATTCGCGAACCTTCCGCGTGAGGTGGATGAATAGGTCTCGGGAAGAGGCCCTAAACGGTCCTCAAGCTCGGCAAGTTGGGCCCCACCCTTCTTCCCGTCGTGGTCGTCGATGTCGATTCCCAACCAGCCTTCTGCGCGTAGGGCAATGTCAGCGGACGGAAAATCGGAATGCCACTGGGCAACTTTCTCCGGCGTGACTACACCCTCGAAACCAGTTGAGCCCTTGACGAGGAGCCTCTTGCCTCGAACCGGCAAAGACAGGTAACCCCGCTCCAAGTAATAGGGCGCGGCAAGCGCAAATGGGCCTCGGGTGGGCCTCTTCGTGTGAGCAATCGGAATGCCGTCACGGTCATATTTCTCAGCCACTGCAACCCCCTCGGTTGATGCCGGCGGGTCGGGTGGCCAAATTGGCTGAATTGGCCGTAGCGGCGACTAAGTAAAGACGTCGGCCCCCAAATACGCCAAAAAGACCCTGTAAATAACTGAAATCTTCATAAAGCAAGGGGGGCAGAATCACCGATTTCATGAAAGAGAAATTTTGGCCAAAACGGCCACCGTTGCGGCACTGATGCAAACCGTCCGCTACTTGGCACCTGGGGCACAGGCGTGAGGGTTTAACCTCAAACACTTCGCTGGAGATGCGCATATAAATTGGGGCGAACCTCTCGAAGGTCAGATTAATTGAAGCCCGAACAGCTGCAGCGGCACTCGCGTTTCGTGTCCAGCGAACCGATTCGACCCTGAACGGGCCACGTTCTAGCATCTCTGAATCTTCATGGTCGGCTCCTCCAACTGGGGGTAGGTCAGTCTCATCCGCTTGCATTTCAGGAGTCCTTCCATTCGAGTGTTCGCTCCAAAGCCTCTGTCTCGCGCACAACGATTCGAATAGTCCTGCCATGGCGTTCAAACTCGATTTCTTCGCTGTCGCGCTCGACCATTCGGTAAACAGTCCAGGGGGATATCTGTCGCGCCTTCGCGTATTGCTTCACTTTCAGATATTGCGTCAATTTGTCTCCTTTTTTTGGTTGACTGTTTTCAGTGAATAGATATCCGAGCTTTCATGATTGGAAATTCCGGGAGGCGGAAAACCTTGTCCAGACCTGCAAATGAGACGAAGAAGAAAATTGCGCAAGAGACTCAGACAAACTTGATCGCCCTTGTGCGTTCAAACATTGAAGGTCTTCTGCGCCAAATGACCCACGACCATGTTGTCCCGAAGCTTGACCCAACCATGCTGAAGCGCTACAAGAAGCCCGTCTCGTGGCACACGCTGGTGACGCTGACGGCACATCAACCTAAACAAAAGGCTCGACTGGAGTCCTTGGTTCAGGAGATAACAGGCATAAAGGACTGGCATGTCCAAGGGCCCCACTCAGGCTATCCACCTGCCTCGCTGGCCGCCCTCTCCGAAAGGTCTGGGATTCGTGTTCGCCGTCTCACGCAGGTCCTGTACCCCGAAAAATCGACAGAGTCACTTGGCAACCAGCTGACTCTTGGGGAGGCACTCAGCCTCTGCGCGGCAACAAATATTGCGCTCCAACAACTCCTCACACCACCGTGGTGGGCAATATCAAAACTCGAATACGCTGACCACGGCGAGGTGGATTATCTGATGACCTTCCAATCCATTCCGACTGATAGATGGGTGTCGTGGCTCTACTCTCTTGAACCGCTGCCCTATCAAGATGAGCATCTTTTTGAGAGAAATATGAGCCACCCGCCGCCCCTTGGTCCGCGAATTGCTGATGATGGAAGAAGAGTCAACCGAAATCGAGGCGTCGACATTTACGACGTTAATGAGCTCGATGAGCAGGGCCTGTTCTCTGAAAAGAGTTGGCGACCTCAGCTAAACACGCTCAATTTGTTTGAGGTAGCGAAACCGTCTGAAGTTTCCTCGGTCAACCCAGACCCAGTCTGGCACGAGCGGCACCTAAGTGCGATGTATTGGATTTCAGGTTTTCTCGGTCAACTTCGCAGATTACTTAGAGTCGCTCGCAGGCGAGGGACGAGCAAACGGCTCGATGTCTTTTGGGAAGTGACAATGAATAATGTGGCTCACCTAGTCGGTCGACTCTCCCGTCTCAGAAGGCAAGAAACATCCCGATAAGTGTGCATGCTTTTGTGCATGCTTTAGGAGTCAAAAAGACGCAAAAAGAGTCAAAAACTTTTCCTAAAAACTGAGAGAATGGGCGCAAAACCGACCCAGAAGGAGTGCCGCCGGAGATTTAAAAGTCCGTTGCTCTAACCAACTGAGCTAGAGGCCCCTAACTGCCCCTAATTCTAACAGCGAGCTAGCTCTGAACATCATTGGCTGCGAATCGGACAAAGGCAATAGCACCGAAGATCGCGACTTAGCAAAGCTGCAGCACCAGCAGTCTTTATCTTCATATTCTTCGGGGACATCAATCGGTGCCTCGAGGCATAATTGCATTTGGAATAGACACCGACCAGGAGTGACTAATACGGCCATTTCTTTTAACCAGTGCCGGCGATCTGAGGCTTGTGGTCCACCTCGGCAATTAGTCAGCTAAAAACTTCCTAAAGCGCAGGGAATTTCGTTCTAAAACCCCCAGTTGACCCCCAAATGAATATTGCTCGGCAGCTGTTATACGCGATTCCCGTCATTCTCCTGCTCGCCGGTTGCGCACAACCCCAAGCTAATATCGCGTCAGAGTCTGAAGCTCCCACGGCGGAAGCGCAACCCCAACCAACTCAGAGCGAACCTCCAATGATTGAGGGCGGTCCTATTGATTGCGATGCCAGCATCCAGATGCGCATCGAGTCAACGGTAAACGCACAAACTTCGGCCTTTGCACGAGATGACTTTGAGCTCGCGTACTCTTTCGCGTCACCATCATTTCGGTCCAACGTAACACTAGAGGGCTTCGTGGAAAT
>Ga0222711_1000257_pt1 | contig 16906 bp, 11 predicted proteins | sample AntAcemetage1699_FD_179814 | JGI IMG/M metagenome (GOLD analysis project Ga0222711, IMG submission 179814) | Saline water microbial communities from Ace Lake, Antarctica - #1699 | ecosystem: Environmental > Aquatic > Non-marine Saline and Alkaline > Saline | place: Antarctica: Ace Lake...
AAGGGCAGGGTCAAGAGCCAACCACCGAAGAAGCGCCAGCCAAGCCGGAAAGAAGGCAGCCAGCCCAAGAAGGGCAGGGTCAAGAGCCAACCACCGAAGAAGCGCCAGCCAAGCCGGAAAGAAGGCTTCCAGTCAGGGAAGCCCTAGGCTCTGACGGGGTATTTGAAAGAGAGGGTGAGGCTGGTTTTATATCCCAGGAAGGCCAGCAAGTCGTATTCGAAACGGCTAACCGTGTCTATGAGCTGGGAAACGTGGACGAGGTTTCTGATGGGGACATATCAGATTTCGGGATCACTCAGCAGGAAAGGCTTAATGTTGAGGTCGATGGGGAGTTTGGGGTTTCGATTGATGACAAGAGGTACAACAACCTCTACAGCGACAAGATGGCCGCCATAAACCGAGACGAAAATGGCAAGATTGTTTCTGTAACCCTCCAGTCAGAAGACGGGAAAAACAAGACTATTCGTGGGCAAAACGCACAGGAAATTGCCTACCAATACACTTTACTAAATCTTGAAACGAATGGAACAAACGAGCAAATCGAGGCGCTTGAGGGTGCTATCTCTGAAGCAGAGGCTGAGCAAGCTACCAATGAAAAAGAGAATGGAGATTCTGGAACGGCTGGCACCCTATCGAAAGCAGAGCAGCAGCAGCTAGCAGAAGAGACAGTAAGCAAAAGGATTGATGATTCTGGAGTCTTGAGCGCGGCAGGCCTCCCGCAAGTGGCTGCTCCCCCAGGCCCCATCCAACCCAAAACCAATGAAAAAGAATTACCCGATGCCCAAGAAAAAGGGCAGCAAACCCAAGCCTCCCAAGAGGGGCAGCAGGGCAAAGGCCAGCAAGAAGCGGCCCAAGTAGAAGCCGGAAAAACTGAACCAAAAACCACAGAACAAGATGGCAAGGAAAAGCAAGGGCAAGGGCCGCTGCTGGAAGGGGTACAAACCGACACCGGGCAAGAAGGCTTACAGCAAGGGGAGCTGTCAAAAGAAGGGAAAGAAGAAGTAGGCCAACCAGAAGTTGTCAAGGCGAGAAACGGGACAGAGGTTTCCATCCAGCGAGACCCTGAAGGCAACGTATCTGGCAGGGCCAGGACTTTGAGGGGGGAAGAGTATGAGATTGAGAAGAGGGATGGTAAATGGATGGAGCGCAGAAAGTCCGGCAGCAAAAGGCCATGGCGAAATCTATCAGCCACAATTTCCGGAGCCCTCACAAAGCAGGAAGACAGCGAGGCAGTGTCAGGCGTCTCGTCTGAAACTGACGTAGCCCTCAACGATAACTTTCTGATTGCGGACGAGAAGGGTAACCTGTCTCCATCCACAGAGAGCGGCAGGGGCTCACTTCAAGAGCTTTTGGACGAGGATATGAACGAAGAGTCCGCCTTTAGGAAGTCTCTCGTCTCAGAGCTTTCTGAAAGGCGTCAGAAGCTGCTAAGCGAGGTCGAGGCTATGGGTGGATCCAGCCCAAGGCGAAAGAGGGCGCTGAACTCTGAGGCCAATAGGATCGACAGGGTGCTGGAGCAGATAGAGGGGACGGAAGAGGTGAAGCCTGTTTCAACTCCAGCTAAGGCTACCCCTAAAAAAGAGCCTGGTGTTTCCCTTGAAATATCTGGCCCAGTCCCAGTACAGGTAAATGCTTTCGACGGCACCAGGATACCTGAAAGAATGGTTGAGTCTGCCGAGAAAGACCTAGGGGTTCCCAGGGAAGACCTGGAGGAGTTCGCTGAGGAGGTCAGGGCTGAGAGGGCAAAGTCCCAGCAGGCTAGCAAAGATGGGGATTCTGGCTATCAGCCAGAGAGGGGCCCGGCTGGTGAAAGGATTCTGGCCAAGGCTAGAAGCAATCCGAAGGCCATGAATAACTCTGTTGTTCAGGAGGCCAAGAAGATGCGAATGAAAGGCTACAATAACAAGCGCAAATCCAGCCAAGAGAGGCAGCCATTGATCAGGGCAGTAGAAAGCGCAGTTAAGCAAGTTAGGGCTGGTGCCAGGCCGATAGTCGAGCAAGTGTCCTCCGCATTCACTGCCGAGGCCAGGACAAGTGTTGATGGCACGGAAGGCAGGGGCGGGATACGGGCGCAAGTAGCTGGAGCGTTTGAAGCCATGGTTGCTGCGGGGGAGGCCATTGGAAAGGAGAATGCTGTTAGCTCATTTGAGGAGGCTCTTAGGAAATACCCGGACATAAGCGCCTTGTACCAATCTGTAGCCGCCCAGATAGAGGCCATGGATTCGGTTACATCTGAGATGGCAAAGGCTCTTGGCTTTTCTAGTAAAGCAGATTTGGCAAAGGCGATTTCTAGCCAGATAATCTTTAACCCATCGTACAAGCAGTCTGGGAAATTTGCCCCTAGCGTTTCGGAATCTCCGACCAGAGCAAATACCGTGGAGCACTATGCGCAGACGATGGCCAGGGCAGAGGAAAGGAGGGCCAGGATAAACGAGCAAAGGACTAAGGCAAAAATCTCTTCACGCTCTATCAACCAGCTAGTCGATGGCTCTGGGCCAAACGATGGTAACGCTTCAGAAAAGAGGGTCCGCGCAGAGAATGCGAGGGTTATCAGGGACAGGCTATGGAGTAAGGTGGCTACCATCTTGCAGAAGGCTTTCCCTAAAATTGATCTCCAGATACCATCCAGCGATGAGTGGATAGACATCGCAAACGATCTTGGGAAAGACCCCTCTATGGTAAAGGGGTTCTACTACGATGGCACCATATACCTAAACCCCGATCTCGGAACCGATGATACCTTGGTTCACGAGTACGCGCACGTATGGCTGTACGCCTGGAGGAACAGCAACCCCGTCGCGTTTGACGAAATGGCTCGCCAGGTAATAGGGACTTCCTACTACAGCAATCTACCCCAGGGATACGAGGGGGATAACGCCATTTACGAAGCCATGGCGCAGATGATTGGGGATCATGCGACCCAGCAGTTCAAGCTGGGCAACAAGCGACCATACACAAACCTAGTGGACAAAGTGATGGGGGCAGTGTATAAGCTCGTTGGTCTGGACTGGAAGGGTAGTCTTGATGTTACAAGAGCCAGGATGGACGACTTCCTTTCAGTGGCCACCAGGGACTTGTTCAGCAACAGGGAAATATCCACAATAGCCAGCTTTAACCTGGCTGAGTTTAGCGGCCTGGAATCTAGGACGAGGCTAAAGAACGACACGGCAGAGGCGATTGAGAAAGCCAGACAAAAGGCAGAAGACATTCTGAGGGGAGGGCTATCGGGCGCTCAAAGGTTCAGGGCGTTGATCCAAGACTCCCACCTGTTCATCTACATCGCCCAAGAAAGGATCAAGGCGGATAAGGGCAGCCTGGGTGGGCTTGATGTGTACCGAGACATGGGGCTTGTCAATGGCGCTGTGCAGGTTGAGTTTGAGGAGCTTCTCTCTAAGCTGAAAGGGGATGACACTCTAAGGAGCGATGCTGGCCGAGAAGCGTCCAGGGAGAAGAGCATCCTAGGCAGGCTATGGGACGAGCATGGGGTAAGCTGGGAAGAGCTTGGCACCTACATGTACGCGGTTCATGCCAAGGCTAGGAATGAGTATGTTAGGGGCCTGACCAGGGATCGGCAGTTGCGAGAGGCGAAACGAATCCTGAAGGATGGTGGCAAGAACCCGGAAACCATGACGGATGAGCAAATCCTGAAGGCTACTCAGAAAGAAATCATATCCGGCTCTGGCATGACTGACGACCAAGCCAATCAGATCATGGAGAAGATTAAGGCCGAAGGCAAGCTGCATATCTATGAGCAGTTTGCGAATGAGGTTCGAGATCAGATAATGAAGCCCGTAAATCAAAAGCTGATTGATGCTGAGGTCAGAACCGAAGAGGATCAGCAAGAGCTTGACGACATGTTTGGGGGCACCTACGTCCCCCTTCACGTCAAGAAAGAATCGCTATTTGGTAAGCGCGTAAGGCTTGTTTTTACTGGCGGCTCTCGCTCTATGAAAGCCGTCAGGGGGCCAGGTATCAAGGGCACAGATAGCTTCAGCTACGAAGATAGGGTAAACCCGATTGCTGGGATCATTCAAGACGCACAGCGAGACCTGATGACAGCCAGGAAAAATTCTGTCATGAAAAATTTAGCCAGGCTGATACGCGAAAACCCATCCGAAAAATGGGACGTAGAGGCGGCTAAGTACATGCCAGAAAGAAACTCTGACGGAGAGATCACCAACGTCAGGAAAAGAGATATGCCCAAGGACGCTACCCCATTTTATGAGAATGGGAAGCTAATGTATGTGAGGACTTCTGACAATGATTTCTATGAAGCGTTGAATGGAAATTCTTTTTTCAACTGGCTCAATGGCACCCTTGTTGTAAGATTTCTTCAAAAGTTTACCGCTTTCAGGAGGGCAATGCTTACCACATGGAACATTGCATTTGCCCCCAAAAACCTTGGCAGGGATTACCTTTCAGGCATGACTGTACTTGATGGTTTAATCCCAGATAGGAAGGACTGGAGCAGGGCAAGGATGACCATCTTGATACCCGTAGTAATGAAGGCTGTCGTGAAATCCGAAAAAGGTGAAGAGTCAGAAAATGAAAGCACAAAGTACATTCAAGGAATGATATACCGAATGCAAAAAGCAGGCGGCATTATCTCTTGGATAGACTATGAGCGGGCAAGCAAGTCCATGAAAAACTATAACAAGGAGCTAAGCCGTGCCAATAAGCGAAAGACTGTTTTAGGTACCATGGTTGACTATACGGCCAGGAAGCCGGCCAAGGCCATAGCAAATACGGTGTACTTGTATAACCAGATGATGGAGCAAGCTGTTCGCGTTTCGGCCTTTACCATAGCGGTAGAGTCTGGCATGAGCGACGCAGATGCTGCAAATGTCGCATTGAATATAACAGTAAACTTCAACAGGAAGGGACACGCAGGCGTGTTCCTAAACTCTCTGTTCCTGTTTAGCAATGCGGGGATACAGGGTAGCCACATGCTTCTGCACAACGTCAAGAAGTCCGGCAAGGTAAGGGCTACGATGGGTGCAATAGTTGCCTCATCCATAGCCATGTCCGCTTTTAACGCGATGATAGCTGGCTCCAATGATGATGAGGAATACGACAAAATCACGGACGCAGAAAGAAGGAGCCAGGCTTTCTTCACAATACCTGGAGTCAAGGATATTTACCCCAAAATACCACTAGGGTATGGGATGAATGTCCCATTTGCGCTTGGGCACCAGATCTACAAACTGGGATTAGGCAAAACGGATTTGCCTAGCGCAGCGGTTGAGATGATGCAAATATCTGAGTCAACCTTTAACCCATTCTCAGATGGGTACGGTGGGATGACGCACTCGCTAACCCCAGATTTTCTTCTACCGTTTTACGAAATCGAAAACAATGTCCAGTTCCCGGACAAGCCGATTTACAAAGAAGGATTTGGGGCAATGGGTATCCGCCCATCTCAAGCATACTTCAAGGGCGTGAGCGGAACCAGTAAAGCCATTACTGATTGGCTGGCTGGTAATTACGAAGGGGGCCCTGGCTTGGATGAGGACGGCAAACCACGGGTGGCATGGACCACATTCCCGCAAGGGGTAGATATAAACCCAGAGATTATCGACTACTCAATTAACTACCTCATAGGAGGCGCTGGCAAAGTCATACAGAACAGCATAGACACCGGCAAGTCTCTTGGCGATGTCATATCTTTTTCCAGGACGGGCGACCCCACCCTGGATGAGATTTGGCAGAAGGCGAAGGAGGATGTAGATGTGAACAAGCTGCCTATCGCTCGTGGCTTTATAGAGGATGCGACAAAGATGGAATGGAGGGATGGCTCCTTCCTGAGAAAGTCGCTGGAGGAAGCAGCAAAGAAAAAGTTTGTGTCTAAAGAGATAGCCAGGGTTACCCGAATCTACCAATCTCAAGATGATAAGAGCGCATGGGTTAAGGGCAACATGGCCAATCTAGTGGAAGCGCAAAAGCAAAGGCAGGAACTAGATGGCGCAACAGAAGAAGAAAAAAGGCTTCTTGAGGAGCTTGAATGGATGACAAAATATGACTAACTTGCTTACATGGATTGATTTTGATTGGTGAATTGAAGAAGCCCCGGCCGAAAGGCCGGGGCTCTTTGCGTCAAACCTCCATCATCCAGCCGGCGTGGGACGCAGGCGTCAGGAGGTGTACGCACGTCTAGCTACCAACGTAGAACCAAAGGCGGGAGTCGAACCCGCAGGGCTTGCCTCGTCTCGTATGCATCCGATCAGAGGCGCTTCGAAGTGCAGGACGCATATTTTCGCTCGCTGCTCCTGTAGGAGATTCCATTGTTAGCCCTTATCACCCCTTCATTATCCAGCCTACTGGATTCATTGGTTCCAAAATCATTTGCCTGTTGATCCAAATCCACCCTCTCCCCTCAGGGTTTTCCCCAAGAGCATTGCGGATTCGATCTCGACAAATTCTACTTGCCCAACTGGCAAGATCATCATCTGTGCAATGCGATCCCCTATCAGGTAAATGCTGTTTGAATTACCATTGTAGGGGAGTTCGGGTATAAACAGGTTGTGGGATCCCAGGATGTGCCTGAAAATAGCAGACACTTCCCCTCGGTAATCAGAGTCAATCACACCGGAGTGATTGGATAGCACCAGCTTCTTCTTGTAGATAGAGCTTCGGGGGACAATCTTACCGTAGTAACCATTGGGGATTTCAAAATGAAGACCTGTCCCGTACCTGATTACGCCATGCTCTTTGTCAATGTATGCAGAGTTCGCATATAGGTCGAATGCTGCTGCGCCGTCCGTCTGGTACGAGGGGGTCGGCTGATTGCCAGCGTTATACACTTTTACCTTCATAGCTTTCCGATCCATTTTGAAAAACCCCAGAAATACATGTACGATACGCTCAGTATGTAAAACATGATGATCGCCGCGCCATCGCTGAGGACTCCATACGAATGAAGCAAAGGGGATAGCATTGGAACCATCGCTGTTCCAAAAAGAATTACAACAAGGACGGGGCGGCTGAACTCGTACCAAAGATAATCCCTGGCTCCAAGGATTTTGTTATGGAACTTCCTGATAAATTTCATCGCAGTTCGGATAATGGTGTTGTAAAATATGACCAGTCAATATACGGGGATGCAAGTATCGTGATGGCGATTGCCAAGGATACGATCCTTGCGATTGCGGCGAACGTATGGCCACCCAGCTTATACATGGCCCTGTCGGTAAGCGAATCGGTTGGGTCTATCCCACCACCGTCTTCCGAAACGCCCAGATAGCCAAGAGGCAGCTTCCTGTAAAGAACATTCAGAATGAAGTGGTGCCAGAAAAACCTCCATAGCGGCATGGCCAATGCATATGCAAGCACGCTTTCCCATGGCATGATGGTGTACGCGTAAAGCGAAAACGCTATCGTAGCCACCGTAGTGGCGATCGTTGAGCTTTTGTGATCAATGAACCTTCCAGTTTCGATTTTCAAATACTGGAAGTAGCACTGAATCCATATCATTGATGTGGATACCAATACGATAGACAGGTATGCAACGTGATTGCTCATGACTAGAATGGTAAATCATCTTCGTCAACGTGGCCTGGCAGGGCGGTCCCAGGCTGCTCAGCCACAGGGTCTTGCCTCACAGTCTGACCTCCGGCCTGGCTTGATAGCTGCGAGGCGTAATTGTTTCCCAGTGGCTTGTCCTTTACTTCTGGGTACTGGTTTCCTAGCTTAGAGTTCATGCCATTGATAGTTTCAATGATCCATTGAACAACATGTTCGTCCCATGACCAGGTGCCCATTTCGTCTTTCACTGGGAAAGGGGCGCTCATAGTAGATGGGTGATACGGGACTCGCCTCCCATCCTGTGCCAGGGCCATCCCTTTCTCATGGTAAGCCCAGTCCACCTTTTCCCCAGGTGCAATTCCTGCAAGCTGCTTGAGTGTCAAGTAGCTGCTGAAGCTGTCCCTGCTTAGTTTCAGCTCGTACAAGTCCTCCCCGTCCTGAAGGTCAAAGGCGACTACGTGCCACTGATCCATTGCGCTCTCTGCAATTTCGGTCCTGATCCCTTTAAGGACGAACCCAACAAGAGTGTTGCCCACATCTTTGTTTGTCGTTCCTTTTTGGTACAGGAAGAATCTTTTTTTCTTGTTGTCTGCTGTCAGGTATTGGACCTGCTGAGACTCGACAAGGGCGCTGTTGTCTTTTTCTGCAAATGGCATAGTTTAAAACGTTACGTTGGTATAGTAGCCCCGCCAGGACTCGAACCTGGATCTAGAGTTTAGGAAACCCCTATTCTATCCTTTGAACTACGGGGCCAAAAATTAGCGGAGGCGGCAGGATTCGAACCTGCACACTGGGAGCGATTAATCAAGTGAATACCTCGTCATCATCGTATGAAGACTCATCACCGTCAAACATCTTGTGCTTGAGGTCTTCCGGCTCTGCCTCAAACTTCTTCTTCTCGACAAAGGCCATGCCCTCTTGAGACAGGTTTTCCCAGTCAGCCAACAGGTCTTTCGCGAATGGGTAGTTACTATCCTCCCCAATCCTGAGCCTGATCTTGTGATCTGCTCCACCGAAATAACCACTCACATTCCTGGTTTGGCAGGTGATGACGATTGATTCCCCATCACTCTCAACCTGCTTAACCAAGATGGAAGCCATGATTGATATGGAAATTTTGCTGCTTTGGATTTCGTCATACCCCCAGCCAACATCCTCCATGATCCTGTGCTTGTCCAGGTAGCACATAGCATGGAATATGAACTTGTCCATGGCCTCATACAGGTCAAGGTGGGGCTTCCAATAGATTCCCTTGGAGGGCGCGACCTCGTGCTGTATGCCCGTGTCAAATACTTCTTCCAACAGAGTTGGAAGAAAGTAGGGGGGCCGGGTCGATTTTTTGATTGATACTAGAGCCATCATAGATAATGTTTTTGATGTTGCAATATATCACCTTTATACAAAGGTACCAAAATATGGGTCAAAAAGGCTCGGAATTTTCTGCCGCCCATTCTGAGACTGGGGGCATGTCGGCCTCATCTATCTCGACGAGCCTGCTTGTCTCCTCGTCGTACACAAAATTCAAATCCCTGTCGCTGTATCCAAATCGACGGGCAACAATCCTCATCTTGATTAAACCCTTGGGGTAGGCTATGCCATTCTTGTCGGATGTCTCATTGTAGAAGGCCGGTCGATACATGCTCACTAAGGCAACAACAGCTTGCTCGATACCGCTTGCGTGTTGTGGGTCGCCAGCGGTTGGCATCTTGTCTGCTCGGTCATCCACCTGCCGCCCGGACTGGACAAGGGCTATGATAGGGATTGAAAAGGTGTATGTTGCCAGTGAATGAAGCATGTAGCTGATGTCTGTCAGCTCTTCTGCCCTGCTTCTACCTTTGTTGGAGCTCCTGATTAGCTGCAAGTAATCAATGAAGACTACGCTTACGCCTCTACCCTTGACCATCCTTCTAATTATCTCGGGGAGATCGCCACTCTTGATACCATCTCCGCTAGCCAGGACAAAGTTGTTGGCCTCCATGCGAGACCACTCTTCCCACTTAATAAACTGCTGATCAGTCAGCTTGCCAAGCATCATGTCGAAGTCGTTGCAACCCACGACAGATTGGGCCATCTTCCTGGATAGCTGCTCAGCAGACATCTCAAGGGTGATGATGCCGACCCTGTGCCCAAGCTCCATGAACTGCCTAGCCAGGTCAAGCGTAACCGTTGTTTTCCCGTTCTTGGATCGCGCCTGGAACCCATAAAGCCCAGGGATAAAGCTGTTCTGCAAATCCGCCCATTGCTTCCACTTGCAAGGGATGCCAGCAAACTGCCTCCCCTCCTTCTTCATTTCCCTGGCCCTTACTATTGCCCTTTGAGCAATCTCTTTATTCTCCAGAATGTCGTGAGCCTTTACCCTGTCTGCCGCTTCGTCTATCTTTAGCCCAACATCCTTCGCAACCTGGAACGCCTCTTCCGGGTTCCCCTTTGCTTTCCTCAGCGCATCCTCCAACTCTTTTACCGACTCCCTGTTTCGGTACTTATTGGCAATGGAGTTACACGCAGAATCAAACTGCATCGGATCGAATACCTGCTGCACATCTATAACCTGAGCGGCAATATCTCCAGCCTGAAACACATACCTCTGCCGAGATGCGCTTGGGTCTTCAGAGATAACCCTTTTTATCAGGTCGAATATCTTCCTTCCATCCTGCCCAAATGCAACCTCTCCCAGATTTTCAAGTAGGGCCTTGGCCAGCGACGGGCTACCCATCGCGGTGCCTAGCACTATTTTTTCATTGGCTTCTATCATGCGTTCTGTGTTAGTTGGAGGTAATTTTCTGCTTGCTCATACAGCTCCCAGTTTTTTTCGCTGGCTGCCTTCTTCATGGTGTCTGTGATTCGATTTCGAATTTCTTCCAGTCTGTCTTGGCGAACCCTGATGACCAGCTCCCTAACGGCGTACTCGTCCCACTTGGCTTCCATCATCGCCATGCCAGCGTACATCCCACCCAGGTCGCTATCCTTGAAGTCGAGGTCTTGCTCTCCCTCCCTCATGATGTGATCCTTCATCCGGTCCAGCAAGGAGTCCCGAAGAACAAAAGATCCATCCTTGTATGGACGATCTCCGTCGCCAAGGCTCACAAATCCGAAGTCGATGGCTTGGCTATCTGGCTCTAAACCAGACTCAATCATCTCCATCAGCTCAATTGTATTTTCTGGATAGTGTACCCCTAGCTGTATCAGTCGATACCAGGGGGTGTGGCTAATGTCCGGCTTGTCCGGCTTTGGTTTGACCTTTTTCATGCTAGCTGGGATGACGTGCTTGTATATGTCCTTCTCGCTAAACCCAATTGCTTTCATCTCGGCAGAGAAGCTATCCACCAGCATCTTTGCCATGATGCCATCATCTACTTGCCAGGTATCCATCCAGTCTCGGAAGCATTGATACTGCAACTGTGGCCACTCACGAAGGTATCGGATCATCTTGGAGGCAAACACCTGGACAGGCATGGTCATCTCCTTTAGGTACCTACTGTTGTCGTGATGTTTCCTGATCTCGTCTGGGTCCATTTTTGGGTCGCCAGAGTTTTTGTTTTGAGGCGGAAGGAACAGGATGTCCGGCACTACCCCAGCAGAGATCAGTGAGGATAGGGCGGATAGCAGCTTCCCCTTCTGGTATGAGACGCTTCCGTCCAGATTCTTTTTCATCCCATAGGTGTCCCCATCAAAAGCTAGGACGACCTTTGATAACCCAAGGCCACGAACTGTCTTCGCATGTGCATGACTAAACTGTGCGCCCCCAGTTGAGATAAAAAGCCTCACACCTGCCTCAGCCTGGCCAACCACATCGAACTGCCCCTCGCATATGTATGCGATCCCTTCCTTCCTGATATGCCTCCAGTTTTCATGTAGGCCAAACCAATTGTCAGACTTATGGAAAATCTCTGTGCCCTTGGTGTTTAGGTGCTTGTGCCTTCCTGCTTCTACGCCCCTCCCATAAAAGCCTGTTATCTGACCAGAAAGGGTTCGGAACGGGAAGGTTACTCGCTGATTGAATGTCCAGTAATCCCCGCTAGTGCCCGCTCTCATGATGTCGTACTGAACAAGCTCGTCCTGGGTATGCCATTCGGGTATGTGGCCACCGATGCAGTAGCCAACGCCATACTCGGAAGCCACCTCATGCGACACGGCGCGTTCTCTCAGTAGCCAGTCCTTAACTGGCTGGCACTTTGCGAGGGTGCCTGCCCATTCGTTTTGGTAGTGCCGGTTAATGCCGTAGGGATCATTGCCAGAAAGCCTGTTTTCAGATCCATCAAACTCTACCTCAACGCCAACTTGGTCGGCTATAAATTTCACAGCATCTACAAACCCCATCTGTGGCTGCCAGTGCCTGACAAAAGATATGATGTCATTGCCACCTATCCCTTGGCTGAAGCACTTAAACAAATTCCCTTTCGGCCCGTTCGAAGTAACTGCAAATGAAGGGGTCCGCTCCGATCCGAAAGGACTTACCCACCACCAGTTTGATTGGGTCTTCTTCGCTGGCGGACCGATGAGGGACTGGACCTGCTCCCTTAGATCGCCCTGCTTGAGCAGACCTAGGGTTTTTTCAGAAATTCTCATAAATGGATTGTTGGTTATGCCCGGCTAAATGCCGGGTATTTTGTTATAGCTTTTCCCACAATTCGCTTTTGTTCTGGGCACGAATTGAATGCGAGCTCTGTATCAAAATTGGCACAGACACTTCCTCAACCCGCTGTATCCAGAGATGGTCTCCGTACTTCTCCTGAAGCGCCTCCCTGGTAAGGTGGGTTGTAATGATTGTCCGCCTAGGTATGCCTTCCTGGAGCTTGTAAAACAATACCCTGTCATGAGCATAGTCGTACCTTCCGCTCAGTATTATCTGAACAAAGTCGATCCTGTTGCCCATGTGGTTCGCCCACCGAGGCTCCATCCCCAGATCGTCTATTGTCAGGACCGGATTGTTAATCATCCTCCTCACGGCATCGTAGCCTAGAAGAGAAACCCTTCCAGACATTTCATACCAAGGAACAAATGTGTGCCGCTCGTTTCGCGGGGAATGGACCCATCTTGATATAGCCCATGCCACAAGAGATTTACCAACACCCTTCGGCCCCATCAGGATAATCCAGGCGTCTGGCTTCTCAGCCATGACGGAAATGATCTGCCAAGCATAGTCAAGCTGGTCGCTCAGAAACCCTTCATCTACTCTTGCCCCTAGCTTTGCCCTCATGTAGGACTCTGTAAGCCCAAGGGCCACATCGGTACTGATTGACCACGCATCACCCACTTCGCTTCCGCAAATGAGGCGGGCGTCTGGGTGCATCATCAGGCTTTCCTTGGTAGTCATAATCTCCAGGGTCGCCTGGTTTTTTTCTTCCGTCTCCATGCTGATTGATTATGTGATTTGGTGAATGAAATTTGTTCGGGTCTATCGCTCGCCATCCGCCCATGATGCCCTTTTTGAGAAGTTCAATCTGCTCATTAATCCCCACTTGATCAAGAGATGATAGCTGACTTTTTGCCCAGCCGGGGGAAGACCTGTTCTGGCCGGTCTTCCTGGACTCGCACCATTCGTTCCATGATGAGACGAATTGATTACTTCCTACTTGCCTGCCTGACATGAGCCTCATCCACTCTGCGGGGACGGCCCCGTTCTCCCTCATCAGCGCCCAGGTGCTATCGACAACATGCCTCATCAGGGTAATGCATTTCCGCCTGTTGCCAACGCCCTCATTGACCGCCCTGACAATCAGTGCCTTCAGCATAAGCTCGTCAGGGCTGGACCTGCTGTGGTAAAAAAGCGGGTGGTTCCAAACCTTCTTCCAGGAGTCTGCGCCCATGGGAGCCTTCCGCATGAGGCCCACGACATCTGCCCAGTCTGGCTGATAGTTATCCGCTATCCACTTGGCCTGCCATGGGACAGCCTTCTCCTTTACCCCTTCCGGTACGAGCCCCATAGCTTCGATCTGAGGCGAGATATTTTCGCCTGGCTCTACATGTGCCACATCAGGGGTTATCCCGCTTCCTGTGGCCTCCTCGTGATCCAGGGGCTGGTCGGGGGAAGGGGGGGCCGCCGCAACTGGGGGGGTAGGGGGAATGGGGAGGCTTCCATGCAATGTGGTTGAGTCCGTTTCAGCCTTGAGTTCTTCAGCTTCCCTTGCCTGGTCAGCTAGCCTTACCATTGACTCAGCCACTTGCGGGCCTGACCAGCCATCCTCAACCCCATCAGCCACTTGATCAGCATCCGAATCCATCGGATTAGTTTTTTTGCTTCTTTTTTTATTAAAAAAAGAAGAAGTAACACTCTTTCCTTTCGTATTACTCTTTACTATAGTATGCTGCCGGGTTTCACGGCTGCCGGAAAACACGGCAGCCGTGAAACCCGCACCCCAGAAGTCATGGAGGCTGTCAAGCTCGCCCGTCTCCACCATATTGAAAACCCCCTCTATGTCCAGGTGGTCCTGAAATCGCCAGATTGGGACGTTGCAAATCTCCCATTTTGTGTTGGCGCCCCTTACAAGGTTTGCGTATCCGGCTTTGGCAAGCTCTTTTACTATGCGCTGCATCTTGTCCTTGCCTATCGGGGCCTGCTCACCGTCTGGTTTTGTGCGAGGGTGGGCCTTCCGCATATCCTCCATCCGGGGTATCCAGGATTCCGATTTGCTGTCGATGTAGGCGATCAGGCCCAGCGCCTCGAAGGTCAATTGGTGGTCCTGGGATGTCCTGTTAGGCATCTGGTGATACCCTGATGGGAACCTCTTATAGATACTCATTCGTTACATTGTTGATTGTTGTCAATTCGCCTTGGTTAAGCATCAATTACTTCCCGTTCGCAGTTTTCGATGAATTGCTTCCAGAAGAATCCCCCTGGAAGAATCTTGTCTTTCCACGCATCTACCGAAAATAGGCGAATGGTTTTGTCAAGTTGGGTATCATCAATGGAGACTGAGCCTATCGTTTCCGATAGCTCTTCTCTGATTTTCTCGGCTAGCTCTCTTGTTTGGCAGAAACTCATCCGAACCAGAGGCTTCCCCAGGCATTAGAAATGGCAAGCCCATCTCCTTGGCTAAGATGTAATAGCTTAGCATGTTTGAGATGGTTCCTTGGTAAAGGGTATCTGGGAAGCGGCCCTCTCCGAAAGACTCTGCGTCTTTCCCTTTTCGGTATCGCTTGATCGTGTACCTCCAAGGGTTGCTGCCTATCTTGCCTCGACTCAGATGCAGCTTCGTATCAGGGGTCTCGAACTCCTGGATCACATTGTCCCCAAGCTGCTGGTTTAGCCTCATCCACTCATGATTTACTGGGGAGAAGGGCACCATGGCATGGTGAGTGGACAGGAGTTCTATCAGTATAGATCGCTCTGCTTCTTGATTCAGTTCTTTGATGTTCATTGTTGAATAATTGAGAGGTTAAATGTCGTAACCAGTTTCCTTAATGTCTGGTTTGATTTCATCAGGGGGGAAAAGCGCACTCTGTTCTGGCGGCGCGTATTCAGATTGAAGGTGCCTGATCACGGTTATCTTGTTTATGAAGATGTCCATGGTTTCGTACCAATGGTCGCTGAACCTTGTCTTTTCATCAAGTTTCCTGCCATACACCTCGGCGATCATACCTTCTTCCTGTTTTAGGTACTTCAGGATTCGATCTCTTGTCATCCTTGGCAGCCCCCTTTTGCTGCTTCGGTATTCGATCATCTTATCTACCCTTTCGGTTGTCCATGGCTTGCTCATTTCAGTACAGCTTTTTGAGTGTTGTTTTCTCCTACGAATAGATTCATCATCTTTTCGTCCAGACTCCCGGCGTAGATGGGGTGGTGATACTTGCAGGGGTAAACTTGTCCTGGCCTGTGGATGCGATCTCTTGCTTGATCGTATTTCCAATATGACCATGGAAACTCTGCAATAATCATGCGATGCGAGGTCTGGAGGTTAGCGCCTTCTGCGCCAGCACCAATTGATAGTAGCAGGATTTCTTTCTCGCCTTTCCTGAAGCTGTTGATTGCTTGCTGGCGCTTATGTGAACTGGTCCCGCCAATAACCATGCAAGACTTTTCCGCAAAGTGGTCATGCAGTCTTTGCCCTACCTCTCGGTGAATAAAAGCGATGATGAAGTTCCCTCCATCATTTTCTAGCCACCGCTCTGCAATCTCTATTATCCAGGGGATCTTTGCAACCCCTGTTTCTCTTCGGAGTGCAGACATCTCCTGGATAGGAACACCCTTAACGCCCATACTCTTTTGCAGCTCCATGAAGGCTTGCTCAAGCTCCTGGGATAGGACATCAAGACTTCCCTCTGGGGCTTTTGCGATCTGGGATTGGAGGGACTCTATGTGTCTCCTGGCGTCGTTTAGCCCATGAGTGCTGATCATGCTGTTGATAGCCTCTAGCTTTCCCTTAACCTCAAAGGGGGCCTCCCTGATCTCCACGGTGGACACCTTTGGCGGCATCGACTTTAGCACCTGGTCTTTTCTCCTGCGGATCATGCAGGTAGTTCTAAGTATCTTGTTTAGGCCCTGCTTCCCACCATGCCTCATTTCGTATAGCCGGTGGAAGTCTAGCACATCTCCCAAGACGCCGGTCTGGGGCTGCCCTGGGAGCCGGGTAAGCCAGTCAACCATTTCGTAGATGTCCCCCACCTTTTTCCTGATCGGAGTCCCCGTCAGGGCTAGTTTATACCTGGCCTCCAGGGTGAAGAAGTTGGATGACATCTTCGCCTCTGGGTTGAAGAAGGTATGGGCCTCATCGACTATGATGCAGTCCCATTTCACCTCCTTTATTCGTTTCCACGAGGAAGCGTTTTCCATCTTTTTGTGGTTGACTATCACGATCTTGCCCATGATGGGCTCCCTGGTTGACTCCATTACCTGGATGGAATCGTCATCAAACTTCCACCCGTTTGGAGTAAAAGAAGATGGCTTGCAGAACCTAGGGTCGCCCGTGTTTAGCCAGATCGAAAGCTCTTGTTGGACCCACTGGTGCATGATCCCCTTGGGGACAACCAGCAGGGTTCGATTCACGTCGGGCTGAAGCAGGATAGCAAGTGCCGCCTGGGTTGATTTCCCGACTCCCATTGAGTCTGCAACCAATGCCCCGATGGACCGATTCCAGCACTTCTGGATGAACTTAACGCCAGCTTTCTGGTGAGGGTATGGCCTAAAACCGGCTACGTTTTCCGGGACATCCAAGTCCGCCTCCATGCTGTAGCTGGATACCGATGTTGAGGAGGATGCCTTAATGGCTAGGCGAGCACTCTCCTCCAGGGATACCCAGTCGCAAGGAGACAGCGCCAGCACATGGCTGGATACGCTTGTGGTGTATTGCCCCGAAGGGCTCGTCTCAAATGTCTCAGGATCAGAAACGAATTGCTCCTTGAACCCCTCATTCACCAGGGCATGGTGTACCCTTGTCCCCCTACCCTT
>Ga0222711_1000258_pt1 | contig 16891 bp, 34 predicted proteins | sample AntAcemetage1699_FD_179814 | JGI IMG/M metagenome (GOLD analysis project Ga0222711, IMG submission 179814) | Saline water microbial communities from Ace Lake, Antarctica - #1699 | ecosystem: Environmental > Aquatic > Non-marine Saline and Alkaline > Saline | place: Antarctica: Ace Lake...
ACTACCCAACAGACGGTTCAGAAGATAAAATTTTTCCTCAAATAAAATACGTTAAAGATAAATTCCAAAGGTTACCTCGATTAGTAAACGCAAACACAACCGCTTTAAACAACGAAATTTTACACGTAACAGCCGACGCAACTATAACCGATATAGTTGGTGCGGTTGCGGGTAATTTCTTTACCGTTCGAGTACTTGGTGGAGTTGCAACCGTTGGCGGGGTGGACTATAGTGCAGGCAATATAATTAAAAGAAGCTTTAATGGCACGGATTGGATTAGTAGAGTTTATATCAACAAAGCAATAATTGACGCTACCTATCAAGTTTTGGATAGCGACTTTCTAATAACCGCAAATACAATTCTCTCAGCTATTCACAACGGTAAAACATTATACATTGTAGGCTTTCGCACAATTACAATTCCCTCAATTTTACCTAATGATTTTAAATGTTGTTTTAAAACCAAACTAGGCGGTCAAATTACTTGGGCAATCACAGCACCATTTGCATATGCCTATGGAACGCCAACAGCTACTGTGCAAAACAGAGACGCTTTAATCACTAGAGAACTTGGCACTAATAACATTTATATAACCACTAATTAATATGCAAGTAATTAGAAAATCTATTTTTAAACAATTTATACCTAATACATTTATTGGGGGAGTTGCTAGTAATACAGGTTCTATATTTTTAATGGCTCAGGCTCTCAATCTAAATACTGATAGAATTAGAACATTTAATATAGTAGGAAATGATACTCAATTTGCAGTAACAGGAGCAATTTACGGTACGGCTTCCAATGGATTTAGAGATAACTATTTAATTAAATATTTTTATGATAATGATGGATTAGTAACTTCTTTTGGTACAAACTCCTTTAGAAGTAGTACAATTGAAGAAGTGATTGCTTTAAATTGCATAACAGTATTTGGTCAAAACGCAACTAATTCAGGAGCTTTCCAAAGTGCTACTGCTTTGAGAATATTTACTTCTAACAGTCTTACTACAATAGGGTTTTTCGGATTTTTCGGTTGTGTAAATTTGGAATATCTAAACGTTTCTATTGTAACTAATTTAGGCTTACTTTGCTTTCAAAACTGCCATAAAATTATTTTTAATTCATTTGATAGTTTAGTTAATATGAGTGGTAGCCCTTCTTTTTCAGAGTGTAGAGCAAACACTTTACTAAATTTTCCTGTTTTAATAAGTATGCTCACTGGTAATATAATGTTTCTTGGAAATACAGCTTTAGTAACTTTAAATATGCCTGAATTAATTACCGCTAGTACTTCGTTATCAGATAGAGGCTTATCAAACTGTGTTAATTTAGTAAATTTAAACATAAATAAGTTGACAACTTTAACTGGAGCTTCAACCATCCCTAATCCAGCATTAGGAATGATGAGAAATACACCTAATTTTAAAATATTTAATGCTCCGGAATTAACATCAATGGAAGTTCCTTGTATGTTTCAAAATGCTAGTGGTTTAGAGTTGATAAGCTGTAAAAAAGTACAAAATTTTGGCTTTCCAACAGCAGACCACAATCTATTTTTTGACGGAATTAAATTAAACTGTGTAATTGAGGTTCACATCAATAATGCCACAAATGACGGACTAGGGGGAGCTAGCAAATCCTTAGTTTGGGTAAAAGAAAATAGAAATGCAACTGTTAATTTTTTTGATAATAACGGAATATATGTTTCAACCCTTTAAATATAAATAAAATGATACAATCAACAAAAGTTGCAAAATACGGCAACGCAATGCAAGGATTAAATGAAAACATTATTAGACTTGAAATGAATTACACAGCAAGTGATGCTTTAAACTTTAAAGCAGAAATAGAACACTTTGCAGTAATTGATTTAGAAACAGGTGCAAAAACAGGAATTGACACCAATGGCGTAGGTTCTAATTTTAATACTTCTAATATTAATATGACAATCGAGGAGTATCACTCTTTTTCAGAGGATATTATAGGTATTGGAGAAACTTATAAAGAAAGATTATTTTCAAGAAAACAACAGTTTTTAATAAAGTGGTTATTGACCAATCCTATGTGGGGAGTTGAAACTTGGTCATCAACAACAAACTAAATTATAAATAATTGAATAATGTAAAACTTCTTTAAAATGATAGATAAATTACTAGATAGTTCAGGCGTAATTGCCACTATTTTAACGGGAATAATTGCTTTTTTTGGAGGTAAAAAGATGCGAAGTATTGACGAGAAAAAAGCAAATAGCGACGCGTTAGAAGGCATCCAACGGGTGTATGAAAAATTTGCAGAGCAAACTGAGAGAAAATTCGACCAAATGAATAGCGAGCTAGGAGAGGTTAAGATTTTGCTAAAAAAATACATTGATCAATGCAGTAAATGCGAAAATAATAAGATAAAATAATTATGAGTTTAGCAATTAAATATACAACGCTTTTAAATAGCTATTTTATAAACACGCCTTTGCGTTTGGCTCACTTCTTCTCGCAGATTGAAGCGGAAAGCGGACTTAAACCAATAAGCGAAAACTTAAATTATTCAGCTATTGGATTAGGAAAAACATTTAAAAAGTATTTTTCAACGCACGCTTTAGCAAATCAATACGCACGAAAACCAGAAGCAATTGCCAATAGAGTTTATGCAAACCGAATGGGTAACGGAGACGAAGCAAGTGGGGACGGCTGGAAATTTCGAGGGCGTGGTTTTATTCAAATTACAGGTAAAAATAATTTTATTAAAATTTCAAAAGATACACGGATCGACTATTTAAACAACCCTGATTGGCTTTTGCGTGAAGCTGATTCAATGATTTCTGCTTTATGGTATTGGAATACTACTAGTTTAAATAAACACGCTGACAAAGACGATATAGACGCTATTTCTGATCTAATAAATATTGGAAGACAAACAACAACCTTTGGAGATTCAAACGGATTTCAACATCGGGCGGATTTGTTAAAAAAATATAAAATTGAATTTAAAACAGATGAAACAGATGAATCCATATATAGTAATTCCTAACTGGTTCAAATGGATTGGTTGGATAGTAGCGGTTGTAATTATTTTATTTTTCAAAGCTTGCAATCCTGAACATAAATTTGTAACTGTAAAAACGCCCAAAATAAAAGGACAATTTATCGGGCAAAAGCCTAATGCAGAAATCATACACGATACCGTTTATTTAAAAGGAAATACTGTTGTAAAAGTAAATCCATTGAACGCTAAGTTAAAATACGAAAACAGTATTTTGATCGAACAGTTTTTAATCGTGGATTCCATAAACAAGGTTTTACTGTATCAAAAAGCAATTGCAATAAGTAAGTTTTCGACCAAGTTTGACGATGAATTTTTAGAGTTAAATATTAAAGGAATAGTTCGTGGCGAGGTCCAGGAAATTATACCAAACTATAAAATAAAATCAAGAAAACTAGAAGTTCCAATAAAAATTAAACAACCTTATTTTAGTTTGAGAGCTGGTGCTGAAATTGGAAACAATAAAAATTTGGATGGATTTGTTTACAAAGGAAATATCTTCATTAATAATTTTTCTGTTTCAATAGATAATCAAAAAAACTACTTTATCGGATATTCAATTCCGATTTTAACTTTAAAAAAATAAAACCACCCTAATTAATTGGCTTTGTTTTGGGCTTATAGTTGATAAAAAGTTTTAATTAAGGCTTCGTGTTTTAGCATAAATTCATCACGGATATTTTCGGTGTTAAAAGCTAAAAAACATAAAGTCATGGCATAATTATCGGACATTACTTTACTACTATAACCTACAATACAGTATTTATCATAATACCTAGTCCAATCAACATCACAATCGCCACAATCTGCCATTAGTTGCGTCAATTGCGCGTAAGCCAAAGCAGATTCAGCCTGTTTTTGTGTTTTAAAAACGTTTTTGTGTTGAACGTGATTTATAAGTTTTGGCTCTTGTTTGATATCCGAAAGTGCATTAACATAAAACCCTTCAATTTCTTTTAATTTATCCCAACTATCAACAACCTTTGACGGCTTTATTTCAGGATAATCTTCGTAAATTTTCTCAGCCATTTCCGGCATTTTTTTAAGCATTATTTCAGCTTGGTCTTTTGTAATTTTCATAATTTTATTTTTTAATTTTTTAAAAAACGATAAACTTTCGTATATCTACTATTTGTGCGAGATGCTAAACACCACCGCTACCCCCATCGTGTTCGTGCCAGTCATCATCGTGCCAAGAACCTATTTTTACCCAAATAGGTCTGTTATCTATTTTTTGTTGTGCATTTATTATTTCATATTTCATACAAGAATAAGCTTTACTTGCTGGACTTATTCGAGTTGTATTATTCCGTTTTTCAGGAGTTACAGTATTCCAATATTTATCTTTACAAACAGTACCTTGTTTTGATTTACAAAACGCTTGTTGGTAATTATTTTTTACAAATTCTTTTCCGCAACTTGGGCATTTACAATTTGTGCCAACTTTTGCTGATTTTGAATTTTCGTAAAGTTTTTTTATTTTTTCCATTTTCATAATTTAATTTATTAATATTTAAAAGCACCATCGCACAATATCGGTATAGTAAATCCCTGTTCTGTGATTTCTTGTAAGTTTTGTTTTTTATTCATAGTTTGTTTTTTTTTATGAATTTAAAGTCAAAGTTACTTTTACGTTTTTGTAATTAAAATTCAATTCAGATACACCAACTATTTGGGCGTATTCTAGCAATGATTCAAACGTCATATTTCCGCCATTTATTTTTTGACGGCTAATATGAGCGGGATTTCGACCGACTTTTTTTGCAAATTCTTTCTGATTTAAACCAGAAGTTTTAATCAATAATTTTAGTAAATTCATAATTGTTTTTTTTTTCAAAGGTACAACCGAATTCAATATTAAAATGTTAAAGTATGTTAAAAAATACCTTGAAAGGTTATTTAGTTGTATTTTTGCTGAAACAAATAAATATTAATATTATGGAATCACATCATTTAGACTTTATGTCACCAGCAAACGAAACGCCAAGAAAAAAGAATTTCGATGACGTTTATTTACAATTAAACAGAGAAGATGCGCTTATAATAGAGGAGCACATCAACAGCATTCCTAGAGTAAGTTTAAACTTTAAAAACTGCTTAAAATTTATGCACAAGTATTTAGTTGATGCGGTTATTAAAGGAAATTACGCTGTTGTTAATAAAACAGATTGCATCTTAGAAATTTTAATTAACGGAATTTCTTTTGACTTATGGATTGGAAATGGAGCAAGTTCATTTTGTTTTTACGACAATCATTTTACTGATCGTAATGAATTTAATTCTTTTTTAAACAGCATTACTTTTACGCAACATCAAAAAAAAACAGCGTATAATTTAGCAATTTTAAAGTCAAGTAAGCCAGTTGAAATTCAAAAATCAGAAATTCAACAAGAAATTGATTTGTTAACATCTAAAATGAACGCTTTATGATAGAAGTAATAGAATACCAAAAATTAAGAATTGAAGCGTTAGAAGCAGAATTAAAGCGAGTAAACGAATTGCTACATACAACCGCCAAAGAAATAGAGGTTATTATTTTAGACCCGAATTTCGACAAACCATTATCAAACTTAAACAAAAATTATTAATATTATGGAAGCTAAACACCACTATCGAGCAGTAGCAAAATCCGACCATTTAGGGAGCGCAGATTTAGAAGATTTTATCGAACAAAAAAAGCCTTTAATTTTTACAATTCGACAAGTAAAACAGGAATACGGAGTTTCTGTTGCAGGAAAAAAAGGAGACTTCAATATTGCGTATTTTGTTGAAAACATAAAACCTTTAGTTTTAAATTCGACAAACGCAAAACAAATAAAAACATTTTGCGGCGGCAGTCCATTTGTCGAAGACTGGAAATTAGTACCTATTGAATTGTATTTAGATGTTAATGTAAAGATGAAAGGCGAGGTTGTAGGCGGTATTAGGATTAAACCAATACAGCCAAAGACAAAATTAAAATTATCCTTTACAGAAGCTAATTTCGACAAAGCAAAACAAGCCAACGCAACAAAAGAACAAATTGAAAAGTCCTACACAATTACGGACGAAATTTATAAAAAATATTTAGAACATGGATCAGCAGCGAAGTAAAGAATGGTTTGAATATAGAAAGGGAAGGTTTACCGCCTCTAGAATAAGCGACCTTTTAGGAATAAAAGGATTGGGATTAACAGGTGAAGCATACGTTGAAGAAAAGGCAAACGAAATAGTTTTTGGACTAGACGAAGAAGATAGTTTTGTTTCCTTCGATATGCAACGCGGGATTGATTTAGAGCCTTTAGCATTCAATAAATTTAAAGAAATTAAAGAACTTGATTTTATTGCAGTTAAAGAAAGTTTTTTCTATCCGTTTGGCGAATACGCTGGAGCGTCTCCAGACGGAAATGTTGGCAAAGATGCAATTTTAGAGATAAAATGTCCAAAACCTAAAAAGTTTTTCCACATTGTAAGAAGCGGAATAAAAGCAATTGATAAATTTTACATTGACCAGATGCAAATGCAAATGATGTGCAGTAATTCAGTAAGATGTTATTTTTTCAATTATATTATTTACAACGGCGTGGAAATGTGGCACGAAATAGTAATTGATCGGGACGAGGCAAGAATTGATTTGATAAAAAACCGAATCACAGAAGCGGTAAAATTGAGAAATGAATTTGTAGAATATCTAATTAATAATAAACAATTTTAAAATAATGAGTGAAGTAATTGGAAAAATCCATTTAATTGGACAAACAGAAGTAGTAGGAAGTGCGGGAACTTTTAAAAAAAGAACAATAGTTGTTGTTACAGATGAGCAATACAGCCAGTCAATACCTATTGATTTTGTGCAAGACAAATGCGATTTGCTAAATAATTATTCAGTTGGTCAAGAGGTAAAAGTTTCTATTAATGTTCGTGGAAATGAGTACAACGGTAAATTTTATGTAAGTTTAAACGGTTGGCGAATTGAAAGTACAAATGTAGCATCTGCAAACCACCCAACAAACACTGCACCAGCAAATCAAGCTAAACCGCAAACTTTTGCAGAGGAAAACGAGCAAGGAGATGGGCTTCCATTTTAAAAACTAATCAAACCGCTATTCATTTAGCGGGTTAATTTAAAAAATTATGTACACTATAAAAGAAGTTGCAAAGATGCTTAATATGACAGACAAAGGCATAAGAATAAGATGCGCTAGGCTTGAAATTAAAAGCAAAATAAGACCCTTAATTATTTCAGAAAAAAATTTTATTAGAATAAAAAACTACAAATTTTTACAAGTATTTAGAAGTAGTTTCTACTTTTCAAAAGACGGTAAATATTTAATAATTAATTCACGTTTAAATAAAGAGACATTATGAACACAATAAACAACACACAAGTAGATTGCACTAATCTTACAATTCAAGAAATTCAAGAACTAGCAACAGGATTGCCGATTTGGAAAAATGATAGATCATTAATTAGAAGTAATATGGAATGTTATTTCACCAAATTTGAAAGTGACAACGAATTTTATGTTCGTGTTTTTTCAAAAACAAAGGTAACTGTTTCTTTTGATGAATTTCTAAAACTAAAAGTTTTATGTTAGAATTAAAAATTTTTACTTATTGGATATGCTTGTTAGTTATATCTTATGCTATTGCAAAGTTGGATTATTTTTTTAGTGGAACAAGTGTTTATTTTAAATTTTATGATAGTTGGACGAGTGCTATTTATAATATTATTAAAATATTAGGATTGTTTGTCATTGCTTGTTGGCTATTTATGCAGTTTACTAATTATTTTTTTAAAGGAGATTTTGTATCTTTAATCTAATTCACTATCTTTGTTTTTTCATAGTTTAATTTTTTTGTTTTAAAGTTAGAAGCCAGTCAGAAATGATTGGCTTTTTTTGTTTTAAAACTTTAACAATGCATTAACATTTTGGAACACTTTTGTGCCATATATTTGTACAAGAGTTAAGGAAGTGATTCAAACGGCAAATTCAAAAACTTAGAAATTATGAAAACATCTTACGGATTTACAATTACAAGAACAACAAACACAGGTCTAATGGAATTCTTGACTGAAAAGGGATTTAGAAGCGAAAGAGCAATTTCAGAAAATAAATTACAAAAATTAACTTTTGACAAAGTAGGCGGTTCTAAATTAGTTACGGAATTAAGAACGGATTGCAGGATCGCGTCTATGAAAAAATCAATAATGCTGAACTACTAACATGACCCCTAACGAGAAAATAAACAACCTTACCACTACACTAGGAATGTCAGGTAAAAGAGCCGCTGAAGTGATTGGAATGCCTTATGGATCATATCGTAAACGAAAATGCAAAACACGTCCAGAAGTTTTTAGCGAAGAAAATTATTTAACATTATTAAAATTTACGAAAGATGCGAACGATAAAATTTAAAGGATTAAGAGTAGATGGTCAAGGGTGGGTTTATGGGCATTATTATGATGACGAGATTCAATCTTTTATTATTTCTGGAATAAATACTTACGAAGTTATCCCTGAATCATTAGGTCAATTCACAGGCAAACTTACAAGCGATGAGATGGAAATTTACGAAGGAGACTTAATAAAAACTTGGATAGGCGTTATTCCTAAAGAGGTAAATTGGAACGAAAAAGAGTGTAGCTGGTACTTTGGAATTAAACCACTAGCAAATTTGCGATTTTTAGACAAAATTATCGGAAACATACACGATAAGTAAAAAGTATTTCTTATATTTGCAGTTGTAATATCTGTGGTGGATTTGTTACAATTTAAGAAATTATTTATTATACCTTAATAGGGAAGCGCCACCACCGCCGAACTATTAAGGTTTTTTTCGTTCAAAAATTAAAAATATGTCAAACAAATTAGGTTACACGTGGTACCCAAAAGATTGGGGAAACTCCGAAAGCGTTTTTGAATTGTCTTTATCAGAAAGAGGTATGTATCGAGAATTAATTGATTTATCAATGCTGAACGATAACAAAACTGAGGTTAAAAAATCTGTATGGTGCAGAAAATTTGGAGTAGAATTAATAGAGCTAGAAAACATATTAGATCATTTAATTCATCTTAATTTAATTGAAATAAAAAAAGAAGTTTTATTTATTCCAAGTTGTGAAAATAGAATTAATTTAAGCAGAGGTGGTAAAAAAAGTAAGCCAACCCCGAAAGCTTTATTAAATTTGAAAAATAGTTTATCGGAACCTATTTCGGAACCTATTTCGGAACAAATAGAAAGTAAATTAAACATAAAAGAAATAGAAATAGAAAATAAAATAAAAGAGTCTTTTAAAAATGATATTTTTTTTAACGACCTTATAGCATCAAGTCAATGGATTGAAACGACTGCTATGCAAAGTACAAATAAATTCAATCCTCAGCAAGTTGAAATTAAGTTAATGGAATTTAAAGTATTTTGCGACTTAGGTTTTGATCAAAAAGACAGTAAAAAAGATTTTAGCCAACATTTTTTGCGATGGTTGAATACAAAAGAAAATGAATTAAAGACAAAAAAGCAAATTCAAGAAAACCCAAATAATGAAGAAATTGTAAGGTATAAGTCAAATGTTAATCCTGATCCAAAAGAAGCCACACGTTTTAAATTTGAAGAAATGAAAAATAGAAATGCATCAGGTGGTTATATTTATACTGAATTAAATAAATCAAAATAATTATGAGTATAGAGATAAATGGATTTGAAGTTGATGTCTTTAATGTTTTTGGGATTAAATCGGGTGCAAAAATTTCGACTTGTCCTATTTGCTCAGAAGGTCGCAAAAAGAAAACCGATAAATGCATGTCTGTTTTTTGGGATACGGGATTAGGTCAGTGCAATCACTGTGGCGAAAGGCTACAACTTCACACCTACAAGAAAAAAGAAAATGCAAAAATTTACGTTAAACCGATACAAAAAATAAAAAGTGATTTAAGCGATGTTGTTGTAAATTGGTTTAAAGATATTCGCGGTATTTCTTTGCAAACTTTAATTGATTTAAAAATAACTCAAAATTTTAAATGGATGCCAAAAGCAAAAGCAAAAATTACAGTTATAGAATTTAATTATTTTTTGTTTGGCGAATTAATAAATATAAAGTCAAGAGGTAAAAACAAAGATTTCACTTTTGAAAAGGAATGCGAATTGGTTATGTACAATATTGACGCTGTTTTAGGGCAAACTGAATGCGTTTTGGTAGAAGGCGAACCAGATGTGCTAAGTTTCCATGAAAGTGGCGTAAAAAACGTTTGTAGCGTGCCAAATGGCTTTACATTAGCTAGACCAGACGGAACAAGTTCTATAAACTTAAATTATTTAGACGACTATATCGGATTGTTTGATAATATGGAAAAGGTTTATTTAGCTTTTGATAATGATGCCGCGGGATTAGAAGGAACCAAAGAATTTATAAGACGATTAGGTGCTGAAAAATGTTATTTAGTTGATTTTAAAGATTGTAAAGACGCAAACGACTATCTTTTAAAGTACGGTTTAATTGCTTTGTCAGAAACAATAAAAAACGCAAAAATAGTTCCGTTGGAAGGAATTTTAACTTTAAATAATATTGAAGTTGATTTGGATGATTTTTGGATTAATGGTGCGCCACGTGGCAAAACTGTAGACTTGCATGACTTTGATTTAAACAGCTCGTTTGTTATGAAACAGCATACTTTGTTTGTTGCCGCACCAAACAGCGGCAAATCCGATTTTGTAGATCATTTAATTACTAGGTTTGCGGTAAAGTATGGTGACAAAGTTGGAATTTGCTCAACTGAAAATAAGCCAATACATTTTCATTATGATAAACTTTTCAGAAAAATATACGGCAATAGACCGACGCAAGTAAATATAAAAAACCAAGATGTTGCAGACTGCAAAGAATTTATAAACTCCCATTTCTTTCACGTAGATCAAGATAGTAGATTTTATTTAGAAGATATTTTAGCAAAGTTTGTAGAATTGGTAAAACGTAAAGGTTGCCGATGGTTTGTCATTGATCCGTTTAACAAAGTTACTTTGAAATCTTTTCCAAAAACAGACATTAACGCCTACACGGCTGAATACCACCAATTGATAGACGCGTTTCAACAAAAGCATGATTGTCACGTTTTTTTGGTTGTACATCCAGTAAAAATGCAACTAAGAGAAGGAAGCACTAAGACTTTTAAAATGCCTACTGCATACGATATTAAAGGCGGTGGCGAACATTTTGATATGAGTTACAATATAATTGGACTTGTAAGAGATCACGAAAGAAACGTAGTAAACATCCGTACATTAAAATGGAAATTTCAACATTTAGGAAGTTCGGGACATGACAGTTATTTAGGCTGGAATATTAATAACGGACGGTACACGAATACTGAAAATTTTATGGATGAGACTTCCACAGATGAAGCAGTGCATGAATGGAGAAATGAAAACTGGTTAATTCCGTTTGCAGGAAGCACGATAAAAAAAGAGCCAAAAGAAACGTTACAAATTCCAAACGCTACTTTGCTAGATGCTTTTGGCGAAACCTACGAAAACGAATCAGATGTTCCATTTTAATCCACAATCAGATTTGTTATTAAAATTATATGAAATTGACTGCAATTTATTTGTGCAAGGACTTATTACTTACTATCAATTTGTAATTTTAGAAAATGACTATTTTAAAAGAAAAAAATTATTTACCGTTAATTTAAATTAAAAATCATGAAAACAGAAAATTTATTTGAAGGTTTTGCCTTCCCAAAAACAAATTTACAAGAAGTTTTATTAACTTTGATTTTAAAAGGCAATGTTACTTTATTTGACTTTCCCGTAATGGCAGGCTATCGAACTAGAGTATCAAATTTAGTTTTAAAATACGGATTAAGTTTAGAAACAATTAGGCAGAAAAAAAAGAATCAATTTGGCAATACTTACACGTATCACATTCACAAATTACCAGCAGATCAAAAAGACAAAGCAATTGAAATTTACAATAAAATCGTGACCAGATGAAAAAAATTAATATTGGTAGCGACTTTTCAGGAGTTGGAGCTTTTAACCAGGCGTTACAAAGATTAAAAATTTATTATAACGAAGTTTTCGCTTGTGATTGGAATAAATACTCACGGCAAACATTTTCTTTAAATTACGGCACTCCAAAATACTTTCCCATTGATGTTTACGAGCGTCAAATCCCAAAAGAAAGCCTTGATGTTTATATGACATCGCCACCATGCCAAGCGTTTAGTTTAGCGGGTAAAAGAAAAGGCGAAGAAGATAAAAGAGGTGTGCTATTCTACAACTCTCACGAATTTATTTCCAAAAACAAACCTCGTTATTTTATCATTGAAAACGTAAAAGGTCTTTTAAGTGATGATTCAGGCAAAACATTCCAGAGGTGGATTGATTTTTTAGGAGGTAAATCTGTAAACGGAAATCCTGTAATATTTCCTGTAGATGAAGCCGTTCCGTATCACGTTTATTACCAAGTTTTAAATTCAAAAAACTACGGAATCCCACAAAACCGTGAACGCGTTTTTATAATTGGAATTCGTGATGATGCGGATAATGACTTTAGTTTTCCTAAACGATTTTACTTGGTTAAAAGACTAAAAGATGTTCTTGAAAGCGAAGTAGATGAAAAGTATTTTTTAAGTGATAAGATGGTAAAAGTTTTAACCCGTCATCAAAATAAAATAGTAGACAATGAAAACCCCGAACAAAGTGGATGTATTCACGCTGGTTATTTTAAAATGGGAGGAAGAGATCAGCAATATGTAAAGGAAAATAATTTTACAATTCAATCCAACACCGCCAAAGGCTACGACACCGCAGAAGAAGAAGAAGATTCGATAAATTTCTCAGTTCCCAATAGTGAAACAAGGCGTGGTAGAATTGGAAAAGGAGTATCGCAAACTTTAGACACGCAATGCAATCAAGGAATTGCTACAAGGCAGTTGAGCAAACAAGAAAATGACATTATAAATCCATTAAAAAATAAAACAGAATTTGGGTGGCACTTTGAGCAAGCTGTTTATGATGAAGAAGGAATAACAAGGTCTTTAAAAGCAAGTGAGGGCAGCGGCAATAAAGCAAAAGTTATTTTAAATCAAAGAATACGTCGATTAACCCCAAGAGAATGCTTCCGCCTAATGGACTTTCCAGAAACTTTTAAATGGGATGTCAGCGATTCACAAGCCTATAAACAAGCAGGTAACTCTATTTGTGTTGGAGTGTTGGCGGCAATAATTTCAAAATTAAAACTATGAAAGCAATTGAAATAATTACAGAAGTAAACAACGGTAATTTTAAAATAAACCGAAACAATATTTAAAGCGATAAAGCAATGAATGAAATAGAAAAACTAAACAGATATGTAAATCAGTATTATAACTGCAATTTATAGGACGGTGCGGAATTATCAATGTTAATTCAAAAAATAACAGGGTTGCTCTATTATTTGGAATCAGTACGGGCGGACGTACACAATCATTATGAAGTTATGGTGTTTGACTTAGTAAAGCAAAAATTTACCGTTTCTCGAGCCGTAAACGAAGCTAATGTATGTTTCCCGCAAATGTATCAACTTAGAAGAGTTATGGATTCGGGTTATAAAATATGTGATGCAATTAGAACAAACATAAGTTTTCTAAAAAGTGAAATGTCTCACAGTAAACAACAAGGTTAATGCATCGAAGATTTTTAAAGGAATGGTTTAACGCGGACTGTACTTTGCACGATAAAAACTTAAAAATATTATAACCATGATACAAGAAAAAATAAATATTCCTTTTTTTAGATGCCCAAATTGTGGCGATGTTATTGGCCAACAAGGCGAGCCAATAGAAACTAAATTAGTCAAAAGGTTACTAGAACATGAAATAAACAATTTAAACTTAATGAATTGTTACTCTTGTTACGTGGACCAACAAGAAGCTAATAGTTTTATAGTAACAGAAGATATGGCAAGGGATGCTGGGGATATGTCTATGGCTGGCCAAATATGGAAATATTAAAACTAAATAAATTATGATAAACATTACAAACGAATGCAATATGGCTTTAATGGCTAGATACCCTGATAATTATTTTGATTTAGCAATAGTTTGTTTTATTAATAATTAATACGTACCTTTACCTTATGGAAAATATAAGCGATTTACAAATAGGAAAAGCTGGAGAGTATTTAGTATGCTCCGAATTAATTATGATGGGATTTATAGCTTACCCAAGTGAACAAGGTTTACCTTATGACGTAGTAATGGACTTTAATGGTAAACTATTAAAGGTGCAAGTTAAAACCACAAGAGGATTAAGGGCTGTTTTACAAAGAAAAAATCCTATTAAAGCATATCAATTTAATATAAAAAGATGTGGTAAAAAAAACAAAAAATTGCATACTTCTCAATCAGTAGATTTATTTGCTTTGGTTGCTTTAGATATTAAACAAATTGGGTTTATGTTAAATAAAGATATAAAGCAAACAATGGCTTTTAGACCTGATTATTTAAAAGGTACTTATAAAGATGAAAATTCAAATAGGATAGTAACTGGCACTTATTTATCTGATTTAACTTTAGAAAAGGTATTATGTCAAATATAATTATAACGAATGAGGATTGTATGAATTTATTGAAACGTACTCCTGATAATTTCTACTACCTTGCAATTTGCGACCCTCCTTATGGCTTAGGTTCTAGCGTTGTTAATAGCGGAGGTCGTTTTAAAAGATATGAAAATAAAAACGGAAATTGGGACAATGAAATTCCAACAAAAGAATATTTTGACGAGCTTTTTAGAGTTTCTAAAAATCAGATTATTTGGGGCGGAAATTACTTCCCTTTGCCTCCAAACAAATGTTTTTTAATTTGGGACAAAGGTCAGCCAGAAAATATATCTTTTGCAATGGCGGAATATGCTTGGACTTCATTTAACGAGGTGGCACAAATTTACAAAGTAAGAACTCAAGGTCAAGAGCAAAGATTTCACCCTACTCAAAAACCCGTTAAACTTTACGAATGGCTGTTAATGAACTACGCAAAAGACGGCGACAAAATACTAGACACTCATTTAGGTTCGGGAAGTATTGCAATAGCATGCCATAATTTAAAATTTGATTTAACAGCCTGCGAACTGGATAAAGATTATTTTGAAGCAAGTCTAAAAAGATTAGAGCAGCACCAATCACAACTAACAATGTTTTAATTATGCCGAGATGTAAACACTGCAAAGAAAAATTCATTGCTAAAAAATTCCTCCAAAAATTTTGCATGGAAAAAGACGAATGCATAAAAGTATTTTTATCTGAAATTAAAGCGACAAAATGGAAAGAAGATAAAGCAGTTTTAAAGGAAAAACTAAAAACTTTGGGGCAATATGAAGCCGAAGCAAAGATTGCGTTTCAGAGGTGGATTAGATTGCGTGACGTTGGCAAAAACTGCATAAGTTGCGGAAAAATTACTAATGAAATGGATGCGGGGCATTTTAAAAAGGCAGAAATTTACTCAGGCGTTATTTTTAATGAAAATAATTGTAACAGTCAATGTCGAAAGTGCAATCGATTTCAAAACGGAAACGAATTAAATTATAGACTAGGTTTAATTGAGCGGTACGGATTAGATTTTGCAAACGATATTGAGCAACTTGCAAATAATACTAGACAGTTTAAATTTACCAAAGATCAACTAATTGCAAAAAAAATGCAGTACGATTTAAAATACAAAAAAGATAGCAAAAAATGAAACCTAAAAAACCAACTATTATGGAATTAGAAAAAGAAAAGCAATCAGCAACTCCCGAGCGCAGAAAAGAAATACAAACTTATTTGGATTGGATTTATTGGGGCATAAAAATTTAACAAACTTTAACAATTACAAAGTATTGAAAATGTAAATACATATTGTATATTTGTACAAGCAATAACGCTAAAACAAAAATATAGGAATTATGACTACTACATTTAAAATTATTAGAAAAGTTTACGGACAAGAAATGAATAATGCAAACTTAAAAACTTACAATACTAAAGAAGATGCTACAAATGCAGGAAACTCGTGGGTTAATGATTGTACAGTTTATGCAGAAATAAGAAAAGGACGTTGGTTTGTAATTCAGCAAGCATAATGAAACAATTAACAGAAAAACATTTAGCCACATTCCGACTTTCGAAAGATTGTCGGGATAAGCTTAAGCAATTAGCAGAAGATCAAAACATATCACAAGCAGCGATCATTCAAAATTTAATTAAAAATGAAAATATCAGAATTACCACCAATGCAGAAGCGTAAAGCATTAGAGTATCAAAAGAATGCAAATGAATGCTGGGATAAAAAAACAGATAATTTAAGCCATGCATTTAATTGGGAAAATACACAAGAAGACTTTGATTATTGGGAAAAATTAGATGAAAAGACAAATGAAATTTCTCAAATAAAAGCAGAAGAAAAACGGCACGAAAAGTTAGCTGCAATTTGTATAGTTTTAATCGTTATCTTTGCAATATCAGGATATTTAATTTTTTTAAACTAAAATAATAATGAAAAAACTAATATTAATTTGTGCAATTGCATTAGTTAGTTGTACAACAGAAGATTCAAAGACCGAATGCGACTGCACTGGTATATTTAGATTAGATGGTCAAACCGATTATAATGTATTTTACGTTCCTGTTAAAATCGACTGCAATACAAACGCAATTATATCAGAAATTCCTGAAAATTATCAGTTTTGGGGTTGTAAATAAAAAACTATGACTGAATATGCCATTAAAAAAGAGATACAACAAACAGAAATGTATAAAGGTTATCCAATATTCAAGCAAAGATTAACATTGTCGCAAATCAACTTAAAACGCTTATTTAACCTATACGGTCAAGCAGAAAGAAACGGGATTGAATA
>Ga0222711_1000259_pt1 | contig 16841 bp, 20 predicted proteins | sample AntAcemetage1699_FD_179814 | JGI IMG/M metagenome (GOLD analysis project Ga0222711, IMG submission 179814) | Saline water microbial communities from Ace Lake, Antarctica - #1699 | ecosystem: Environmental > Aquatic > Non-marine Saline and Alkaline > Saline | place: Antarctica: Ace Lake...
TAGGCCAAAGCATTCCCTTCTATAGATTCTCCCGCTTTCGATAGAGGCACAGAGTGTTTGCTAATTTCAATGCCAATTGTATATCGTGTATCTAAAAGTTCCTACAAATAATATATCGCTCGGAATTCAGTGGTCGTGATGTGCGAGGTTTGACGAGTATAACCTGGCGAAAACAACACCCTATGAAATACAATAATTCCTTTGTGGAATAGGTATCTGTCTCGAATAATTTAAGAATAAAGCATCCACCGGGTAATAGAGTTCGCAACATGAGTTCGGTTTGCGCCAGTAAAAAAGGATACATAAGGATTTCCTATTTGTGAAAATTGTCTGACACATCGATGCCACAATCGGCTGTCACCAGGTGGAATCTTTTTGTGTTATCGATGTATGCGTTGGTGATTGTGTGTATACAATCATCTTTCATCAGATCGGTATACATTAAATGAAATTTACAATTACCGAGTATATCCGGAGACCAGTCAGGACTATTTCCGGTAGGTTTGATTGTTACGGCGCAATAATAATCAAATATCTCCCAATCTTTGGAGGTGGAATATTGCTTGCGAAGAACATCGAGTGCCTACAAGAATCCACCAGGAGCCTCTGCGAGTGTTAATATGCGTATGGGTTGACTTTGTGATAGAAAATCTTCAACATACTCTGCCATTTCAATCATCTTAAAATATGCGCGACTACAAGCTTTTTGCTTCACAACTCCATTTGGATACGAATTAAATTTTTCATACATATTAATTCGTTTTTTCTATTGATTCCAGGATTTCTATTGAAACATAGATTGAATAATGATATCTTTTTTGGAATTTAAATGATTACGATTGTTACGATGAACCGCCTATGCGCAATGATTTGCTTCCATAGTCATACATCGATGATTTGCTTCATCCTTTGGTATGCTAAATACACAACAAAGGGGGGAATGATTCATTTCACTACTCTACTGTATAAGATTACACTAATACATAAATTGCGGTATGTTTGCTTGATTGGGCATCCTTGGCCATCTTACTGTCTTTTAGATAGGTCATTAACTACATCACGCGAATAATCGTTTTCATTTGCTTCTTGTTTTCTTTTCCTTCCGCAAATCCGACTTTAAGAGATGTTTCTAGCTTACCCGGATTGTGAAACAGGTGCTGGGCTTCGAGCGGATCAAATGTGAAATTGCGGTCTTTGATGTTTAATTCGGTAACTGGAAGAATCCCTTTATAGTTATGAATGGTAGATATTTCAATTTGTAATGTATTACAATTAAATTCGCGTCGTTTCTTGAGGATTTGTATGAGAGCGAGAGCGCGTTCCCGATACGCATCTACTGATTGATCTTGTTTCATTTTCGCATCTAATGAAGAATTTGCAAAACTTTCTATACTTGTATTCTTTTGTAAAATCGGGTCAAAAAAGGCGGCTGGATTCTCCACTAATATATATTTCAAAAAAGCGTCGATCTTAGCGTCTCCACAAAACTAAGTTTCTGACGTATCTTTACCAATTTGTTTATTGATTTTTTTTACCATTGAATCTATTTTTTTCTTAATATCTTCACTTGTAAACGATTCCATTGCCGATCGTGTCCCCGTATGAACCTATTGCGTCAACGTCTAAACCTCCGTTTTCATCTTTGCTAGTCCAGCCATAACGTGGGCGTCCGGTTTCGGAAGACTCAACATTCCTTTTTCTGCGCTTTCAATCGAACTATGAACCGTTGATAGTATTTCCATCGTTCTTAATGTAACATTCTTTGACGCATCATCCTTATTTGCGAATCCCTCAGAAGGATATATCATTAAAAGAGTTAATACTATGGCACAAAGCAGGCCAAATACGCCCAACTTCATTTCACTTTCATCCGTTATGTATGTAAACAAGAATAATATACATACAACGGAGAAGGTTAGTATGGGATGGCTCCAGATTGTCGAATGAACGGATGATGTAATGTGGGGCTATAGGGAACGCAAAGCAAGTAAGCATATAAAAAGAGTAAACATAGAAATAACAACCATTGATAGTTCTACGATAGAAGAATCTAAATTCATATTCTTGTTATAGTAGAATTAGAAAGAAAAGCCGCTCCAATCACCCGTTTTATATGTAGGGATCAGACCGTCGGTTTCACCAAAGAACCCCACATATTCTTTCACACAGTCAATAAGGGGTCCTGTTCCAGTATCGAAATCAATACAAAACGCATCTTTACACTTATCCATTGCGGCCTTACAGGCTTTATCGGTCTTATCCATCGTTTTAAAATCAAATTCAGGGATCCGTTTGGATTCAAACTGTTCTCTGTTAGAGTCTCGAATCGTATTCCAATAAGTTATCAATAACAGTAACACGATGATACCAATAAGAAAGAGGGTGGTTGACATTGGAATTTACGAATTAGTTACTATAGATTCCTGTAATACTTCGATTGCTTTCTTTTGTAAATTCGATTCTGCATCCTCTAAGCAACTTAAATCAAAGGATTGGCGGTCAAAGGGAATCGTAACTATATGGCGGATGGTAGATTTAAACTATCTCATTGGATCCGTAAGGCGTTCCACGTTTTGCGAATGTATGCTAAACAGATATTGAATATAATCAATAAACGATGTTGTGGGTGTTGCGGTAACCGAATGTTTCGAATGTGTAAAAAAAGGGTGAATCAGTAGGGTGCGAGAGCCGTCTGCGATTACATTGGGATCGACTGCCCAGTCACTCAGTATCGCTCCATCGATATACGTTTGTTTCTGTATCGAAAACGGTGGAAACACAATGGGGATGGAGCAGCTGGCCATAATGGCATCTAAAATATATACATCGGGTGTCGTTTGGTGGTTGAATGCAGTAAGGGAATTTGTATCTAGATTCGTAGCAAAGATCGATAGGGTTTGCTTTGTAAATCGAAAGAGTTGACAAAACGTAATATTTGGCAAAATACCTTTCTGTTCTAACACGGTTTCTAGGAGTCGACGGAACGGTGTATGGGATACCAGTCCGAATGTATCGGGGGTGGATAGAATCGATTGGGGTGTTAGAGTAAACGACGTTGGAACTTTCTGTATGAGTGGAACAAGTTCAATTGGTTTGACGCCAATGTTCATAAAGAGAGAACAAATAGAGCCGATGGAGACTCCACTCCAGTGCTGAACAGTTGAAAGGGCTCCCATAGAATCGAGTTTATCCAGAACATACAACATCTATAAACCGTATACACCACCACTCGATAAAACAATCGAGGTTAGTTTAAGATCTCTATAATAATCATCCATTTGTATATAAGATGTAGGATCATACTTTAGATGTATCAACGTTGAACGAGGGTTTTGAAAAAAAGAGACAATTGAAATTGGATATTCTAAACAAAGTGCTGACTCGGTGTTGTTCTAAGATTAAATTTCATTCTCAAATGGGTAAATAGTGGTGTGTTTTTCATATTCCTCCATATCTTGTAGGGTATCAATTGTATAAACAGCCGGAAGCCAAGCGTTTTTTAGAATTAAAGCTGACGGAAATGGGTCTGTTATATAAAGAAGTATAGCCGTTTGTATTGCTGATTGGGTGGATGCACGTTCCAAGTGAGTATACGTAGTCCGAACAGATTGATGTAAATCCGTGGAAATAATTCGGCAGATTCAAGAATTCCGTATGGTTTCTGCGAACATATCTACAGCATAAATACTACATATTCCTGTGATTAAAACAGCTAAAAATAGGGTGAGATTCTTATGGGGAGGAGATTGAGTTGATGTAGTGGGGGGCGACTGGAATGGCTCCTATGCGATATCCGGTTCTGGCGGAGTTGGAGTGGAGGCGGTGTCTGGTTTTGGAACGGGTTTTGTTGGAGCGGGTTCGGGTGTCAGAGACCCCCAAACTTCTTCGATAAGTGCCATAGATATCTTCTCTTATAATAAGATAGAGAATATGTTTACGCAATATCTAATCATATTAGTTGGTATATGTATTCTAATCACGTTATCGTATTACATTTATGTTGGAATGGGTCAATACCGTGAGTCATTTGATTCGAAGCCACCCATCAACGCTGGATCCGATCCTCAGATTAAAGGAAAGCCATATGATTATTTATATTAGTTTCTACCTGATATGACATAGGAGATGATTACGTATATCAATCAAGAGCTTGATTCTGCTCCCGTCAAGGTGAAAGCGTCAACCACCCCACAGACATTTACATAGGTAGTGAAATCGAATTAGTAGATCAAATCCGAATATATGGGAAAGAGTGATGCGAATTCATTGAATATGGTTTTACTCACTTCTACCAAACTTGCCATTTTCCTGGGATTAGAAAATAGCGCAAATATAAATGCCAAGTTTCCTTAGGCTGCTGCGTTTTAGAAGACCGCTTCGGGACTCACTCCGAGTGAACTTACGAATACGTTGATTCAGACCTATTTTTAGAATTATATGGTTGTAAATGCGATCGACGCCTATAAAGCCGGAGCGATGCCGGTGTTCAACGTGCTCTCTACAACGAGAACGTTGGATGACGACTTATTAATGAACGAAGCTTCTATTATACTTTCGTTGATGAGAACCGCATAGGAGAAAATGAACGTGAAACAAATGATTCCAGACTTTTCAATGACGCGAATCTATGCGAGTGCGTAGGATCGTCTGGAAGGCAAGGCCGCATTCATCTTTCATCTGTTATCGGGCGTAGATATAGCGGATCCAGATGTGTTGAAATAGAAAACTGGATTAAAGGCAATCAGTAGCACAACCGAGACGGCAAAGAAATTTAAGATACAGGCGTTAGAATAGGCACGTAGTTATCAAAACCCCTTTTTGGTTGCTCTTATGCGTTCTATCATCGAGACGGTTCGCAAGCCTCCCGCACCCTCACCTCGGTATAACACAAAGGGCGAGCTGATTCACGTATCTTCACGAACCGGCATATCATCCGATTCAATGACGTATTACGAAGCTAAAAATATGAATACATTGGGTGCGGGATACGCGCCGAATACATTAGTGTTACTTGGAGACACGGAAGAGGCCGCATTCAAGCTGCGATTTCGCGATATCATTGCGATTATGCTGAAGCAGTTGTAGGCTCATCACGGTGTGTAGACGAAGTGTAATACACGTAATTTACTGAACGCATCTAAGCAGCACTGCACTACATTTACACCAAGCGATGTGGATAACGAGTTGGCAAATGAAATGGTATATTACCTGATGGGCTTCTATTACAAACCGACGACGGAATCGATGATCAAAAAGACGGTGGCCGATATGAAGAAATTGGCGAACAACGATCTATCTGGATTGTCCAAGACATTCATCAACGCCGGTCTGTTTGATACGGATGAATTAACGCTGTTGAATAACGTGGATAATCGTCTCCACTTTGTGGGACCATTTACAGCTTGTTTGCGGTGTATATTGATGGAATTATAGGGTCTCAGTGGAAATTCATCGTTGCGTGAAGATCTGGTTATCTTTGATGATGATCGATGATGGAACAGAATCTTGGAATGGAAAACGCATCACATATAAGACTTTTTAGATTGTTCCAATCCTACTTTACTTCGCGAATATCTTGAATAATATGCCATATTTGAACATATATATAAATTTGGACGATTGTAAGGGTGATTCCAACACAACGCCCAGAGATATAACAGATACAGTGGATCCCATACGAACACGATGGAAGGTGGATCTTGGTGTAATGCAAGAGGAGGAATCAGTGTTTCACTACTCTCCGTAAGTTTCCTTGAGGTGAGTGTAGGGGTGATCGATCGGGAAGGAGACAGCATCGAACCTTTTTATATGGAGTGGAAGCATTTTTTAAATCCAAATATATGATAAGAATGTCAGAAACCGTGGCTACAGCAACATTAAATCCATATTTTACCGGAATTTCTATTTTATTAGTCCAATTGGGGGGTCGTTTTTTAACCGACGATTTTATGCCAAGTTAGAGGCTGATATTTGGAAACAGATATGCGAAGTTAGCAGTAGTATTTTTGATATTGCTTACCGCAATTCAGAATGTGTGGTATGTCACTATTATAACAGCGGGATACTATGTGTTTGTATATATTCTATTTCACCCCTAGCATCCACTCTCGATTATGCCAGAGAGTTTAAAAAAATACGATTTAAATCAGGATGGAGTGATTACGGCGGACGAGGTTCGATCAGTGATTGAGCGAGAACGAAATGGAGTCAACGCCGCCACTACTGCTTCCGCTGCCTCCGCTTCTCTTGCTTCCGGTTCGGCCGCGTCCTCGACTATTCCCAGACTTTCGGCTCGATGAACCCTACAGATCGGCCAATACATCATCCACATTGTCGGGAGGGGGGATGACTACACCGCGCGGAGGAGGGGCGCCAGCACTGTTAGGTGGGGCGGCGGAGGCGTTCGATTGTATGCCGCTGTTTCCGCCCATCGCAAGTCCCATCATGGACGCAAGACCACCCCCACCTCCACCCATTTGTTGAGCCGCTGCCTGCTACATTTGGGAGGCAATATTGGGATTCTAGCGAAGAATATCAGCAACTTGTGGTGACGCAGATGAGAACATAGATTTGGTCATGTGGAACATGAGTGCGCTGCCTCCCAGCATAAACAAAAGGCGGAGTTCGGGAGCCATCTTTCCTTGTCCCCTGTATTTTTCGTATAATTCTTCAAAAACATCATCGTAATCACCAACATTCTCGTTGACCGACTCTGACCATCCATCTAATTGGATATCAAACGGATCAAAGCGGTTATTGAGCATTTCAATGCCTGACACACACGTCATTAGCATCTTACGTTGAAATCGAACTGCTTGTTCGGTTTCGAGATCCTTTTTAATTCGATTATATTCCGCTTCCATCTCTTGAAGATCGCTGGCCATCGTAAATGTGCGTGGGAATCGAATACCGCGACGACGAAGTCGTTCCATATCATACAAGATTCTCTCTTTTTTCTCTCGGATCTGATCAAGAGTTAATTCGGGAGCCGGTTTGGGTGTGTCGTTGTGTATCTGAATATCACTCAAGTCTAACACGTTCTCCTTCGGTTTCGGAGTCTCCTCCTTTTCTACCTTTGGCTTCTCACGGGTTTCATCCATTAGGTCGATAACGGATGTTTTAGAAGAAGATTCCTTTTTTTCCGGTGTAGGGGTTGGAGCAGAGGGTGTCGTAGACGTTTGAGAAAAAACGGGCATTTCTTCTTGTGTGTCCTCTTTCTTAGGTAAATCGATCTTATTCGGATCAGCAAGAAGAGCTATAGCCTGGGATTCACTCATCGTTATAATAACCTATATTATTCGATTACTTTTATAAACGAATCGAATCAGACATCATAACCGTCACTGGGATTTTCACTACGCACGATTTGAACCTCGTTATTGCTGGGGAAACGATTGGAGGCTTTCCAAGCGATTGTGCGAATCAAAGAGTATGTTTCTGGGGTTACCGATTGTTGGATCTAATTGCGGGGAACTTCAAGGATCATTTGTATCGATCGCCAGAATGCGATCGTGTCTGGGTGATGCTTTCCGTGGGTCGAGCAGGGAATCGAAAGGAGGGTAGAAAGTTGATGTGCCATTACTTGTTCCATTGTGTTGAGTAGTTTAGGTTGGGGAACGTCCGAGCATCAATTTTTTCGATTCAATCGATACTCCGGTCAGTTCCGCAAACACGTTTACTAATGGATCCTGTTTGTATTCCTATTGATACACGATTCGTTTACAGCCAGCCGCACATAGGATACGCATACAGATCAGGCAAGGGTAATGAGTAATATAGGCCGTAGTGGAATCACAAGAGACGCCTCTACGAGCACAATCGATCACCGCATTTTGTTCTGCGTGGATGGTAGCTTGTTCGTGATTGTCTCTCACGATGGATGTATGAGGGGTTCCAGGAAGAAACCCGTTGTATCCCTGAGACACAATGCGGTGATCACGGACAAGCACACAGCCGACCTGGAGACGTTCACAGGGACTCCTTGTTCGAGTGACTTGCGCAATGTGTAAAAAATATTCATCCCAGGAAGGACGTTCTAAGGATGACATTGGTATATAGGGGTAACGCAGATTTAAGGGAATGAATACAGGTATAGACTGGAGTCTGTCCATTCTTTTCTACACGCCGGACACGTAACGGACTTATTCGCATTGCGACACGTGTTCCACCACTCTCTCATTCCTTCCACGGAGACAGATTGATGGCATTCGGAACATTGATGATAGAGATCACCGGGATCCACGAGTTCCTGTGTGATGACACACGTGTCGTGTTTGGGAGGACATTCCTTAATCGTTCCGGTAAAGAAGGTTTCATACGTGTTAGGTGGACGTTCCGGTGCCGGTTCATTTTCAATTAGTTCTAACCCTCGACCTTCCACATACCGATATCGTCTGGCTCGAAGTTCCGATATATCCTATGTGACTTCAATGATATGAATCATAAACGTATCCACTTCCATTGTATTGAATGCTGTTCAATCGCATCGTGACCGTCTCAATTTTTCAATTACTATAATAAAAAATATGGATTCAGTTATTCTAATATCGTTATGTTTGGCGTTTGTTCTTGTTTCTCTTGTGGTGATTGAATATGCAGCTCGTCCCGTTGATCCTAAATGGCGCCGTCGTCATCACTTTCATCCGTATCAATATCACGATGGTCATCACGGTAATCCTCACGGTCGCTATTATTACTAAGCATCCGCGAAACAGATACGCCTTGGTCTAAGATTGTATCGGGGCTCAGGCTCGGGCTCAGGCTCAGGCTCAGGCTCAGGCTCGGGCTCAGGATCCAACTTATATTGCGGAAACGAATCGTTTACCAGCATATAGTCAACAAATGTCTGTAAGAATCGATACAACGATTCCAATCCCCATACGAACCGTGTTCCAAATGACCGTATTACATAAGGCGGTGTATAGGCCGCGAGTAGGCAGGTTATAAAGCAAATGAGTAAAACGAAAAATGCTACTAGAGTGCTATTCATAATTGGAATACGTATCATTCAAACTTCTACAGCATCAATTTTTGAGAAGACCCAACGGATCGTCTCAAAATGCGTGGAATGGGATTCGAACCCATGTGACTGACGCCAGCGGTGCTTGAAACCGCCCCCTTAACCACTCGGACATCCACGCGTTCCATATAGAACACGCCCCTTATCTTTAAATGGAGATATACAATAAGGACGAAATGTATCATTATACGTATCTATTTCTGGCAACGATTTCATCCTCTATCGCAGTGTATGCACTTTATATCTTATTTTAGTCCATCGATACATTACAGACACCCAGTCCACCCGTGGATTAGGTATAGAAGCAATTGAATGATACTGATCTTAGTTCTACCGGTTTAACTCAGTTTAAACTATTAGACACACACTCAACCGCATAGACATTGATGAACCACCAATATTCATCTACCGATCAACCCGGAAACGCCGCGGCATAGAACACAGTAAAGGGATATTAGAAATCATTCGATTCTATTTCCAATATTTCATATTTACAAAATAAAGATATATACGATTAAACTAAATGTTTTTCCTAATCGTTACATTTGTGTTATTTGGTGTTCTGTTGTGGATCCGAATTCGACCAATCTCAAGACCGAACACACTTCCCACGTATGGGAACACGTTGTCGAATCGAAATCATATGAAAGACTTGGAATAGGCTCGAATCTCTCCCAATGATTTGTTTCTAAATGAAAGTATCAAGAGAGATACTGTAATGTCGGGCGCAGTAGGAGCGTCGAGCCAATCGGCGGCTCTTCGATCACCCACTACCATACACGACGATCAAATGTAGAAACAACTGCATATCTTGTTACAGAAAGCAAAAAAGACTGGATCAGACGCATCCTTTGTGAAAACACTAAAGGAAATCAAACAACTATAGGAGAGTCGCCCAACAAACCGTGTTTTGACAAAGAACCAACTTGCTTCTATACAGGCTGTTGCCGATGGATAGGAGATACCTACCGCGGTGGAAGAAGATTCGATAGAAGACAGCCTTCTTTCACTATCGGAATTCAAGAAGCTTACTGTGGGATTATAGAATATGGAAGGGCGACCTCAGACATTTAATTTCGCAAAATTTTCGATTCAGACAAAGCCTGGATCTGCCGAGACACTCATTGAATCATAGTATCAATAAATTGTTTCATAGATAACGTCTCTGCGTGTTCCGCCGCCCATTTGTTTGCCAGTCGAAAACAATGAAGCCCGCTGCCTCGAATGGGAGGTGTTGGAAACCATTCGTCATCAATGGGAAGTTTTTGTAGCAATATTTTAATATATGTTTCCTACAAAAGCGATATTAACAGACAAATGAGATCGGCTCCAGAGGCGGCTTGTGTATACTGCATCCTATGGTTGGGCTGGAGTGGAAAATCGGCCATTTTCAGTTGACCGTATGCCGCTCCACACACAGTTTTAAATATGTGATTCATTGTCTGACACCCTTCGCGCTATATAGTTGCTCTGCCCCAATCAATGATCGTCCATTGATACGTTCCATCTTTCTGTTTACGAGCCACAATATTGCCTAAATGTAGATCGTTGTGATGAATACCCCATTCTTGTTCCATATGAAGCAGACCCGAAGTAATCTATGCTAGCATAGATGCTAGATGTGTCGCAGCTAGCGAATCATCCATCGTTTTCCATTCCACTATGACATCATCAAATGTAAGCGGAAAATATTCCTACATAAGAAGATACACCGGTTCATTCATTTTCTCTATCTAACTATAGGTGTCACCAATTCGTTTCACACGGAATCCCAATGTTTCTGGATGAGGGATCTGTGCGATGCTTGAAGTGTGAGTTTCAGTAGTAAACTATTTTAATCTCCCTGATACAAACCCGTAACATAGGGCGAGACCGGGCACTTTCTAAGTATGACGCAAATAGGAAGCACACATCGTGGCATACAGCTCGATTTCGGATGAATTCGAATCGGATTCTATGTTAATTTCTTTGATAAAACTCTTTGTGAATACAGGGCGTTTCGATGGAAATTCTAATTTAACTTTACAGATAAATCCGTAGGTTTGTATGCGATATAGTTTCCGAATCACTTTGGTAAGCAGTGGAGCGACATTGGAACAATACTGGGGATGCTCGGGATTTGACGGAATAAGTGGACAATGAGTGTGAATCTTGTCTAATTTCCAGTGCGATTGAAGGGATGATACTAATTGTTTCCATTTGGATTGATTCCAGTGTTTTATATTCATATCTATATTAATTTCATAGCGTAATACACTAAAAGAACCGCATATGGAATATGGGACACATTCAAATTCAGAGATAATTACCAACCGTTTATTTCACTATCATTATACGCCTTGGCACATCTCTATCGTTTCCAAGAGTAGGCGCGGACAGAGACGGAGTATGGAAGATCGGATATGGTTTGAACCACCTATCCACATAGGCAACACCACGTATATTCAGTGTTGTATGGTGGATGGTCATTCAACCTTTCCTCTCGAATTAGAATCATTTTTCAATGCGTGTAAAAAGAAACTGAAGCGTCCATTTGATGACTCAGCGTAGCATCAAAAGGAATGGTAGGATTTGATAGATACGTATGAATCAAATTGGTCTTCTGAGGGTGGGCTCGTGTGCCATTTGGTATCGATATCGTTTCGATCAGATTCAAATCAGCTTACGTGTGTTCGCTATCAGATCGGAGATTGTAATTCAATGTTTGTATCATAGGGGGCTCATATGGGACTTATGTATGTTCATAATACATCATAGGTAGAAGAATTACATCGCGTATTGCCATACTTAGAGAATGGACGTGTTGGAGGTGTGCTGGCTTGCACTCGTGTGATAGGAAACAAGGATCTGAAAGAAACGTTGTCAAGCAATATATTGGATCCGATCTGTATGGTAGATACACAATGTCTTTCGTTGGATCGTGCAAATCCGAAAGGAATATTTATATGTGGAACAGATGGACTAATGAGTGATCGATCCTGTATAGAATGGATATCGCGCCAGACACGTCCGGATACGCATTGTATGAGTATTGCGGATGAGTGTATGTCACGAGCGGGATACGAAGACAACGTGAGTTTTATTGTGGTCGAGTTTCATTATTTAAAGATAAGCGTCTGATAGTAGAGTGGAGGAGTGAAGACGGCTCTATAGTATAACGGCGAGTACAGGGGACTCTAAATCCTTTCATCTGGGTTCGATTCCCAGTGGAGCCTATGTTTAGATTTTATTCTAGACATAGGGTATAAAATTGAATCAACGGGCTGTATAGTAGGAATATATTAACACATAGAATGGCATCATTGAAGTAGAACAGGTTGTATAATGTTGCCGCGTTTGAGGCTGCAAAGTCGACTAGTTTGTATCGATTGGGAGCAGTGGTGGCAAAGGGTCGAAGGGTATTGAGCACCGGTCACAATCACAATAGGACGCGATTATTGGGTTGCCACGAATGTCACGCGCACGCAGAGATGGATGTGGCGGCTCGTTATCTTCGGGAGCAGGGTGTCTATGAGATACCGTGGAATTCATTAAAGATAAAAGGCGCACGTGTAGAAGGGACAGGGCCGTTCCGTCTATCAAACCGTCCGTCGCATTCGGAAATTATGTAGGGGAGTCGAAATGTATGTGACGCGCATTGGAAACGGGGGTCGTCATCATACGTCGAAACCGTGTGAAAGATGTGCGCATTAGTTGTCGTTATTGGGGTTTCGTAAAATTCATTATAGAGACTCCAATCAATGTTGTCGAGTCCATAGGGGGATGAATGAATCGACCAACGATGGGAAGCAGTCGTGGGGGTTAACACATTTACGAAAGAAAACATTATAGGTAGCAAGAACCATATCCAGTGGCAGATGTGTCTCGTATAGAAGCGAATCAGATTCCGACGGATGATCGGATCGTATACTCATTTAAGTTTTTTTACATATTGTATTGTATCATACAATGAGTCTCGCAATTGGAATCGATCTAGGAACTACCTACAGCTGCGTTGGTGTCTATCAGAACGGAAAAGTAGACATCATTGCAAACGATTAGGGAAATCGAACCACACCTTCGTATGTGGCATTTACGGATTCGGAGCGTCTGATCGGTGATGCGGCAAAATCACAGGTAAACAGCAATCCAAGGAGGACGGTATTTGACGCAAAGAGGTTGATTGGAAAGAAGTTTGCGGATCCTAGCGTATAGTCGGAGCTCAAACACTTTCCTTTTACATTGAAATCAGGAGCCGACGCGAAACCAGTCATTTCAGTAGAAACGAATGAGGGACATAAGGAATTCGTTCCGGAACAGATATCCGCGTTCGTATTACAGAAAATGAAAGCAACCGCCGAGTCTTATTTGGGATAGGATGTGACAGATGCGGTCATTACTGTTCCCGCATATTTCAATGACAGTCAGCGTCAGGCTACAAAGGATGCCGGGAAAATTGCTGGTTTGAATGTATTGCGGATCATCAATGAACCGACAGCCGCCGCCATCGCATATGGATTGGATAAGAATCACAAGGGGGAAAAGAATGTCCTCATTTTTGATCTGGGAGGAGGCACGTTTGATGTATCGCTGCTGACGATGGAAGATGGGGTATTCGAGGTAAAGGCGACTGCGGGAGATACCCATTTGGGTGGAGAAGATTTTGATAATAGGCTGGTAGAGTCTCTGTTGAAGGATTGGAATCGCAAGCATACAGATGTGGATGTGCAATCGAATGTTCGTGCTATGCGACGTCTCAAGACGGCAGCGGAACAGGCTAAGCGAAACCTTTCTACGCAGCAACAAGTGACGATAGATATCGATTCTTTAGCAGAGGGAATTGATTTTAGCACAAAGTTGTCGCGAGCCAAGTTTGAACTGATCTGCGACGATATGTTTCGCAAGTGTATGGATCCAGTAAAGCAGGTGATTCGCGATTCCGGTATCGCAAAGGATGCGATTCACGAAGTGGTGTTGGTGGGAGGTAGCACACGAATCCCGAAGATTTAGGAATATCTATCGGAATTATTTGGAGGGAAGGATCTGTGTCGAAGCATCAATCCAGATGAAGCGGTTGCGTATGGTGCCGCGGTATAGGCGGCGATTCTGAGTGGCAATACCGAGGGTGCCGCAGATGAAATTCTGTTACTCGATGTTACCCCCCTTTCACTCGGATTAGAGACGATGGGCGGCATCTTTACAAGTCTAATTTCCCGTAATACTCCAATTCCAACTACGAAGACACAAACATTTTCTACGGCATCGGATCATCAGGTTGGGGTAACAATCCAGGTATTTGAGGGAGAAAGAAAGCTTACCAAGCATAATAATTTGTTGGGAACATTTAACCTGTCTGGAATCCCACCAATGCCCCGCGGCCAGCCACAGATTGAGATTACGTATGAATTGGATGCGAACGGGATCCTATCGGTGGCCGCGAAGGAAAAGAGTTCTGGAAAAGAAGAGAGCATTACGATTACAAATGATAAGGGTCGACTGAGCAAGGATGACATTGAATCAATGGTGAAAGAGGCAGAATAGTTTAAGCAAGCCGATCACGAAATAGCCGAACGGGTGGCTGCGAAGAACGAAGCAGAACAGTATGCGTATACGATGAAACAATCCGTCTCACAGATGGTTTCCAAACAATCATTCACGGAAGAAGATGCCAAGCCGGTCAATGAAGCATGTGATGAGTTGATCCTATGGCTGGAAGAGAACGGTGAGACTGCTTCCACGGAAGAGATCAAGAGTCAGCAAAAGAAAACAGAATCGATCTGTCTTCCCCTATTACAACAAACATCGGCAGAGCCTGAGCCCGAACCTGCAGCCGATACAGAACCTGAAGTGGACTAATTACATACTAGTAAGGGGAACAAGTGACTTAAAATCCGTCAACCGCCAGTATTCCTTTTCCTCATTGGCTAATGTTCTAACAATGAAATAAGGTATTTTACGAATATCGTATTCACGCTTTGCGATGGAATACGGATCTTCATTCGGGTCGTCGATGGGAACAAAGGGTGTGGCACCACTTTCAATGGCTTGTGCTCGAACACTAATCAGCTTTGCCTTTTCAAATTTGGTGATAAATGGCTCGGTCTCCTTTTCCGCCGTGTAATAGGTTCGGTAGACATCTGCCTAACTCATAACGGCCTGTTTTTTCCGCATCAGAAGTTGCTGAGCTACCGTCATAGCCTATTCTTCGGTATCCAGTTCGTCTTCATCTTCGCCCTCGATCGGATCTTCTATCTCGTCGGGTTCCACGACGTTTCCAGCTTCCGACTCATCGTCTACTTCAACTTCGACTTCGGTGTCTGATTCACTGTCATCGGTGATGTCTCCTTCCTCTTCCTATTGCTTTCTACGTGGCATTTTTACTATAGTATTTACACATATTTATATCCCGAATCAAATTTACACAGCAACGCTCAATGATTCGACCAAATCGTTTTACACGTGGAACACACATACGAGTAACTCAAGTCATCCGGATTGGTTCGATAATAGACAATTTGCCTTACAACGGGACCCTTTTCAATCACTCCGTCGGCCTCCTTCAGACCCAAGGAAGCTATGCGCTCTTGTAACGCGGCTTCCGTATCGGCAAATAGGATCAGTCCTGTTTCTCCGATCGTTTCGGCTCGATCTTCTCTGGCAATGATATCCCGATCGTCCGCTTGTTCCATAATGAATCCATATTCTTCTTCGATTAAATGATTGGTTGAACAAAGGGGGTTTACACACGGAATATTATTAATACGTGGGAGGGTCGGATCCAACAGGATTTCCTCAATGTCGTGATCCGTAATCATCAACCGCTATTTCCGTCCCTTGGAAACGTAGATGGGCTTCATCATTTCATCTTCTTCCATCTGTTGTTTCCAACCACAAATAGAACAACACTTATACAGAACTTTACTGGACGTTCCACTGGATGGATCCACGTTGGTATTCTGTTGGATAAACAATAGGGACTCGCAATCAGGACAAAATGTATTACGCATCATATCTTCTTCGCTATCTGTTGTAGAAACAGATTTTTGATACATTCGATGTAACAAGATGCCCAACCGATTTTCACACTGATCCGATATATCGGGATTCCATCCCCAAAAACGATACAGAGTAGACTTATTTTTAGGAATGATACAGTAATATGATTGATCCTAACCGGGTTCTAAGCTGGTCTTAATCTGCTTCATCCACTCCGCGGCAAATAGTTCCTAGAGCGGTTCCGATGCATCCCAGGTGCGAACGGCCGCCTCTAGGAAACCCGTTTTATTCCTTACACGACTCCTTAGCGTAGAAACGGACATTCCGGGTTTCACATCTAGACCCAATAGGCTCCATAAGTAATGTTCAAGAGTAGGACAATTCTCGCGTTCGATATGTTCGTTGGGCGTATCAAGTGAGAAGGCTGTATCTTTGGTAAACAGGGGAATGGAAATGAATCGACTCTCGACTGACATTGGATCGTTGTTGATTCACACTATGATAGATTACAGTTTCAATTTTAAATACTATTGTAACAGATATATGGCACATTGAATGATGTTTTGCGATACCTATTCATTTGCGGAATGCATCCCGGTAATGGGAATGCCAAATTGCACCCATCGTTTCGAATGACGTTTCAACAGACCCAAATTCGTCCCACCTTGTTTCTCTTGTAAGCGCTACGTATGCTTTCGCGAATTCCACCATTCTGAGTTAGAATCGATCACAATACCTTGATCGACACAGACGGATGTTAATTCGCTCAGTTCCGTATCCATACACACAACTTCCATATCTTTCAGCATTCTCGGGGGAAATACCAGTTCTGTTTTCCCGATTTCCT
>Ga0222711_1000267_pt1 | contig 16637 bp, 8 predicted proteins | sample AntAcemetage1699_FD_179814 | JGI IMG/M metagenome (GOLD analysis project Ga0222711, IMG submission 179814) | Saline water microbial communities from Ace Lake, Antarctica - #1699 | ecosystem: Environmental > Aquatic > Non-marine Saline and Alkaline > Saline | place: Antarctica: Ace Lake...
TTGTTATGTTTTTGGTTTAACAAATTTAAGCAAGTTGTTACTTTTTCGTATTTCTCAATCCATTTCGCTACGCTCCATTACTTGAGAAATACGAAAAAGTAAAGAACAACGTGGTGCAACTAATCAGGTTATAATATAAAATAATTTATTATATTTAAACACATTATCGTAAATGATTATTTTTAAATAAAAGATAAAAGTATATTTTTAATATTTTTTTATTATATTTGCTAAATCAAGTTAGCTTAGTTTTTTTAATTTAATTTCTAATAGTCATTAATACTTTTATAAATTTAGCTAAATCAAGTTAGCTTTTGAGTGGTTTGAGTTTTAAAGAATTATATATAAATAAAATTTCAATGAATTATCAAATTTTACGTCGTTACATATTATTATTATTTCTACTGTTTTCGGTAATATTTGTAAGTTTTGGACAACAAGATTTAGGGAGAATTACCGGTACCGTTAGTGATGCTTCAACAGGAGAATTGCTTCCTAACGCATCTATAGTTATTAAAGGTTCTGTTAAAGGAGTTTCAACCAATTTTGATGGGAACTATGAACTTCAGGTTCCTTCAGGTACTTATGTATTAGTGGTTTCTTATATCGGTTATGACGAATCTGAAAACCAAGTAATTGTGAAGGCCAATGAAACGATTGAGCTTAATATTAAGTTGAGTTCTGGAGGGCAATTAAATGAAGTTGTGATTACGGTGCAGGCTAGAGGTCAAATGGCGGCGATGCGAGAGCAAGTTGCTTCTAATAAAATTGTAAATATTATTTCTTCAGAAAAGATGCTAGAGCTTCCAGACGCGAATGCGGCAGAGGCTATTGGTCGGCTTCCAGGGATATCTCTACAGCGTTCTTCAGGTGAAGCAAGTAAAGTGGTCATTAGAGGAGTATCTCCTGCTCAAAATAATGTAACGATTGCAGGGGTAAAGATGGCTTCTACAAATGCTTCAGATAGAAGTGCTGATTTAAGTATGATACAGAGTGAAATGCTTTCTGGTGTAGAGGTTTCTAAAACCTTGCGTGCCGACATGGATGCTGGTGCTACTGGTGGTACAGTAGACATGAGGCTCGCTACAGCAAATGAAAAACCAAGTTTTAACGCTATGCAAGAAGGAGGGTATAATAATTTATTCTCTAATATTGGAAGCTACAAGTTTTCTGTAGGAGGTAGTGCTCGTTTTTTAAAAAATAAATTTGGTGCAAAAATTCAAGGAACTTTTGAGCAAAAACAACTTTCTTCTCAGCGTTTTAATGCAGCGTATTCAGGTCCAGAGCTTAGAAAAGAGTTGGATTCAGATGGAAATTTAACTGGTGAAGAGTATTTCATAGCAAGAACACAGAGTGCAAGTTTAGCTCTAGTGGAAACAATGCGAGAGCGTATGGGCGTAAGTTTGGTGTTGGATTTTAAAAGTCCTTTTTACGAAGTATCTTTTTTAAACCTTGTCAATAAAAAAACAGATAATATCATAAATAGAAACGAAAATCACAATTTTGTAAATTCTGTAAATCCTTTCAGTCTTACTTCATCAGCGGGATCATTTGAAGATATTAATACTACCCATTTATTAGAAAACAAAGTTCGTTTTTTAGGAACACAGTTAAACTTGAGTTTGGCATATACCTATGTGAAAACATCAGGTTTTAACCAAATATTTCCATTTATAGAGTTTAGTAGAACAGGTTTTTCTATTGATCAAGAAGACCTAATATTCAAGCAACCTAAAGATCTTTTAGACCTTTATGGCAGAGCAAATATTTCCGACAATAAACTGGTATCCGACGATAGAAATACTTCGGAGTTAACAGATAAGAACTATGATATAAATTTAGATTGGCGTATTCCTTTTAAATTGGAAAACATGAATATAAAAGGAGTTTTCTCTATTGGGGGAAAATATCATTTATTAGAGAGAGAAAGTAATGAAGAGCAGTTGTATGTCGATTACGTGGCGGGCAGAGGGCAAGCAACAAGAGTTCAATATCTAGAACAATTTCCAAATATAGCATGGCCTCTTGGGGATGCACAAGGTATTGTTGCATCAAATTTTGTAGACGCAAATTACAATCCTGGAAAATTCCTTAATGGACAATACAATTTAAATTGGTCTCCTGATATTGATTTGATGAAAAATATTCAATCTCAACTTTATACAGAGAACCTGGGTTTATTTAGAGGAAGAGGTCAGCAAAGCTACGAAAACGATTATAGTAATAGAGAAGAACAAATGGCGGCCTACGTAATGACAGAGCTCAATATAGGAAAGCTATTATTGGTTCCTGGAATTCGTATGGAAAAAGTAAATACAGATTATATGGCTTTTGCCATATTAACAAACCCAGTGAATACCAATGGAATTACTGGTATTCCAGATTCGATTTCCGTAAAACGAAACAACCATTTGCTATTTCCATCAATCAATGCAAAATATCAATTCGGTAAATCTGTTGCTCTACGAGGGGCTGCATATAAAAGTGTTACGCGACCGGATTTTATTGCGTTATCACCAAAAACGGTGATTACTCCATCGCAACCATCTTTTTCTTCAGGAAATCCATTTCTAGAGCCTTCTACTGCCTGGAATTATGACCTTTCTTTAGAAGTGTATAATAGTAAATTTGGTTTACTAACGGTTAATCCTTTTTATAAACAGATCGATGATTTTATAGTATGGCTACCCGACTATTTCCCTCGCCGTAGCGAGAGAATTGTGGCAGCACCCGAAGGTTTTGTATCCGCATTACCAGGGGTTGATTTTTATCCTTTAGAAGACCTAGCGAGAGATGCCCGAACGGGAATTCCTGTGAATAATAATGAAAAGGCAGTGTACTATGGAATCGAAATTTCCTACCAAAAAAATTTTAGTAATATGGCTAACAGAGTCTTGAAAGGAATTGTATTGGACGTAAATTTAACAGTAATTGATTCTAAAACGAATTATCCTTATTTTAAAAATGTAGTAATTGGGATTGATAATACAGGGTTTATCCCTAAAGATATAATTGGATATGAATATAGTTTAAGAGAAGGAAAAGTAGCTGGTCAACCGAGCTTTATTTCAAATGTAATACTCGGTTGGGATTACAAAGGATTTAGCTCTCGAATATCTTACCGTTATCAAGGGAAAACACTTAGCAGTTTGGACGCACGACTTTCTTTTTCAGATGGCTATACAGACGAATTCCAGATGTTAGATATTAGTTTTACGCAGCGGATATACAAGCGCTTAGATATTTATTTGAATGCTTCTAATTTAACCAATCATATTGATAAAAATTACAGAATATACCCAGGTAATATGCGGATGCCTTTAAATGATCAGTACTACGGAACCAGAGCACAACTAGGTGCAAGATGGGGTTTTAATTAAATATTTAAAATAGCAGTTAAAAGGGGGGGCTGCTATCAGACAACTTGACCTCCATTTTTTTTTAATTTAATTTTTATATCATGAAAGTAAAAAATTTACTTAAAAGCGCCGTATTTATAGCGGTAGTATCCACATCAATGGCCCATGCGCAAGTGCCCGCAAGTCAGGATACAATTGTGATTGCTAGTGGATCTGCAAATGCAGGTTTGTTAGAAACTACAATCAATAGTGACAAGAATTCGGATAATAGCCGTATTAATCCAAACAGGGTTTACAAACTGCAAGCAGGATTCCATTTTGTTTTGTCGGCGATTACTGTGAACAATGAAACGGGAACACTAAGAATAGTAGGTGCTATAGGTGGTAAAAAACCGGTAATTATTCCATTAGTAACCGGAGACAACGGTCCTGGTGAAAATAATATTACAAGTAGTTTAGAATTAAAAAATCTTCATATCCAGAGTAAAAATGACCAAGGTGGTAATTGGGGAGGTTATGTCTTTCGACTTGTTGGTAATGATAGAAGTTTAGTTGTAAAGGACTGTCTTATCGAATTTGCAGAAAGAGGTTTTATGTTGCAGGGTGTCCCTAAAGGACTTACAATGGAGTTTAGAAATAATTATTTTAGAGACTTTTTTGTTGGTGATCAACAATGGTCTGGAAATGTATTTGATGCGAAAGGAGTGCCTGTAGAAAGCTTGATATTTGAAAATAATACAGTAACTAACGGAGGTTGTGTGCTGCTGTTACAAAATCAGATGGTAAAATATGCGCTTATCAATCACAACTCATTTATTAATACATCTACCTATCTTAATTTAAATCCTAATTTTTACGAGGCGTATATTACCAATAACTTATTTTACAATACGAATACAATGGGCCAAGATTATAATAATATTGCAAATGGTCCAGATGGAGCCGCTCATCCAATAATAGCGATTGATACTATTGATATTAAGGTAGGAAAGTTAGGTTTGCCTTTGTATGCGATGAATACAGATCAAACCGCTGTTATAGCACCATATAACAACGTAAGTAATTATAAAATATACCTAGCTGACAATATCTATTACAATGAAGCAACTTTAGATAAGTACAATAATGGATTTTACAGTGCTGCATATCCTAACGATGCTCCTGAATCATATCTTAGCTGGTATGCAGCAGGACCTCACAGGGTTTCAGTTCCTGCACAATTCACGGCAGCTAGAGAAGATGCGTTATTTGCTGGAAATGCTGGAATCAATAAAGTAAACAACACTTTTGGCCAAGATCCAGGTTTAGGTATGGTTGCAATTTCAACTGAGGCGGCTGAACAACTTGCTATTTGGCAACGAAAAAGGTATGAGGTTCCTACAGAAACAAGAGTTCCTAATATGAATTCTTATTACTTTGGTGATTTTAATCCAGCAACAATACCAGGTGTTGGCACGGAAGATGGTGATGGTATTACCAAGTTTTCTGATTTATTAGAAGATCTTTCTATTGGTGCTGCTTTTACATCGAACATCGATGGTTTAAGTGTGGGAGCATTGCATTGGACGGCTGCTATAGATAGTTATGATTCAACGGATAATTTAAATAAAATATTGGCGGCATATCAGAGTACGTTATCCATAGAAGAGGTAGGACCAATGAATGTTTTTGAACTTAAAACTTCTCCAAACCCTTTTAACACGAATACCTCCATAGCGTTTAATATGCCATCTTCATCACATGTAAAAATATCTGTATATAATATTTTAGGTGTACATATTGCTACCCTAGTTGATGGTGTTGCGGATGCCGGTCAACAGAGTGTTAGCTGGAATGCTAAAGATGTTAAACCAGGTCTATATTTCTGTAAGTTAGAATCTGGAACTTTAAGCAAAACTATTAAAATGTTAAAAACTAATTAATTATAAGATATCAGAGGGTTTCTGTTTTTTTTGGATACCTTCTGATATTTACTTTTAATTAAAAAGATAACGCTCTGTATAACTAAAGTAATGCCTTTTTTTAGGGTATTCATTGTCATTGATTCCGTTAATATTGTATTTGTAAAATAACCTGCATTTTTTTTTTAGAACTTTAGTTATTATAAATAATTAGATATCAATGCTATTTATATGAGAAAAACGAAGACACTTTCCATCAAAAACTTACTAATAATAGGCTTTCTGTTTTTATTAAGTTATTTCGCTTTAAAGGGGTTTCTTAGAGTAATTCAAGTACTACAAATATAGTGTTAATTAGTTTGGATGATAAGATGAGGTTCTATAAAATTTAATTAATCATTGAATCTAAGTTAGAAGAAAGAATAAGTATTCATAATTATCTTAGGCTTGCATTAGCTTTAAAAATGCCTATTTCATTAGGACGTTAAATTCATGAAATAGGCATTTTTAATTCTAGTAATATTAAGATTAATCAATGAATACTTTTTTTAAATTGTTAACACGAGTTAGTTTAGTGTCTAATGGTACAGGTAGAATAACTGAAACAGTAAATTTTTTAAGAATTAATAAAAGAATTTGAAATTAGAATCAAATAAGATGGCATTAAAAGATTATTACATAGGGATAGATATCGGGGGAACAAAATGTGCAGTTTCGGCAGGAACTGATCAAATGGAAATTCTACATCGTATGCAGTTTGCTACCCATCCCGAAAAAGGACCTTTTTACGCCATTGATAAAATAATAGTTAGTATTAAAGAATTAAATAAAAAATATAAAATGCTTCAGCTAAAATCGATTGGAATTAGCTGTGGAGGTCCGTTAAATAGTAAAACTGGGATTATTCATTCTCCCCCTAATTTACCAGGTTGGGATGATATTCCGATTGTTAGTATGATAAAAGAAAAAATGAAAACACCCACTTTCATTCAAAATGATGCAAATGCATGCGCGCTGGCCGAATGGAAGTTTGGTGCAGGAAAAGGTTCTAAGAATATGGTTTTTTTAACGTTTGGCACAGGATTAGGAGCAGGACTTATATTAGACGGAAGGCTTTATACAGGGACAAACGGTAGCGCGGGAGAAGTTGGGCATATTCGACTTGCAGATGATGGACCAGTCGGATTTAATAAAGCGGGTTCATTTGAAGGATTTTGCAGCGGTTCTGGCATTACTAAATTAGCAAAGTTAAAGGCAGAAGAAAAATTGAATAAAGGAGAAAAATTGTCTTATTGTGATTCGTATGACAAATTACAAGGGATTACCACTTTTCAGTTGGCAAAACTAGCCAATGCAGGTGATGAAGATGCTTTAGAGTTGTTCAATATTTCAGCAATGAAACTGGGTGCAGGCCTTTCTATCATCATTGATATATTAAATCCTGAAAGAATCGTAATTGGAAGTGTTTATGCGCGCAATCCACAGTTGTTTAACACATTGGTAAATGAAATTATACAAAAAGAAGCCTTGCAAGGAGCTGCTAATGTATGTAAAATAGTCCCAGCTGAATTGGGTGATAATGTTGGAAATATAGCAAGCTTAAGTGTAGCAATTAATGGGTATTCCTTAATAAGTATATCAAAATGAGTGAAAATAAAATGAGTGTAGATAAATTATTAAATGGTTTAATGGTTCGAAACCCCGAGTTAGGAACTGTTAAAAAAGAGATTTCAAATGCTTTTGAAGTATTGAAAATATCTTTTGAAAATCAGGGGAAATTATTAATTTGTGGAAATGGGGGTAGTGCCGCCGATGGGGATCATATTGTTGGAGAGCTCATGAAAAGTTTCTCTATGACAAGAGCCATTCCAAAAGAGTTAAAAATTAAATTAGAAAAGCACTTTGAAGATGAGGGAGTATATATTTCCACTAGGCTAGAAGGCGCTTTGCCAGCAATTTCTCTAAACGCCCATAGCGCATTGAATTCTGCTTTTGCAAATGATGTAGACGCACAATTAATTTTTGCACAACAGGTGTTAGGCTATGGAAACAGTAATGATGTACTGTTGGGAATATCGACCTCTGGTAATGCTAAAAATGTGATTGCTGCTATGATGGTCGCCAAAGCAAAAGGAATGAAAGTCATAGGTCTTGTCGGAAGAGATGGTGGAGATTTTAATAAATACTGTGATGTTTTAATCAATGTAGGTGGTGATTGCACACCTCAAATACAAGAATTGCATTTGCCCGTGTATCATATATTATGTCAAATGTTAGAATCGTATTTTTTCAAAGACAAGGAAATGGTATAAAAATTATTTATTTTTAGCATATTAAGTATTTGTAATTAAAAGAGGTCAAATTTGTGTTCAGAATCTGAGACATTTTAGCTGTAGAACCTCTTTTTAGCAGAACATTTTTGCGAAAAAGCATCAAGAAATTAACGTCTAGTGGAATTCCGGCAATTTGAAGAAATGTAACACATCCATTACGTTAAAGATTAAAGGGCGTAATTCTATTTAACAATGCCACTCGCTTACAGCACGTTAAAAGATGAAAAATTGAAATGTATAAAAAAATAAAAATTAGGTATTAAAATAAACATAATATTTTATACGAATGAAACGATTAAATAATATACTCATATTACTACTAATTATAAGCCCTTTTGTGTCGTATACACAAACATCAGAAGTTAGGTTAGCATCTTTGTTTCAAGATAATATGGTGTTACAGCAAAAAAGTGATGTTACTCTATGGGGATGGGCAGAGCCTAATTCAAAAATAACCATTTACACCTCTTGGAATCAAAAGTTTAGCAGCAAGAAAACAGATGCAGAAGGAAGATTTGAAACTACAGTAAAAACAATAGAAGCTGGAGGACCTTATAAGCTAAAAATCAGTTCTAAAAATGAAATTACACTGCAGAATGTAATGCTCGGTGAGGTTTGGGTATGCGCTGGACAGTCGAATATGGAGATGCCGCTGAAAGGATTTGGTTTGAAAGACCCAATTATGAATTCAACACAAGAGATTGCAGGTGCGGGGTATCCTAATATCAGATTATTTAATATTCCTCGCGAGACTGCATTATCTCCCCAAACTTCGGTAAAAGGCGCATGGAAGGTTTGCACTTCAGATAATGCGGGAGATTTTTCTGCAATAGCTTATTTTTTTGCTAAAAAATTAAATAATGAGTTAAATATACCTATTGGACTTATTCAAACTACTTGGGGAGGCACCCCTGTTGAAAGTTGGATGCCTATAGAGTATGTTAAAAAAGTAGAACGTTTCAAAGATATTTATTCAGATATTGCTAATGAAGATCAGTTAGCTGCTAATTATTCTAATTGGATTGAAGATATGCCAGAGCACGACTTTTCTGATTTTTCTTATCAAGAGATGAGTGATAAGTTAGATACCATAGCTCCTATTTTTAAAGAATTAGATGAAGAGGATAACAATTGGAATACACACAAATTACCCAAAAGTTTTGAAGCTCAATTCGGACAGATTGATGCCGTAGTTTGGTATAGAAAAGAGTTTATTTTTAATGGAAATCCTAATAATAAAGAATATCAGTTATTTTTAGGAGCTATAGATGATTTTGATGCTACCTATGTAAATGGTGAAAAAATAGGGGGACAAGAAGGTTGGCAAGTCGATCGAATGTATCCTATTCCGGCTGGAGTTTTAAAAAAAGGGCGAAATGTTGTTGCTATAAGGGTATTAGATAATGCTGGTGGGGGTGGCATATATACCCACGTACCGAGCATTAGAGAAGGAAATAAGGAAGTTATTTATCTAGATGGTGCTTGGAAATACAAAGTGGTTGGCTGTTTTCAAAATCCTGCAACTTTCCGTTTATTTGATGAACAAAATAATCTTGAGAATAGACCAACGGTTTCCTTTGATTATCAAAGTCCGACGGTGCTCTATAATGCAATGGTATATCCAATTATTCCTTTTACAATGCAAGGGACTATTTGGTATCAAGGTGAAAATAATGTTTGGAATCCAGAAGAATATGCAACTTCTTTTCCATTGATGATAAAATCTTGGCGCGATAAATGGAAACAAGGAGAATTTCCGTTTTACTATGTTCAGATTGCACCTTATAATTATGGTTCTGAAGGCTCTGAAAAGGCAGCGATATTGAGAGAATCACAGCGCTTAGCTATGAAGTTACCGAATACAGGAATGGTAGTAACTTCTGATATTGGTAATGTCAACAATATTCACCCAGCCAATAAACAAGATGTAGGAGAGCGCCTAGCTCTGTGGGCTTTAAATAAAAACTATAGAAAAAAAAACCTTGTTTTTTCTGGACCACTTTATAAAAACATATCCGTGGAAGAAAACAGTATAAAAGTTAATTTTGACAATGTCGGTAGTGGTTTATATTGCCCAGATAAAAAATTGACATATTTTGAAATTGCAGGAGAAGATGGTGCGTATTATCCTGCTAAAGCTACAATAAAAGAGAATCAAGTGGTGGTTAGTAGTTTAAAGGTCAGGCAGCCAGTTAATGTGCGTTTTGGATGGAGTGATGCTGCAGTTCCAAACTTATTTAACAAAGAGGGTCTTCCAGCAGCTTCGTTTTCCTCTGAAACCATTATGGACAAATAGGAGCAGATAAATAGGAAATAACTATTGAATACTTTATAAGATATGACTTTAGAGAAGAAATTAAAATTTATGACAAAGATTGCTCTTTATTAAATTTAGAATTATGAAAATCATTGTTATTGTAATATAAATTTTATGATATAATATGGATATCGTCCTATCAATACATAGTTCAATCTCTTATAGATGGCAGTGTTTTCCTTTTAGGCTGACCATTGAGTTTAATTATCCAATTAAAATCAACCGTCAAAGCACTTAACTATAAGGTTCGGAATGAAAAAAAAAGTCTTATTAAAAGACTTTTAAGTATGAGAATGAAAAACAAAGTATTAAAAAAAGTAAAATAACGATTATGAAACAACTATGCCGAGTACTATTTTTGTTGATGTTTGTAGGTGCAACTTATGGGCAAGACTATTTACAAGAGGTAAATAATAAGCCCTCTACCAAAAAGACTATTTCCTTAAATTCAGGTAAAAAATCAGAATGGATGCTGTATTACGGGGTTCAGGATAAGAATGCGCCGCAAAGTCCAAAAGAACTTTTAAAATCAGCATTTAAAAAGATTTCGGGAACCGTTCCTGGTAATGTGGAAATTGATTTAGAAAGAGAAGGCATTATCGAAAATCCAATGGTGGGAACTAATGTATATGATTTGCGCAAATACGAGAGCTATCAATGGTGGTACGAAAGAGACTTTAAAAAACCAAAAATTAAAGAAGGGGAGCGGATAGAATTGGCTTTTGATGGCATCGATTGCATTGCAGATATTTGGTTGAATGGAAAAAAGATAGCAGCAATCGATAATATGTTGGTAGAGCATCATTACGATGTGACAGATATTTTGCAGGAAAACAATGAACTTTATGTCAATATAAAATCTACAGAATTAGAAGCACGTAAATACATGCGTAATAATTTTGGTGTACGTTATGACCAACTAGGAGAGGCGGCTTCCGTTCGCAAACCTGGTCATATGTTTGGCTGGGATATCATGCCCCGCCTTTTAAGTGCTGGTATTTGGAAAGATGTAAAATTAGAAATTATTCCTGCAAACTATTTTAATTCAGTCTATTGGGTAACCAAAAACGTCTCTCCAGAGGCAAAGAAAGCCAAAATGTACATCGATTGGCAGTTTCAGACTGACAGACTAAATGTAGATGACTTAACCATGACATTTGAGTTAGAGCGCAATGGGAAATACATCCTTAAAAAAGAGATAGATATTATAACAACGGTTGCTAGAGAGCAACTTTGGTTGGACGATGTAGACCTCTGGTGGCCTCGTGGTTTTGGAGAACAGGCATTATATAATGGTACTTTGAGAATTACAGACAAGAATGGCAAGGTACTGTGCGAGAACAAGCAAAAAATAGGTATTAGAACAGCAGAATTAATAGTAACGCCAATAAATACAGTAGAAGAGCCAGGAGATTTTCATTTTAAAGTAAATAACGAGTATATTTTTATAAAAGGAACCAACTGGGTACCATTAGATGCATTGCATAGTAGAGATTTACAGCACGTAGAAGAAGGGGTAGCAATGTTGGCTGATTTGAATTGTAATATGATACGTATGTGGGGTGGAAACGTATATGAGAGTAATCGTTTTTATGAGCTGTGTGACGAAAATGGGATCATGGTATGGAACGATTTTACTTTTGGATGTACTACATACCCTCAAGATATTGAATTTAAAAACAAAGTAAAAGCGGAAGCGGACAAAGTGATTCGTCGTTTGCGTAATCACGCATCCATTGTATTATGGGCAGGTAATAATGAAAATGATGTCTCATTAGATTGGGGTGGAGATCAAAGTCATATCGACCCGAATACAGATGTGATAAGTCGTGAAGTATTGCCATTGGCAGTGCGAGAGTGGGATCCTAAAACTTCTTATTTACCAAGTTCCCCTTTTATCAGTGAAGAGGTTTTTAACATACACAAAAGAATTAGTCAAAATTTATCTCCTGAAATGCACCTTTGGGGGCCGCGTGGATTTTATAAAGCACCTTTCTATACAGAAAATAATGCACGTTTTGTAAGCGAAATAGGCTATCATGGTGCGCCAAATTTAGAAAGTCTTAAAAAAATGATGACACCTGAAAATTTATATCCTTGGGTAATCGGAGCAAAAGCAGACAGCGAAAAAGTGATAACAGTAACCGGAGAGATTAAAGAACCTGAGAATTTAGTATGGAACGAAGAATGGCAAGCAAAAGCAACAAGGTCCCATCCAAACTCAGACACCAACAAAGAACGTAATTTCTTAATGGTAAATCAGATAAAAGAAGTATTTGGAGAGTGCCCTATGGGGTTGGAAGATTTTGTAACAGCCTCGCAAATAGTGCAAGCAGAAGCTAAAAAATTCTTCATTGAATTTTGGAGAATGAACAAAGGGGAGCGCAATGGAATTCTTTGGTGGAATCTTCGTGATGGCTGGCCTATCGTTTCTGACGCCGTTGTTGACTATTACGGTGGTAAAAAACTAGCATATCATTATATCAAAAAGGTGCAAACAGATGTTTCGGTGATGATTGGAGACGCAAATACATCAGGACATCCTGTAACACTTGTAAACGATACGAGAAGTGAAAAGAAAGTAGCAATTTTGATAAAGGACAAAGATTCAGGACGTACCCTTTTAGAGAAAACGGTGACCATCGCAGCCAACGGAAAAGAGGTAGTAGAAAACCTAGCAAAATTCACAAAGAATGAATTGTGGTTGATAGAATTCAAGGTAGATGGAGAAACTTTTAAGAACCACTATGTGGCGTATGCAGCTCCGATGGATTATCAGAAATATAAGAACTGGTTGCCTATTTTGAAGTAGCCTAAATAGAAAGAAACATCCAATTAAAACATCAAAAAATGAAAATTAAATTTTTGTTTATTACCTTGTTATTTATAGGGCTTATTGGAAATGCTCAGAGTGAATTAACGCAGCAACTCTATGATAAGTTGCTCAATATTAAGGGGGAAGGTGTTTTCTTTGGAATGCACGATGCAACGGGTTATGGCGTAGGTTGGAATAATGATAACGACCGAAGCGATATTGAAAGTGTTACAGGAGACTATCCTGCTTTTGCTGGATGGGGAGCGGATTATAGTGTTGCTCAGATAGCACGAGGAGAAGGGTTTGAAGATGCTCGTTATAAAATGAGACTATTCCACGATATGGGAGGGTTCAATACATTGGAATGGCATGCACAAAATCCGTATGGAGGAAACTCCAATTGGGAAGATAATCCCTATAAAAAAAATGCAGTGAAAGCCATCTTACCTGGTGGCGAAAAACATCAAGAGTTTTTAACTCAATTAGATAATTTAGCGGCTTTCTTCAATACGCTTATTGATAGCGATGGTAAAAAAATACCCATCATTTTTAGACCGTGGCACGAACATACAGGCGGTTGGTTTTGGTGGGGCAAAGGGCGCTGTTCAGAAGCGGAATATATTCAATTATGGCAATTTACCGTAAACTATTTGTCTGATATAAAAGGGGTAGATAATCTCTTGTATGCCTATTCTCCTGATAAAATTGATAGTAGAGAGGAGTATCTTTATGGCTACCCTGGCGATGCATATATAGATATTCTAGGACTTGACAATTATGGAGATTTACGTCAATTTGCGACAAACATGCCAAGATTTGTAAAAATGCTAGAGACCGTAGTATCGCTTGCCAATGAGAAAAATAAACCTGCTGCATTGACGGAAACAGGTGCGTTCACAGTAGATGGTCAGGCCACGATGCCTGAAAACGATTGGTTTACAGAGAAATTGCTAAAAGGCATCATGACTAATGAGATAACACGTCAAATAAGCTATGCAATGGTATGGCGTAACGCCGATAAAGACCATTTTCATGCACCGTATCCTGGTCATCCTAGTGTGCCTAATTTTTTAGATTTTTACAATGACCCCTTCACTAAATTTATGTTTAATGCTCCTAAAGTGGTTATCACCACTACTGTAAACCCTAAGAGTTTAACGCTTAGTGGTGTAAACATGAATCTTGTAAGTAAGGTTATTTTTCCAGGCAACGTAGAAGTGGCTGCAGCTGTATTTACTTCTCAAACAGAAAATGAGATTGAAGTGGTTTTGCCTGCGGGCATTCAGGAGGGTTTAGCTGCTGCAACGGTAGTGCATTCTGGACGAAAAATTATGACAGATAGCTTGTATTATGGTTCATTGGAAGAAGTTGCAGAAGCTAATTATGTGTTCTTTGATTTTAATGGCAAAGGTAAAGATGTTTTTACGCATGGAAGTAAAATTAACAATATGACATCTATTGCGGCAACATCACATGATGGCACTTTCTTTTTTGACGCTGATTATATCTTTCCAGGTAACTGGGACTTTGACGCTGGCCAATTATTTTCTAAACAAGATACTGACGGCAATCCACTATTTTTTGAGGGGATAGACCCAAGCCAGGATGTGGTGAAATTTGATGTATATATTAAGGATGGCGTATCTGAAGGATTATTAAAAGTAGGTTTGGGAGGCAACTACTATTATGTTTGGGATATTAAAGATGTAAAAACTGCGGGTTGGATTACTAAGACGTGCCCAATTAATGCGTTTATACAAGATGGTACGGATACTGTGCTTGCAGACTTAGAATTAGCAAGAACCGGTTATAGTATGGTTTTTACTTCTGCTGATGAAGAGGTGGTAAACATTGCCATTGACAATTTTAGATTTGCTAAACCAATCATGCCTGTAAATATTTCTACTACTGTAAACCCCAAAAGTTTAATATTTAGTGGTTCAAGCATGCATTTGATAAGTAAAGTTATTTTTCCAGGCAATATAGAAGTGGCTGCAGCTGAATTTACTTCTCAAACAGAAAATGAGATTGAAGTGGCATTGCCTCCGGGTATTCCAGAGGGTGTGGCTGCTGCAATAATAGTATATTCTGGAGGAGAAATTATAACAGAGAACTTGTATTATGGTTCATTGGAAGATGTTGCAGATACTAATTATGTATTCTTCGATTTTAATGGCAATGGTAAAGACGTGTTCACGCATGGAAGTGAAATTGAAAATATGACATCTACTTCACAAACATCACATGATGACACTTTCTTTTTTAACGCTGATTATAGCTTTCCAGGTAACTGGAGTTGGAACGCAGGATGGTTGTTTTCTAAACAAGATGCAGACGGTAATCCACTATTTTTTGAGGGGATAGACCCAAGTCAGGATGTTGTGAAGTTTGATGTTTATATTAAGGATGGCGCATCTGAAGGATTATTAAAAGTAGGTTTGGGAGGCAACTACTATTATGTTTGGGATACTGAAGGTTTTAAAACTGCAGGTTGGATTACTAAGACGTGCCCAATTAGTGCCTTTATACAAGATGGCAGTTTTAATGTGCTTAAAGATTTAGAACTTGCAAGGACCGGTTATAGCATGGTTTGGGCTTCTAATGCAGCTGTGGACGTTAATATTGCCATTGACAATTTGAGGTTCGCTTCAAGTTCAGCCCCCCTATCAACTGACAAGCTGTTTTTAAATAATGTAGTATTATATCCAAATCCATTTTCAAAAACCATTACTATAAACGCAACTCAACAAGTTGAAAAAGTGATTTCAATTCAAATATTTAATACCACTGGGGTACTCGTAAATACGACGAGTACCAATAATGATATAACGAATATCGATACCAGTAGTTTAGCAGGAGGCATGTATTTCATAAGATTAAATTCAAATAGCGGCAAGTATGTTGTAAAGAAAATGATAAAAAATTAGTTACTAATGCGCAAAGAGGTACTTAGGGCATTTGTGTCTTTGTATCAATTGTTAAAATAATTAAAAAGATGAAAACAATTCAGCGAAGAGACTTTATAAAAACAATGAGCTTGTCAGCATTAGCCTTGTCGTCGACAAATGCTATGGGTCTGATACCAAATTTGATAAGTGGAGGTACAATCCCGCTAGAAGGTCAGAACATAAAAATTACTGGAATGAATATTTTGGTGATTGATAATATTCCTCCTTATTCTGGACAGCGTAAATGGTTGCTTATTCAGATCGAGACAAACCAGGGAATCATTGGGCTAGGTGAGCGACCTACAGGAGGTATCATTAATTTGAAACCACAAATTACGCTGCTTCAAGATTTTTTTAATCGTTTTATAATTGGAGAAAACCCTTTCGATATAGAAAAATTATGGCAGAAGCTATATGCTTCTGTTCACGACTATCGGCATCCAGGACTATATGCTACACCTGCTATTTCTGCTATTGAAATGGCCTGCTGGGATATTATAGGTAAAGTTACCGGGCAACCTGTGTATAACCTATTAGGAGGACGAGTTCATAATAAATTAAGAGCGTATGGGTATTTCGAGCCAGTGGGAGCTATGGACAGACCCGAGGTTGCTGGCGAACAAGCAATTAAGCTTGTAGAGCAAGGCATAACCTGTTGTAAAATGGATCCTTTATACAAACTAGGAGGGCCGTACGACTTTTCGCTTGACGCTATGCGCAGGGTAGCTAGAATTTTTGAATCGATAAGAAAATCAGTTGGAGACAAGCTTGAGATTGGTTTTGGAGGTCATGGCCAGTTTACTACGGCAGGTGCCATTCGTCTTGCAAGTATTCTGGAGCCCTACAATCCATATTTCTTTGAAGAACCAGTACATCCTGAAAATGTAGATGAGATGGCACGTGTAGCTGCTCATACAAATATTCCTATTGCATCTGGTGAGCGCTTGGTAACCAAGTTTGAATT
>Ga0222711_1000271_pt1 | contig 16457 bp, 13 predicted proteins | sample AntAcemetage1699_FD_179814 | JGI IMG/M metagenome (GOLD analysis project Ga0222711, IMG submission 179814) | Saline water microbial communities from Ace Lake, Antarctica - #1699 | ecosystem: Environmental > Aquatic > Non-marine Saline and Alkaline > Saline | place: Antarctica: Ace Lake...
CTGTAAGTGATAATTTTATAGAAAAAGTTGCTAAAATGGGCGTTATGGATGTTGCGTGTTCTCTAACGGAAGCGAAGCAAAATAAAGAGGTAGCGAAAAATACAGATGGTTCCAAGACCAAGTCGATTAGAGGAATTCCTAACCTGATAGACGCAAATTACAGCGGAACGAATAAATCAAACGAATGCGTTCTAATTTTATGTGAGGGATTGAGTGCTTTGTCTGGCATTGTATCTGGTTTATCAAGTGATGACCGAAATACGATTGGGATTTATCCTCTCAAGGGAAAACTACTGAATGTTCGTGGAGAAGCAATCACCAAGGTTGCTGAGAATAAAGAGATAACAGATTTGAAGAAGATACTCGGACTCGAAAATGAAAAGGAATATACAACAATAGAAGACGTTCACAGTAACTTGCGATATAGTAAAATTATGATTTTATGCGACCAGGATACAGATGGTTCACATATTAAAGGACTTTGTATAAACCTATTCCATAGTGAATGGTCGTCACTAATTCGTATTCCCGGATTCCTTTCATTTATGAACACACCTATTTTGCGCGCTAAGAAGGGTTCACAAGTAAAGGTATTTTATAATGAAGGTGAATACCAAAATTGGAAAGACGAAATGGGAAATACGAATGGGTGGACGATTAAGTATTTTAAGGGTCTTGGTACTTCTACATCAAGTGAATTTAAGGAGTATTTCGCAAACAAGAAGGTAGTTGATTTTGTTTATAATGGACATGAAAGTGATGATGTCATCGATAAGATTTTCAACAAAAAACGTGCCAATGACCGTAAAACTTGGTTGGAAAATTATAATAAAAATTCATTCTTGGACACATCAAGAAAATCAGTGAAATATGAAGAGTTTATTAACGATGAAATGATACATTTCAGCACATATGATTGTGCTCGGTCTATTCCTAATATGGTTGACGGACTCAAGATTTCACTTCGTAAGATATTATTCGCTGCGTTTAAACGTCGATTAACAAGTGAGATTAAAGTTGCACAATTTAGCGGTTATGTATCGGAGCACAGTGCCTATCATCATGGTGAGGCGTCATTGAATGGTGCAATTGTGAATATGGCACAGACATTCGTTGGTTCAAACAATATCAATCTATTGGAACCCAATGGTCAATTTGGAACTCGTCTTCATGGCGGCGACGACTCTGCCAGTGAGAGGTATATATTCACACTACTTAATAAGATGACAAGGTCTATCTTTCCTGAAGCAGATGATGCAGTTCTTGCTTATCTGGACGACGATGGAACGTTGGTTGAACCAGAGTATTATGTCCCCATTATACCATTCGCTCTTATGAATGGTATTTCTGGCATTGGAACAGGTTTCTCTTGTAATATTCCATCATATAACCCCCAACAGATAATTGAGTGTCTCCGTGCGAAATTGAAGAATTGTGAATACAACACCGAATTCGTGCCGTATTATGAAGGATTTAAAGGCACGATTCGTAAGGTAGAGGACAATAAATATTTGGTCAAGGGTAAATATGAGAAGGTCGGCACCGATAAAATTCGTATTAGTGAATTACCAATAGGAACTTGGACAATGTCATACACCAGTTTCCTGGAAGGATTAATGGACGGAAGCACCAAAAAAGGGAGTAAGGTTCCAGCGTCTATTCGCGATTTCACCTCAGTTTGTACTGAAGTGTCAGTAGATTTCGAGGTAACATTTCCACGAGGCAAGTTAGACGAGTTAGAAGCCAAATGTGACGAACTAACTGGTGTGAATGGTATCGAGAAGTTGCTTAAGTTAACAACTAACCTAAGTAACACCAACATGCACATGTTCGATGCTGACCGCAAATTGAAAAAATACGGGTCAATTGAAGAGATAATAAACGACTTTTATAAAGTGCGTATGTATGTATATGGAAAACGTAAAGCATATTTGATTGACATTATAGAGAAGAAATTGGTTAAGTTGTCTAACAAGGCAAGATATATTCAAGAGACACTGGATAATATTATAGACTTAAGACGTAAAAATGCCGGAGTAGTAACCGAGTTGCTATGTGAACGAAAGTTTGATTTAATTGACGATGATTATAAGTATTTAATTAAGATGCCTATGGATTCGGTGACGGAGGAAAATGTAGCAATTATTATCAAGGATAATGAAAATGCTGTTAAAGAGTTGGAGTTATTGAAAAAGACAACTTTAGAGAATATGTGGTTAGATGAACTGGATACTTTAGAAAAGGAATATACAATTTATAAAAAATACCGTGAGATGATTCAAAATGGGGTTAGTAATAAGGTTAAGATTACAAAGATTAAAAAAGGTAACATTAAGAAATAACCAGTTGTGTTATACTTATTACTGGACAACGACAGGATAAAAAGGAATAATATTAATTTACCGATATCAGATTTATATACTATAAAAAAATAATAGTGTATTTTTTTTTTATTATTCGCTAATTTATAGTTTTCATATTTTTGATTTATATTTTCATATTTTATATAACAATTTATAAAAATTGAAAATAATATAATTGTGTTATATTATCAACAATTATACAACTTATTGTTATTATGTCTTCTCAACAAACCCCATTCTCATATTTCGGACATACCACTGGTGTTGAAGAAAAAAATATCTGGTCGTCTAAATTGCTAGACCATAATAAATGCATAGGAAGCGGCATATTGAATAATTCTCATATCATCAAATACAATTCAAATGACCGTTTCATTTATAAGTCAAAGGACATGGTGAATTCTATGATGCCCAGTGGTGCTTGGTCAATCGAGATTGTCGATGATCAACATATTATCTTCAGTAAAGCACAGGAAATATTCGATATTCGCCCTGGAAAAAAACTCAATATCATTTTATGTAGTGTTCTATTTATGAATATATTTTATAATAATGTATTATCTTACTTGCTTATGTTTGTATTTTGGTCGTCTATGTTATGCATTTATGACAATACAAAAATAGGCAACAATATTAACTCTTGGTCGTCACTCATACCACAAATTATAAAAATTATATATTATTTAATGAAACAGATCGATGAATTTATCGATGAATTGAGTCACTCTATTATATTTACTAACTATGAACCAGTCAAATATAACCTAATTGAGGACGTAGATGAAAGTGAAAGTGTAAGTGTAAGTGACAATAATAGTGAAAGTGAAAGTGAAAGTGAAAGTGACAATAATAGCGAAGGTGAAAGTGAAAGTGACAATAATAGTGAAAGTGAAAGTGAAAGTGACAATAATAGCGAAGGTGAAGGTGAAAATGAAAATGAAAGTGATAGTGATAGTGATAGTGATAGTCAAAATACCCATTCATCTATGCCAGATTTAATTGATAATTCGGCAGAAGATAATATTGATGCGTTCTATCCGACTATTCAAGCAACTCATAGAAACAATGATAAGTTTCTTAACTGGGTGAAAGGTGGTAACAATGGTATTATTACGAGAGATTGCTTAGACCAAAGGGATAGTGATGAAAATTGGTTGTATGCTTTTACTGAATTATTATGCGAATCAGAATATACATATGATGATATTATGAGTTTATTCATATGTGATACAGCGAAGTCTGAAGACAAAGAAGAAAAAGAAAAAGAAAAAGAAAAAGAACAAGAAAATGAAAAAGAACAAGAAAATGAAAAAGAAGAAGAAAAAGAAAAAGAACATGAAAAACATCAAGACCAAGACTGGGATACCGATATAAATCCAATCGAATATATAAAGTCAATCAAAGGAGGGATGTGGTTGCGAAGTATGAGATAGTAATAGGAAAAATTGTACATAATAAATTTTAGCGTATTTTAAGACCAAATGGATGGTTTTTTTATTTTAGCCATTGAATAATCGAATATATACGAATATATTCGATTATTCAAGAAATTAAATCCTTTTTGAATAAACTTTTTCCTACACATATTGTAGATATATGAATGCGAAAAACAAGAAAAAACTTACATACAAACTCCTATGTCGTTGCGATACCATCATTTGACCGTCCAGAAGCAATAATAGAAAAATCATTAAAAACCCTTTCAGATGGAGGTGTCCCAAGAAGTTTAGTTCATATTTTTGTAGCTAACAAAGCAGAAGAAAAACGATACAAAAATTCAATACCTAAACATATGTATGGAAAAATTATTGTTGGTAAAATAGGCATAACAGAGCAACGAAAGTTCATTATAAAGCATTATCCAGAAAAGCAATCCATAGTTTCGATAGACGATGACGTAGAAGGAGTTTTCCAAAAGGTATCTGACAAAGAATTAAAAAAAATATTAGATGTCCATAAATTTTTCATAAATGCATTTCAAACTCTAAAGAAGGAGAACCTATATATATGGGGCATTTACCCCATATTTAATCCGTTCTTTATGAAGAATAAGACTACAACTGATTTGAAGTTTATCATAGGCACACTATACGGATTTATAAATCGTAAAACAAATACGATACAACCTTCATCAAAAATCAAAGAGAAGGAAGACTATGAACAGAGCATAAAATATTTTATCAAAGATGGTGGTGTAGTGAGATTTAATGATGTCACAATAAAGGCAAAAAAACACGCACCTGGTGGTCTAGGAGTAACAGAGGGACGTTTGGACGCAAATCGTGTTGCTGCTGAGTATTTAGAGGAAAATTACCCTGGTTACGTTAGCGTTTTCCATAGAGACAACGGCATGCATGAAGTCAGAATGTCGCGAATAAAGAGAAACGAAATACCCAAATGATTCTATATATTTGAATAATTCAAAGGTTCGAACAGTTGAGTCTATAGTTTACAAACGTTCATAATTGCATTCACAAGAGAACATAATATAAATACTAGTTAAAGCGAAATATACCTTATATATATGTATGACATACAAAAAAACTTTATTTCTTCTAGAGAAGCAGCTCAATTGTGTTCTCTCCACCCCCACACACTTCGTAAATATGCTGATGCAAAGCATGTTGAATGCTATAAAACACCTACCGGACAAAGAAAGTATAATAGAGAAAGTTTGGAAAGATTCTGTAATCCTCATATTGTTGTCCATCAAAATTTTGAAAATTCGAAAATTAATTATATCTACTCACGTGTCTCATCTAAAAAACAACTGGATGACCTTGCTAGACAAACTCAGTACTTGCAATCATTCCGACCTGAATACTCTTCCTATATTTCTATTTCAGATGTCGCTTCGGGTATTAATTTCAAAAGAAATGGATTACAAACCATATTGGACGCCTGTTTACAAAGAACTATCGGAGAACTTGTTATTGCCCATAGAGACCGATTATGTCGCTTCGGATTCGAACTTATTAAAACACTCGTTGAAAAAAGTGGAGGGAAAATTACAGTTCTTGACGACAACGGAAATAAAAGTTCAGAACAAGAACTATCTGAAGACTTATTATCAATTGTCCACATCTACAGTTGCAAACAAATGGGAAAACGAAGTTACAAAGCCAAACTTGCTAAAATCATTGAAAATCAAAATGAAATTAAACCGTGTTCAGAAGAACATAATTGACTCGTGGTTCAATACAAGTAATTATGTATATAATAAAACCGTCCAATGCATCAAAGAAAAACATCCAGTTAATTTCATATCATTGCGTGATAAACTGGTAACCACCTACACAAAGAAAACAAACAAAGAATATATTACTATTAACGAAACCATTTATAACTTACGAAAACAAATGAAAGAATCTGGAAAAACAAAATTTATATTGGATGCAATTGAAGAAGAAAAAAATAAATTGAAAAATATAAAATCTAAATTGAAATCAGTACGAAATCAAGGAGTTTTCGAATGGGAAACCGAAACACCGAAAGAAATAAGAGCAGGAGCAGTAAATGATGTTTGTAAGGCATATAAAACTGGGTTTACAAATCTGAAAATGGGAAATATAAAATATTTCAATATGAAATATAAGAAAAAAACAGAACAATCCAAATGTTTATTGATTCCACACAGTGCTGTAAAAAATACAGACGGTAAAATAAGTATGGTTCCGAATATACTGAAAGAAAATTCATCTTTTTTAATGGGTAAAAAAACTAAGAAGAAACATAAATTGTTAAAAATAGAACATGATTGTAGAATTGTAAAGCAGCGAAATATATATTGGTTGATAATTCCAGTTTCAGTTGAAATTCAACCAAAGAAAAAACCTATAAATTACTGTGGAATAGATCCAGGATGTAGAACATTTTTAACTACATTTGGTAACAATGATAGTTTGGAATATAAATGTGATATGGTTCGTTTACGAAAATTAGACAATAAAATAATGTTTCTAAAAAATGCAAAGAAAAAGAAACTTGTAAAAGCAAAAATAACAAAAATAGAAGAACAAAAAGAGAATCTAATAAATGAACTTCATTGGAAGAGCATTAATGATTTGCTAAAAAGGAATGATTTTATATTCTATGGTGATATCAAAAGCCACGATATTGTTAAGAATGGTAAAAATCGCACACTCAATAAAGATATAAACAATCTGAAGTTTAATAAATTTAAGGAACGATTATTATACAAAGCGACCGAAAAAGGTAAAAAAGTATTTGAAGTAAAGGAGCATTATACAACACAGACATGTAGTTTTTGTGGTACGAATAATAAGCCAGGTTGTTCTGAAATTTATAATTGTAACGAGTGTAAACGGGTAATAGGAAGAGATGTAAATGCAGCAAAGAATATCCTAATGAAAGGAATAGTTCGTGAATTATAAAAGGATGCATTTCCACTCCATCGTCTGCGTTCATTGACGATGTAAATTGAACCGACTATTGTTAACATACATTAATAAGGTATGTAACGTGGAAACGTTTATATTTGCTATAAGCATTTATAATATTTTAGTAGGGTTTTTTGAACGGTATAGAATTACCTATTTCTTATTTTTAATTGTTTTATTTAGAATAATAATTCTTTTACCTCCACCTATCTTGCGAACGGTATTATTATGTTTCTTTACAAATGCTGCGTTTTTACCACGGGTTCTCAACCATAATTTTTCTCTAAGGTAACAAACAATCGAAAGACGATGTGCATCTTTATCAATCATGGTAATAGGAAGATTACCGTGCATCTCGTGAACATTCATGAATAAAATATCGCTTGTCCTAACATCTACACCTATACCATATTGTGGAAAGCATGTTTCCGAACCACTATATTTACCATCTTCAATGACTACTAAATTTCCAAAACCCTCTTTATCATCTCCTTTATCTCTATGTATAGACGTTCTGAAATTTACATTAGTTGTAATTGTAGTAAACGCAGTATCTGGTATTTTAAACGCAGTTTCCTTTGCTTTATTATTCTGCCTTTTGTAATGTTCTGGCGTATATTTCTCGTAAAGACTATTAATCTCACGAATCAATGGTAATGTATTGTTGTATAACTCAGGAAAATCTCGATTAAATCTACACTCACGCACCTCAAGAGGAAGTTTGTGTTTTGCGATACGAAAGTTTTTCTTTTGAGTTGGTGAGAACCTATCAAAATACCCGAAAATATTAGTCATTATTTTCGGATTATCATATACATTTTTAGATTTGCTACCCGTAGCACTACCTCTATTGCTTGTAGGGGTCAATGCGAATTTAATTATATTCTTATAAAAAGAGGTTGTATGTTGTTTTAACAGAGATTTTTTTCTAAATTTAAGTAATAAACCGCCTTCTTCTGTATAGACATCGGCGTCATCTTTTATAATATCATTTATCATAGACGCAGTTACAAATTTATTTAACAACTTACTTTCAGCTTCAGAATCACTTATATCTTTTTTTACAGTATATGTTTTGACTCCTTTTATTATTTCTGTTTTAATAATAGCCATATTTGTTATTATGATATATATAATAACAGAAAAAAAAACACACTTTTACAAGTCGAGTAATAATTGATTTTTCGAAATAGATTCAATAAGAAATACGCAGATGAATAGTAACCGCATTTATGTAATTGTAACAATCCGATATAGACCCAATTTTACAAAAAACAATACTACAACAATATAATAAATAACTTATAGGATAGCTAAAAACCTAATCTGGCAAACAGACTAACAGGTTCAGCCACATCCTGTTTCGATTCTACTAAATTCTGTTTCGGTACTACTATATCCTCTTCTGGTATTTCAAGTGTTCCTGAAATTGTGTCACATTCATTAGTTTTTGTATTGCGTCGAGTTCCATTTTTGCATTTTTGTTGTTTATTAATTTCCCCGATAGTAACCTTAGGTTTTTTTACTACGGATTCTACTGCTACTACAGATACCATCTGCGTTGATGGTTTTGGTTGTTGGATCTTGCTAATACTTTCACAATTACCTGTTTTCTTATTACGCCGTGTTCCATTTTTACATCTTGCTTTTTTTGTTGTTTGTTTCGCAACTAAAGGAATTGCAGTATTCGCAGAAATTAAATCAATGACACCATTAGTACTTTTGTCCTTGTTTTTTTGTTTAGAAACTAAAGGAATTACTGTTGTAGGTAAAGGAATTGCCGTATTCGCAGAAATTAAATCAATGACACTAGTACTTTTATCGCGCAATGCATTCGTTGCGGATTTACTATTGTTCGTTTTTTTTACAGAATATGGAAATGACGTTATATTTTTCAATTCGTTAACTAGATTGTCGATATCTATTGGTTTGCCTGCAAATTCGGGTGAATACAGATATCTAATAACCAGCAATCGCAATTGTTTTAATACGACGGGTTTTTTCACGAATATAGTTTCATAATGCATTAAAATGTCATAATATACAGTCATCAGACCCCATATATCACAATTTCGCATACATACTTCATTGAAATATTTTAAGTCATCGAATGTCTTGGTTATTGGGTTTATAAAGTTTACTACTGCTTCTGTAAGATAACTGGATAGTAAATTATAAAGAAAGAAATTCTTTTCGTTTGGTATTTCGAACAATTCTTTAATACTTGTTGATACATAATTTATATGTCCTCTTTCGGATTTAGAAAAATATTTCACTACAATCTTATGAATAATAGGTGATAAATGTGGTTTAATTGTTTGTTTGTAATTATTGTCAAAACTTATTTTTTTTAACTCTAAGTTAATATGATTCATTATTTTCTTGTTAAACAATACCGTACTGAATGGTAAATTAAATTGAATAGGTCTAGAAGTAGACCCACTTGGTATCCTATTATTCTTTGAAATAACTGATAAACCCCAATCTATAATTCGTAATTGAGAACTATCGTCAATTAATATGTTAGCTGACTTTAAGTCAAAGTGTAAAATTCCTAGTTTGTTCATTGGCACAATTGCATCTGTTAGTAATCCAATAATACCATTGTTCATTTTTTCAAGCTCTGGTATTGTTTTATTAAGTTTAATGGCGTGTGAGAGGTCAGAACCACCATTGACCATTTCAATAATTCTAATTGAATCTAACGTTGTGTTTAATGTATTCGAAGTTATTCCTATCTTTGTTAAATTCTTACATTTATTTTCAAAATTTATCAAATCATCTTTAGTTAATGAATCTGGTTCGCACATTTTTTCAGGGAATATAAAATAACGGGCATACGTGTCCATGCCAATATTCTTTTGTAATATAGATTGTATTTCTTTTGCCTCATTAAATTCGGTTTCTGCGTTATCCGTTGTTAATAATTTACTAACTACCTTTCCTATAGGTCGGACAGACCCTTTGCATTTAAGCGGTGGTAGAAAAACGCATCCAAAACCACCACTTGCTATAGCTGCTCCACCTAAACTGAAATTATTTTTCGATTTTGTCATATATTGTATTCGTATATTATAAATATATTATATTTACATCCATTGCTTGACTTCTAACTGTTTATAATCACGATCATGATTCTTAGGTAATTCAAGAGGAACAATCAGAGTACTTTGATCTTGCATATATTTCTCATGCGAGACAGCAGCATTATAAACTGACGGGATAATATATTCTAACACCATTTTATTTAAGCGGTCTACCTCTGCTGTAATATTTTCTCCTTCGTTTGCGTTTTCTAAAAAAATACTACGCATTATAGTCTTTAGATTATTAATGTTTTGAGCAGGAACCATATAAGTTTGTTTAGACATATTATAAACGCCTACACGCATATCTTTCTGGACCATATCTATATTGTCTGTGCAGAAAAACACCCTTGATAACATTGTTTCTTCTAACATTCCCGATAAAGCATTACTGTAATCTGTCGCTTTATTTTTGATGGCGATTCGTTCAGTCATTTTGAAGAGAATTTCTTGATTAGGAGGTTGTATTATATTGACGCGACCATTATATCTTTCTAAATTTAAAATACGATTTGGTTGATGTATTGATTCTGGCGTGTTCGAGTAATTAGACATATTATATAATATTAAAACATAAAATATTTTTACTTTGTAAACTTATAGGTAAAATATATTTAGTATATATAAATGGAAAGATTTCATAAAATTACATTGCTAGTAGCATCAGTATCATTAATTGTCGTTTTATTGATTGCAAGTATGTTAATATTGAAAGATAAGCGCAGTCAAAAATTTCCTACGTCTCAAAGTAGTTATCCCGATGGCTGGACATTGAAAAACCAAGAAATAACTCATAATGCTGGTGCTGCTAATGGACCCAATAGTGGAAGGCGTACATATACTGTATCTGACAACATATGTGTAAATAAACAATGGGCTGATCGTGAAGGCGTTTATTGGGACGGAGTAACCACATACAATGGATGCTAAAAAAATAACGTATTATTTATTATTATACGTTATTTACGAATTAAATATTAGAAACGAATTTTTTAACAATAGGTTCTTCCGCGTAATTCTCTTCCTGTCTCGAAATATTAACATCTATTAACACCAATTTGTCGTCAATCATTTCCATAACATCATATTTAAGTCGTCGCAAGTTCTCTATTTCAGGCATTAATTCAGTTTCGTAAATATTTACAATAACCTTTAGTATGCTTGTATTGCCGTTCTCCTTATATTCAACCGTAAGCATTTTGATTTTCTGATTAATATTATAAATAACAACTTGCAGTTTTTTTATATCGTCTGTCTGTTTTGTGTTATTGTATATGTTATTAAAATTTTTCAATTCAGTATTATATAAACTACTGTCTATTTCATAACGCTTAATTGTCTCTTTAAATATGCGTGAAGCAGTATCTTCGCTGATATACTCAAATAACGCATCCATTTTTTGTTTCACAATTATCCGTTTTGATTCGTCGAGAATCTCGTCTATTACACCCAAATATGTTTCCGATAAAATATAACTCCCACGAGTCAATTCAATATTAAATTTACAAGGGTTCTGTGGATTTCCACAAGATGCAGTATAACTATCACTGGTTATTTTAAATGACATTCCACCAGATTTACGACAATTTAAACATTTGGGAATAACCGTCATTGAACGCCGCTTAGCATCTTTTTTTGTTTTACCCTTTGCGAATGCCTTGCGTTTCTCCTTGAATAACTCGCTTTCATATTTTTGTTTGATTCTAAAATAATTATCAAGTGCTTCCGCGTAATTAATTTTATTTAAAATGTCTTTCGTAGTAACTTCTTTATCGGAAACATTTGTATCGTACAAAGAAAGTGAATTATTATCATTCTTATAGTTTACTAAAGAGTTAGGTTTATTTTGAACTATTAGCAAACTATTTGACGAAGCGTGTAGTGTGTTTAGTTTACTAACTCCGGATAAGTCTAATACTTTAAGATTATTTTTTTCACAATAAAGTTCTTCTAAATTTTTAGGTAAATTACTTATAATTTCGATACCATTGTCTTCACAATGTAACACAACAAGAGAAGAGGCCTTCATAAGGTCAAGCTTCGTAATACTATTTTCACGAATGTCTAAATGAGTAAGAGAACCAGGTAAATCTACGAGGTTTTTCAATAAATTATGAGGACATTCTATAACTTTCATATAACCAGGAATGTTTATTAAACTCGTCAGTTCACCCTCCCTAAATACCAGATGAACGAGATTATTATATTTTTCACTTTTTATTATAGACAGGTCTAAGTCACCGTGTAGTTCAAATGGTATATTCAACCGTTCAATTTGTTGCTTATGCTCCATTAGCAAATTATTAAACATTATTTGAGCAGTATTGTTATTGGCGATAATGTCCTCGCGTATCTGTTCTATAATACTCGTCTCGCTTGAAGACATGTTTATATTATATTATATTATATACATTCATATAATTGTATTTACAATACATTATTATTCATTACTGGCAAATGAGTAATAGTACTAGTGCTATCGGGTCGTTTGATAGTTTGATATTGTTTTATTTTAGACATAATGTAATCCTGGTCTCGTCTTAATTTATTGGCTTCTTCATAAGGAGTCATTTTTTGTTTCCTACAACAGTATAACACTATAGTCACTACGATAAAAAACAATGAATAACCAATGAGGTTAAATACCCATTGCCGAATGCGTCCTTTTTTTTCATTACAAAAATTCAATTTATCTTGGATGATATCCAATACATTTGATTCTATAAGATTCATACTAAATGCTTTACATTATATATTTATAAAAAACGGTTACATTTGACAAAAACAATAACATTACAGTATATAACACGTATTAATGAATGATACAGTTGAACTATTTGGAAAAAAACCAGATGATACAAAAGATAGTGGCATAATAGAAGGTTTAACAAAAAAAGAAGGATATGGCTTTATTTTTGGTATTTTAGTATTGTCTATTCCACTTGCTGTATATTTTATGAAAAAAATATACGATATTCCATACAAACTATTTACAGCAGATTTCAAGACAATCCTTAAGGAACCAGATTATAATAAAGCAACATTCGCAGAATTATATACTGATTTCAGTATTATTTTAAAGAATAACAAAATTCTATATCACAAATGGGTTTTATTATTGTTTATTTGGTTTGCGTATATGGCATTCATGGTAAACCCAGAAGATGCGAACATTAAAGAACCTTCCAAATTAGTAACGGCATCTATTGTTGGTGCTTCGATGTTTATATTGAAATTTATTCCCAGTATAATAGGTTTTTTTGAAAATACTTTTGGATATTTCTTTGTTAATCTTTTTAGTAGTCCGAACTTAACATTGTCTTTACAAAATAAACAATTCAAAGGTGATAACGCCACTATAAAACTAAATCAATTACTAAACATATTCGACGTTGAAAATTTAGGCGTGAAATTCAACGAAATAGGATTATACGAGGACAATAATAAAAAACCAGCAAATGATGGGTCATTGTTCGCTATATTTAAAACAACAAACGATGCAACAAACAATAATAATGTATATGATTTTTTCGAACGTTTATTGAATGCATCAATAATGAAACGAGCAATTGGTGAAACTACCATGCTAGTTTTTACCACCTTTATAACTATCAGTTTATTCAAACAGTATTAAACTATGTATAATATTAACCAAACGAAAAAACAATCCTAATAAAGTATATACATGTCATCTATATCTGATATGCCAAATCCGTTTAAAATGTTAGACCTAGAACGCCAAAAAAAAACGAAATCTATAGACGGTAATTGTAATGAATGTGTAGATAAAAACATAGAGGGTATGGCATCTGAAATAATAATAAATAACCGCGACATATTGTTTGTGAGTACCATAACATTTATGTCTACATTGTTCATTGCTATATGTATACTGGGGGAATGGATTCCAATTGAAATTATAACAAACTTCAATGTAATAAATGTTAAATGGGTCATCATTATATTAATGATTTTTATTGCGTTTTCCTATATACCACTATGGTTTCATAGAAACAAATTTGGAAAGAATACCGATCAACAGTTCGTTGATAAAAACGATAAACTCAAACACCCGTATATATGGATACCTATATTGGTTGGTTTCGTAATGTTCTTGATGAGATTTATACCAGGAACATCCGATACATCAGCTTTAATCGGGTACTTTGAAAATACTATTGGACATTTTATGTTTTTAATAAAAAGTGCTTATCATGGTGGTATGAATAACTGGATACGCAGTGATAATTTCGAAGCATTAACTATAAAGAACGGTGATAGAGTATCAAATAATTTCAACCCTTTGATGTCTATATTTAATTTAAACAATTATGAAAAAATAATTAAGAAACAAATGCTAACAGAGAGTGAAAAAATAATCAATGAACAAACACCAACAAAGAGTGATAATAATTTTCACTATGTAAGTGATTTTTTTATTTCACTCGAACACAATGATGGAAAAAAGACCAAAGAGGATTTTATTGAATATGTAAAAAAAGAAACTATCCTGAAAAGAGTGATAGGTGAATTAACGCTACTTATCACGACAACCCTAATATCCACGGGATTACTCAAAATGGTGTATACTTAATTTGTCTACACTAATTCAAAATATGTATAATTGAATATATTTTGAATTCATCAACAGAACATCAACAAGTATAAGACAGATAAATACGACAAAATTGCCAAAATAATTGCAACAAGCCATATAGGTATTACGGTTTTATGCTTATAACCCACACCAAACTGTCTAAATCCTCCTTCATTGTTGTATATAAAAACTGGTTTGGTTATATGGACAATTGTAAATAATATTAAGAATATCAATACTGCAATATTTAATTTATTGACTTTTACAAATTTCATACTTACTAAACTCATTCGTATTTATATTATAAAATTATAATATTTTATCTCGATTATTGTTTATACAGACAACATTCAGTTATCGCCAAAGTCGTTATCTTCTGGAATTTCATTATAATAATTACCATCGGAATAATCGTCACCTAGGGTTCTAAGGTCATTCGCTTCTTCGTCATACTGGCGGTTTATATCTCGTTCCATAATTGCTTCCAGTTCATCAACATCTTCTGCTATTAAGTTATCGTCATCCATTTCGGTACGTTCTCTATCATATGTATTTTTATCATAATGGACTAACCCTTTTTGTAGTCCGATGTTCCATCGTCCCATTTTGTATTTCTTCAAAAGATTTTCTACTCTACGTACATCGTTATCCAATTTCCCTAAATCCTGTGTAACTATCTTCTGTTTTTCCTTAACTTTGGAATTATGTATTTTTTTAGATATATCAGGGTATGACATATATGATTTACGTTGATTATCTTGCATTTCCATGAATAATAATAATACGGATGCGACACGCCTTTTTAAGTCACCCGCATCATTTGGTGTTATGTCGATTTCCAACAATTCATCTCTCTCGTCATCAATGTCGATCGCGCGGGTTTGAATTGTTATGTCCTTATTATTTTTTATATCATTTCTTGCCTGTGATTTTTTCAGTTCTATATCACAATTTAACATATCAATGTCATTTGCTGAGGAAATGTATTCATACAAAACAGATAAAAACAAGTAGCCATACATATATCCCATGGTAGCACTATCAAAGAGTGAATAGAATTCAGTAACCTCGATCTTGCCATTTATGTCAATTTCTTTAAAAATACTCAGATGTTTTGGCATAAAAGATAATACTTTGTAAATATCTCCTGTATTATCTGTTATATTTCGCAGGGTGTTTACCAATGTTTTGTCACCGTGAAACTGTAGAATACCATTCCAGTGGTTTTCAATCACTTTCGATAAATCCCTTATATGAACTCCCGACAAATTCCAGTGTTTTGCAATTTTATTATATGTTTTACCAGACAATATTATCTCAGGATACACTTTTGTAAAGTAATATATGGAATTTTCTATACCTGAAATATTATTCAGTATATCGTTAGAAGACTTATTATCGGACGAATATATAGAGAGTAACGAATCTTGTATCTTATCGAATTTAGACTTATTCAAATTCCCGTATTCTTTAATAAATGTTGTGATTTCTTTGAACATTTTTTTATTAGAGGCAAATAAATATTTTTTAAATTCAGTTAATTCAATTCTCTTTTCAGATACCATAGTATTTTTTTTATATGTTTTTAAGACATTTCTCAAATGTCTTCTGAAATTGGTGTCTACACTATCAGAATCACTCATATCAAGACTTTCAAGTATATCATACATTACATCTACTTGAGTGAAATATTCTACTTTTTCTACTTTTTCCATAGTTGATTGGCGTATAATTCGTGCTAAGTGATTTAAATCCCCTATCCCAAATTTTTTACCGTTCCTTTTAAGAAAGTCTATTTGGTCATTTATTGAACCTTGTTGTGGAAAATCGTCAAGTTTTTCACCAGATACAATCTTGTACGAATCCGGAACAGGTAATTCATTATCGAAATTACAGTGTTTTATTATATACGCGTATATATGCTCTTCAGTGGTTTGCTCTTTAACTACTATTCGTTTTATTCCTGTAAATTCATTATGAAATAATGTAGATGGTCTAGTATATCTTTTTA
>Ga0222711_1000283_pt1 | contig 16143 bp, 29 predicted proteins | sample AntAcemetage1699_FD_179814 | JGI IMG/M metagenome (GOLD analysis project Ga0222711, IMG submission 179814) | Saline water microbial communities from Ace Lake, Antarctica - #1699 | ecosystem: Environmental > Aquatic > Non-marine Saline and Alkaline > Saline | place: Antarctica: Ace Lake...
TGAAACCCCAATAGCCACGGCGCAAGTGCCTGCTTGGCCCAGCTGCTTCCGCATCTGATTTCTAATCTGGTGACTAGCCAATGGCTGTTGTGGCGTTCTGACTCTTTCACGCTTCGTTCTCGTCCGAAGGCACTGCAGGTTCGGAGGCGGAGTCAGAATGCTGACACCTTACGATCCGCTCCTGTGTGCCAGCCGGAGCCGCTGAGCGGCCGCAGACTTCTTGTCGTTGGAATGGTCGTACCGATCAAGCGACGCGCGCTGGCGGTGCTTCGTGCGCGACTGCATCATGGATGTGTCGACACCGGATTCGCCCAGGTCAGTGATACCGCCATGCCGGAAGGATGCGAGGGTCACATCAGATGGCAGTCCTGCCTTCATGGCGATGCGCCGGCTTATCGATGAGCCCTTCTTGATGGGGTGCCATTGCCCCTTCAGGACATTGTTGCCGCGCTGTTGCTCGCGCATGCAGATCAGCGGTCCCTGATGCGATGCCATCCGAAGAAGCGATTCAAGCTCGGGGAACATGGTGACAGCAACGCCGTCACGTAGCTGGTCGGGATCGTCGAGGATCTGCCAGCCGCCGGTATTGCGTTTCTCGTGGCGGATCAGGAAATGGTTCGGCTTGTGATCGGGGCGGTAGTCTGCCCACACGGTAGAGCGGAAGACTTCGGTCGGCCGGATGTGCATGTCCCAGCAAAGCCTGGCGGCAATGGCCATACCGATTTCATTCATGACAATCGCGGTAGAGACAAAGCTCTGCAGCTGGTCATAGGTCGCAGCATAGGTTTCAGATTCGGTGTGCTGCAGCTTGACGTGTGACCACGGGTTGCGCTCGGGCACATGCTTCTCGTTGAGCCGGTAGCCCTCGGACCATGCGGCGGAACAGATCGCGCGGAACTTCTTCGCCGTGGATCCTCCGCGCTTTTCCTTCATCTTGTTGAGGCAGTTCTGGGCCATCTTCACTGAAACAGATTCCAGTTCCTTGTGAACGAACAGGGTGCCGCCGGCCATCTTCATGTCGCCAGCGATGCGAATGTAGCGGGCAACCTCGGCGCGGTAGCCGTCGGATGCACCATGCAGTCCATGCTTCTCGTACTCGACCAGGAGCCATCCGAACGTGCCCTTGATCGAAGAAGCCTCATCCTTGCCTGCCCTGCGTTCAGCGCGCCACGTGTAGAGGCGTTCGTTGAGTTTCCGGGCCTTGACCATGGCTGAGGCGAAATCGCTCCCCAGCGCCTCGTAAGAGAGCGGGCAGTGGTTCTTGCTATCCCGGCTGGTAGGTTGCCACGACCAGAGCATTTCGCCAGAGGCGAGCTTCTTCGCATACGTGTTTGGTTCTTTGTCAGCCATCACTCGAACTCGTCTTCGTCCTCGGTTGCTTTTTCCCGCTGGCGCATTCGCTCCAGGGTCTCGTCCAGTTCCACCTTCAGCCATGCCTGCCGTTCTCCCGGTCGCTTGTACGGCTGGCAGTATAGACCCTTGCGCACATGTTCCCGAAACGTGCTCTCATCGGGAAGGCCACTCTCATCGAACAGCCCAACATATGCTGCCGCCATTCGTACCTGCATGCGCGCGGGCCATGAGGGGATCATGGGTGCCGTGGCTTTAACGACGGGTAATGAGGCGGCAGGGCGTGTCACTTGGCGTCTCCCATAGCCAGCCGACGAGCAGCAGCGACATCGCGGCCCTGATCGACAGCGGCCAGCAGTTCGGGGGGCAGGTTGCCTTGGCGGGCTTCTGTGGTGAGCGTGACAAGGATGGTATCGGTTAGCGCTACGCTTTCCCATCCGAAAAAATACCCATCCGGTTGTTTGCGAGTTGGGTTATTGATCGCCGAATCAATCGCCTGCGTCAGTTTCTCCCGAAGCGCGCTCATTCTGAGGGCTCCGGGGTGGCGAGGCGCCGATCTCTGGCCGCGTCTTCTGCCTGATCATCAAGATCATGCAGGGATAGATCTACTCGACCCACCTCGATCCTGCCGTATGAGCCCAGATGGCATGATGAGCATTTGGCTGCAGCGACTTTTTGCTCGGCGCACAGCCAGCCTGTGAAGCTGGTGTGGTCAATCATTCCGGGCCATTCGTTGTTCAGGTAACGCTTCGTATGCACCTCAAGTGCGATGGGAGCCCATGCCTCGATTTCTGCCTGTAGATCCAGATCACACAGCGTGACGTAGATGCCCTCAGTTCCGAAGTCTGAATATTCTCCAGTCTCCAGAACAAGCAGAGTTCCTGCTGGGTAAATGTAATCACTCATCTTTCTACGACGCTCCCATCCATTTTGCGTTTGAACTTAGACTTTGGTTTCGACTTCTTCTCGGGCCGGTCGACCGCGAGGATCTTGTGGACCTCATGTTTGTTGGCCCGTCCGCGAGCGACGTTCTCTTTCGCCGCCTCGCGGGAGTTGCATTCGTGGCGCCACCACCAGACGTTTCCGATCACATGGCCGGGAGAGTTCTTGCCTCGCCGATAGTATTCATGGGCGACCACAGGGTATCCTGGCGGCGGTGTCTCCGGGATCCACTCGCCTTCCAGATCGAGAGGCTGTCCGCACCCGCACTTGCAGAGATACCGCTGAAGGATCAACAACGCCTCAGCATCGATATGCTCATGTGGCAGGCCCCGTTCCCTGGTCTCGGTCTGCTGCCGCTTCATGGCGGTTTTCAATGCCTTGAGGCGGGTGGGGGTGAGAGGGTTACTCACTGAAATCAACAACGTGCATATGAGTTTCGAGCGCGACCAGTTTGTAGCGAAGGCCGGTGTTGACGCCTCGCTCGATTTCCAGATCAGCCACAAGGTCCGCAATTCGTGCGTTGGATTCGGATAGTTCGAACTGCGTTTGCTCGACGCGGGAAACGGTGTCGGATCTACTCATCCTCTCAATCCTTTCAGCGTATCGCGCACGGCTTCCATCACCGATATTTCTTCATCCGCGAATTGCTGGGACATGCGCTGGTCGTCGACCCGCCGTGGGTAGCTTTCACGGCGCTGATCGATCTCCCGCTCCACCGCCCTGATCTGACGATCGAGGGTGACGGCACGAGGGGCTTCCAGGTAGGGGTTGAGACGGGCGCCCATGGCTAGAACTCCAGCGTGACGCCCGGCACCTTGCCGGCAACGATTGCTTTGACGATTGCGATAGAGGCTTCGGGGCTGACCGTTCCGTACTGCATGACAGCGGCCTCAGCTCGGCCCATGACAGCGGCGCGGTGCTTCGTGCTGCGTTCACGCTTGGCGGTCTCGGCCGCTTCAGCTTCGGCAGCAGCAGCGGCAGCAGCCTCATCGGCAACACGCTTTGCCTCCTGATCGGCGAGCGCTTGTTCGGCGTCACGTTGGGCCTTCTCGGCGGCGGCAACCTTGGCATCTGCAGCCTGTTGCTCGGCGAGACGTTCGGCTTCCTGCTCCGCACGGACACGGGCTTCAGCATCTGCCGCGGCCTTCTTCGCAGCATCGGCAGCGCGCTGTTCTTCGGCCGCTTTGGCTTCAGCCTTGCGGGCATCGTCCTGGCGCTTCTGTTCAGCGGCAGCTTCTGCAGCCTGGCGATCTTCATCCGCTTTGCGCAGGCGGGCCAGCTCAGCTGCATCATCTGGGGCTTTCACTGCAGCAAGGCGGCGCTCCCATAGGATGTCCAGGCCGCGCGTCCGGGCTTCCTCCATCGCTTCCTTCCGGTTGCGGAACGTGGCCTCATCAATGCCAATCGCTTTCATTTCTTCCAGAGCCGCATCGATGTCAGCGACAGTGGCCCCGAGCGGTTGCTGCGGCAGTGTGGCAATGGTGGCCTCGATCGTATCGGCACGGCTGGCGCGTTCGTCTTCGGCCCTCTCCCATGCGTCGAGCGGTGCACGGGCTTTGTCGCGCAGCGCATCCATGCCATCGACAACAACCTTCTTGATGTCGTTCACGGCACTGACGGCCTTGCGGTGTTCTTCTGTGAGGGCCTTACCGGCAGTCTCGATCTGAACCTTCCGCGTCGAGATAGAGCGCGACAGGCTGGCAAGCGCCTTGCGCCCGGCGGTGGTCTTCAGGTCGACAGGCTGATCATCGATCTCCTGTTGAATAGCGGCGAGCAGTTGCTCGACCAGTCCTTCCTCCCGGTAGATGACAGATGGATCTGCCTCGATCATTTCGCCGACGGCAGCAGAGTTGTGCCCGATGGGGGCGATGGTTTCTGCGGTGTTCATTGTCCCATATCCTCGTCAGTTGCAGGCGAGTTCATCGCCTCGGTGATGATGTCGCGAGCCTTCTCGCTGGTATTGCTCGCAGCGTCGGCGCCCCTGTCGTAGGTGTCGCCGTCAGCTGCGCGTTGCTCCTTGGTCAGAGACTTCCACCAGGCGCTGTAGGTTTCCGCCCATGCAATCGCACCCTTCGATCCAGCGACAGGCATGCGGGATGGTGGCTTAGGTGCTTCACGCTGAGCAGGCTTGGCCTCAGTCTCGACCGGTGCCGCTTCCTCAGCTTCCGTTGGCGCGGCCTCAGTCTCAGCTTCGATGTAGTCTCCATCGGCAAAGCCATCATCTTCGGCTTCTTCTGGTTCGGCTTGGTCTAAGGCTTCCGATTCCTCGGCGACCTCTTTGACCTCACCAGTAACCATGTCGAAGGTTGCAGCGCCGGCGGTTTGGCGTGGCGTGATGTCCTTCATCCGGTCGAATTCATCAGGTTCCATGATGCCCGAGAAGCCAAAGGCATAACGCGCCGCCTGGATCATGGCCTTATGACGAAGCATGCGGCGGGGCCACTGCTTCCACGGATCTGTGTTGCGCTTACACTCAGCCAGATACTCGGTCGCGGAAATTGGGTTCGTCCGGTCCTTGCGATAGATCTCGCAGGTGATCGAAACCACATTGCCTTTGTCATCCACATGATCGTTGAATGACAATCCGTCATAGGCCGGGTGATCGTTCATCATGCGGCTCCAGCCGTCGACGCCAACAATGGGTTGAATGCCGCCGCCTAGAGTCGGGAACGCATAGATCTCCTTGAGGATGGGGTTCAATCCGTACTCGTTGCAGACGATGTAAAAGGCCGCTTCCTGAGCGTCAGAGATATTGCTCTTTGCAGGGAAGCAAACCGATCTCACAGCATTACGGAATGGAGCGGCTTCCATACCATATCGCGTCGCGAGTGTTGTCACGAGAGAGAGTGGTTTGGCTTGGGTGGATACGGCGTTGGCGTTCATGTTGTCTATTAAACTCCTTTGTATGCGAGCCCGGCAGCAGCCAGTTGCTCGTCGAGAATTTCGTGGTTGGGATCCACGTGCATCCACGGCGTGTCGAAGCCGAGCGTGTCACGGAATGAGCGGTAGTTGGCTGTGGCCTTCTCGATCTTCAGCCAGGCTTGGGTCATCATGTCGAAACCGGCAGACTGATCGCCAGACTTAGCCTCCTCGACCGACTGCTTGATCTCCTCGATCGATGACGGACGATAGAAGCGCGGGATCAGGACCGGCGCCTTGGGGCGCGTGCCGGTGTCGTCGCGAAGTTGCTGGAACAGCCAGATCCACACCCATGAATCGCTGGCAGCAATCGCCTTGATCTTCTCCATGTCGTCTTCCGTGGTGAGGCGCTTGTCCTCACCGCCGGTCCAGACCTTGCCGGCCTTGACGAACTTGCGCAGTTCCTCACGGGCTTCCTGGTAGAGCGTGGCCTGAATATCATACTCAAGCTCGACGATCTGTCGGATAGCGGCATGGGCCGGATCTCTGCCCTGCCAGTTCGACATGGACTTCAGGTCACCGCTGAACGTCTTTGCCAGCGTATCGAAGCGGGCACGGTAGAGAATGTCGTCTGCCCCTTCGCGATACCAGAACACGCTGACCTCGGACATTCCACCGAGAAGGCCGGGGCCGATCTCGGGGTGGCTCTGCACCAGCGCTGACATGTGCAGCAGCGCGTTGTGTTCAGCATGGGATAGGGGTGATGCCCCATCTTCAACACGGGCTGTGTGGGCCTCGCAAATCGCATCCCAGACGTATTGGCCAAGCCCTTCCTCGACGGCGAGTTCCACGAAGTCGGATTTCTTTTTCATCTTCGAGACCTGGAACGCGATCTCGTTGGCATCGAGCAGCGTTTTCAGATCCTCGATCGTGCGCGCTGCATGAGGATGTTCGCGCGGATCCGGCGCCACCGAGAACTGCGCATTATACGCGGCCTCGCCTTCGAGCAGGATGGCGTGCAGGGCAGAGCCGAGAATGAAATGCTTCTCACGATCCGGCCTGACCCGATCAAGGTTGTACCGAGAATCATACCACCAGTCGGCAGGTGCGCGCAGAAGCGTCTTCATATCGGATGAGCCAAGCGCGTCGACGGCAAGGTACTCTGAAAAATCGAGGTGCAAATAAACGCCTGGGGTCATGATTGCACCGCCTGTGTCATAAGTTGCTCGGCAATCGCAGCCAGCACACCGCGTTTGTGATCTTCAGTCAGGGTAGTGGACGACTGAACGGTTTGCAGGACGCCGCAGAACAGACCGTTGATCACATCATCGAGCGGCACCGTGCCGAAGTCCGTGTAGTTGACGGCCAGCGTGGTGATCGCATTGCCGATAATGCAGACGTGACACCGGCATTCAGTCGCCGCTTCCGTAATCGTGTCGAAGATCATGGTCGCGCCATCCGTCAGCGCTCGCATCTGCTGTTCGGTATATTGATATTGAGTTGGAGCGTATTTCACGCGGCATCTTCCTTCTGTTGATTGAGCCATTCACCGCGGCCGCCGGCATAGTCGAAGCCTGTCTGTTTCCCATCGAGGGCGCGCTGCAGGTCATTGGCCTGACGATTGCGAGCGGTCGCTTCCGGCACACGGCCGTTGACCATTTCCTTGATGGCGATGATGCGGAGCATGTTCACCGCGCGCTGGGCCTCATAGGTGAGGCGTTCCAAGTCGCGGGGGGAGCGTCGACGGAAGCCGGTCATGAGAACACCCACATGATCACGCGCACTCCAGCCCAAAGGCCCCATGCGATCGCACCAAGAGTGACGCCGTACCCAATGAGGATGGCGATCAGGATCGGCAATCCTGGTATCTGTTCGGGATCGTTCATGCCGCGATCCTCGCAGCCAGTTCATGCGAGCGCTGAAGATCAGGTAGTGCGTCAAGCGCACGGGAGAGGTCATCCGGCATCGCCGGCGCCATCGCTATAACAAGGCGAATCTCATCCTCGCTCAGACGCGCCAGTCGAGCGCGGTCTTCCTCAGAAGCGGGGCCTGCAATGTGATTGGAAAGCATGTTCGGTTCCTCCAAGAATGAAGAACCGAATATCGGAAATATCGAATATGGTCAATCGGGAAAACCGATATTTCCGATTAAATTGGATATTCCCCTATAGCCGCGACACTTTGGCGGCGACCCATCCGATGATTTTAACAGTGCTGGCGTCTGTTTCGTAGGCGTGATGGAGCTGATTGTCGGAACTTATCCGCAGCCGGGCGGGATTCGAGCCGGGAATCAGTTCTATCCGTTTGACGACGGCCATGTCCTCCAGCCCCAGAACATAGAGGCCTGGCACTGCCGGGTTGTTGCGCGTTGAATCAACCAGGAGTTTGTCACCAGAGCGCAGCGTGGGCTCCATCGAATCACCGGTCACGGTCAGGACCATGAACCATGCGGGGTTCCAGTCCATCGTTTGGAAGAAGCGTTTCGGCCACGGCCAGTAACTTGTCGGGGCGCTTTCCTCGATCAGCGCGCCACCGCCGGCAGCAACCTGAAGCGGGTATTCTGGTATCATTACAGTGTTGCTGAAGTCGTCGGTTGATCCGGCCGGCGGCTGAGTTCCGATCAGGTCTTCGGCGTCAACATGGAAAAGTTCTGCGAGCTGGTGGAGCACATCGTCATCAGGCGCATAAGCTCCATTCTCCCAGCCAGAGACCGTGGCCTGCCCAACGTCCAGTTTTTCGGCAACGTCGAGTTGCCTGATTCCGGCCCGGCGGCGGGCAGTTTTGATCCGCTTTCCGAGTTCGATCCGATAGGTCATAGCTGGCACCTCCATTGGCACGGACTATATACCGCATCGGGTTAATGGGCGCTAATCGGTCCATAATCGGAAATATCGGTTGAAAATCAGATAAAACCGATATATCCGATACCGCCATGGAAAACAACGAACCCTTCAATGTCGTCGAACACCTTCTTGCGAAGGGATTCGAAACGCGGTCCCGGCTGGCGCAAGCCGTCGGTCGGGCCACAAACACAATTTCGGATTGGTCTGCCGCGAACAGTATTTCGCACAAGAACCAGGTTCAGATCCTGACCGCGGCGCAGGCGCTCGGCATTCCCGTTTACCCCGACGACTTTTTCGAACCGGATCTTCGTAAACCGGTTTGAGCCCCAGCGGGAAAGCCGGGGCCCCGCTTCCTGTCCTCGGCGCCCACAGGAGGAATCCCGTATGTCACTGTCAAACCACGTGATGGCGTCGGCCGAAGTGCTGACCAAATACCTCGACGATCTGGAAACCAATGGCACCGATGCCGCCCAAGCCGCGCAGGCAAACTTGACGCTGAAGAAGAACGCCGAGAAACAAGACAACATCAACTTCAAGGTTCTGAAGCGCTGTCTGCAGCTGAAGAAGATGTCGGTCTCTGACCGGGCTTCGGAAATGAAGCACTTCATCCACTACATCAGAGTGCTGGGCCTTCTCGACCAGCAGGACATGTTCGACGACTTCTCGGCGGATGATGTCGAGCAGGCGATGACGCCGGCACAACAGCGCGCCCTTGACGGGGCCGAGTTTGACGCGGCCGGCAAGACCCCGCCTCACTGGCCAAGTGCTGTTGAGATCGCCAACGCTGCCAGCGCCGTGGATGCGACCGACGATGAAGACGATGGCTGCGACGAAGACGACGACGACGAAGACATCGACGAGGAAGATGAACTCGAGGACGCCGATTGATGGGGTTCAACCTCACCAATATGGCACTAAAGGATCGCGCGGTATCATTCGTGGTGCCGGGCGATCCTACGCCGTGGATGCGACCGAGGGCTGACTCTCGTGGCAAGTTCGTCCGCATATTCAATCACAAAAAGCACGACAAGTACCTGGCGATAATTCGCACATGGGCCAACGCCGCGATGAAAGGATATGGGCCGATGGCAGACCCATGCGCTGTCACCGTTGTTGCGCATCTGGGCATGCCCAAGTCCTGGCCTCTTTACAAGAAGCGCGCCGCTCGCGCCGGTCGCATTCCTTGCATGGACCCAAAGGATTGCGACAACATCGCCAAGATTGTCTGCGATGGGATGAATGGCGTCGTGTACGAGGACGATCGCCAGATTGTCCGCCTCGTGGTCGAGAAGGAATGGTCAGACAATCCTTGTGTGATCGTCCGGGTAACCCCGCTCGATTTCTCCAAAGGGGGCCGCGATGTTTGAAGAAGCAGTCGGCCTTGTCGCGGGCGAGCGCTCCGGCGTCATTCGTAACGCCTTCAACGCAGCCGGCATTCCATTCATTTCCTGCGACCTTGAGCCGTCGGATACCGAAGGCCCGCACATGCAGCGCGACTGGTTGGACGCCTGCCGGGCCAAGCGCTGGCAGATCATTATCTGCCACTATGAGTGCACCGGCCTCGCTGTCAGTGGCAATGCCCACTATGCCGCCGGGAAGCCCAAGCATCACCTTCGCACCAAGGCCATACGGGAAGCAGAGGCTCTGCACCGGATGGCCAGCCAGAGCGCACTGCACGTCGCCTTCGAGAATCCGCGCGGGATCCTCGGCACACAGTCGAACCTTGGCCCGTGGAGCATGTCCATCCAGCCCTACGAGTTCGGCGAGGATGCGAGCAAGACAACCGATTACTGGCTCACCGGACTGCCACCGCTGGTCAAGCATCCTGAACTGCGTGTGCCTGGCCGCATGGTCGAATGGCCTATCGGATCCGGCAAGATGGTTGAGCGCTGGAGCAACCAGACCGACAGCGGACAGAACAAGCTGGGCAAATCTCCGGGCCGGGCAGCAGCCCGCGCAAAGACATACCAGGGCTGGGCCGACGCGATGGTCAGGGATTGGGGCCCGCTTCTAACTGTACTGGAGAAAGCTGATGTCTGAACACTCAGCCCCTCCGCATGACCTCGACGCTGAGGCTGCGGTGCTGGGAGCAATCCTCTTTGACAACATGGTCTACGACAGGGTGCGCGAGATCCTTCGCCCCGATGACTTCTATGCCATGAACCACCAGAAGCTGTTTCAGCACATGGCGGCAATGATCGAAAGCGGGAAGACCGCTGACGGTGTGACGCTCGCCGAACGCTTCACGATCGATGGTAACTTCACTGGTGAGCGTGGATCTGAATATCTGGGCCAGCTCCTGGACGCCGCTGTATTCGGCTCGGAGATCACCGACTATTCGCTGATGGTCCGCGACCTGTCTATTCGGCGCGCACTGGTCACCATGACCGCTGATGTCCATGCTGCGGTGCAGACACCGGAAGATGGCGAGCGCCCTTCGGACTGGATTGCACTGGCCCATACGCGCCTGCAAGAGATCGAAGACCGCAAGATGCGGGCCTCTGCATGGGAACCATCGTCTGAATCCTCAAAGCGCGCCTTCGCTGAACTCGAAGACCGCGTGAAGAACGGCAAGCCTGGAACTGTTACCGGACTGATGACGGGCCTGCCTGATCTCGACAAGCGCCTGGGCGGGCTTCGCTCGGGCAACCTTATCATCATCGCGGGCCGGCCAGGCATGGCCAAGTCGGGCACCGCCGGGAACATCGCCGCGTCGGTTGCCGGTGACGGAAAGATCGTCGGCTTCTTCTCTCTCGAAATGGAGAAGCGGGAGCAGGACGTTCGCTTGATGTCGCAGATGGCGCGCAAGACGGGCATCGGTTCGGTTGAATACGTCTCCGCCAACGATGGATCACTTGGCCAGAACGAACTGGCGATCCTGCGTGGTGGCCGTGAGGCGATCCCTTACACGCTTTACCTCGATGAGACGCCTGCACTGTCCGCCCCGGACATCGCCGCGCGCTGTAGGGCCCTTAAACGCCGCGCAGGGGGCCTTGATCTCGTGGTCATCGACTACCTGCAGATCATGAACCTGATGATTGATCGCGGTGAGAACATGGCGAACGCCGTGGCTCGCACCAGCGCAGCATTGAAGCGCATGGCGAAAGAGATGGGCATTCCCGTCATCGCCTTGTCCCAGCTGTCACGCAAATGCGAGGAACGCGACAACAAGCGGCCGATCCTTTCGGACCTGAGAGACTCAGGCGCGATCGAGCAGGACGCTGACATCGTGATCTTTGTCTACCGCGATGAATACTACATCGAGCGCGCTGAGCCTCCACACGGGGCAAAGGACACAGCTGCCGGCAAGAAGTGGCTGGACTGGTGGATGGCTGCCGACGCCGCCAAGGGCGTCATGGAACTCAACGTCGCCAAGATCCGCATGGGCAAGCCTGGCCGGGTGATGGCGCACTATGAGGCGGCGACTGACTGCCTCGTTTCCAAAAAAGAAGAACTCGAAAACATGGAAGGTAATTTCGCATGAGCGGTCAAGCGCGCTATGCCATCATCCCAACTGCGGCCCTCGAAGATAGCGATTTGTCTGCTCAAGACATTCGCATCCTTGCTGCCCTTGGATCATATCTCAGCAGCTCAAATGAAGGTTGGCCAAGGCAGTCGACAATCGCAGAGCGAGCATTCTGCACACGCGAAACGGTCAATCGAACCCTGAAAAGACTTATCGAAAAGGGATACGTCGAGGCCAGCGTCAGGAGCACTTCTGGCATGAAGCGTTCGAACCGATATCGAGTAATTCTAGATGTGATCCCTGAGTCACAACGATGTGATCCTAGCGTCACAACAGATGTGATCCCTGGAGATCACAACAGATGTGATCCAGCTACGTCACAACAAGAAGAAGAAACCCATAAGAAGAAGCCCATAGAAGACCACGGCACCAAAGAGGTTTTTGAATTTTACAATTCGACAGCAAAGCGCGTCGGATGGATTGTTCACTCCAAGCTGACTGATGCGCTCAAGCATCCCCTGAATGCCAGAATCGAAGAACACGGCGCAGAGAAGGTCATGCAGTTCATCGAGGCGTTGTCGCAGCTGGACTGGACGTGGAACGGATTCAACGGGAACGGTTTCCGCGCATCGCTGACCTATGTCACGCGGCCCCGCACCTTCGCCGAACAGTTTGACAAGCTGGTGACGTCGGCACCGCTTCCGCTTCTGGCGGCATCCCCAGCGCAAAAGCCGGTATCAGATCTTTTCCACGCCTTCAGCGTTCTCGCAGATCACGGGCAATGGCTGGGTGACCGCTACGGCTTCCCTACAGATCCGCGCCATCCATCGGCGACGTACCCGGAAGAACTCTACACGCAGTTCAAGATCACGAAGCGGGAGGCAGCGTAATGTTCGAGATTGGTGAAAAGGTCGTTTGTGTCGATGCGGAGTGGCGCACCAACGATGAGCCCGGACTCGGCGAAGGGTGTCCACTTGTGCACAAGCGGATCTATATCGTGTTGGATTTCAAGCCGGAGGGATACAATCTGGATGGCAGTTTCTGCCTCGACACAGATGTTGTGAGCGTTGGCGTAAAATGCCCGCTGGCCGAAGAATTTCTGTCCGAGAATGCGATCACCTCTATCACCGCCGATTTCTGGGAGGCCGATCGCTTCCGCAAGATCGTCGGCAAGGACACGAAGGAGTCTCTGGTCGCGCTCATCGGCATGTTCGACACGACGCGCCAGCCGCAAGCGGTGACGGCATGAGCGGTCACGAGTCCCGCCTGATGGCGAAGGTTGCCGAACTCGAGGAAGCAGTGAGGCAATTGTACGCCCTGCTGCGGAATGAGGCGTGGACCTGCCCGCCTGAACTTGGCCTGACGCCTGCGGAGCGCAATATGCTGTCTGCTCTGGTGGCGCGCCCGATGTGCACCGTCGACTTCCTGTCCGCAGTCGGCTCGCCGAAAGGCATCCACAGCGAGGCGACCGAAAAGGCAACACTAGTTCGCATCGTCAGGATCAGGAAGAAACTCAGGCCACACCACCTGGTCGTCAGGACAACACGCGGCATCGGCTACTATCTCGAGCCGGAGTCGCGGACACGCCTTCAAAATTGGGGAAAGGAAACCACATGACCGCACCCGCTCAGCCTATCGCAAGATGCCCCGAAGAACTCGCGGCGCTGAAGACCGCCTGGAACCGTGGCGACACCGCGAAGCAGATCGTCTGCATGTTCAAGGTCGACTACGGCCGGACGCTGACGACATCGGCAGTTCAGGGCCTGGTGTACCGCAACCGGAAGAAGCTGGGCCTCGATGAGCGGGCCGGCTATCCGAGAGAGATAGACCCGGAGTCGAAGCCGCGTCCCAGGAAGCCGGTAGCACGGACGACCGTTCGCGTGGCCCAGCCGCCGCCGCCAGTCCAGCCATTGCCGGCGCCTGTCATTGTCCACGCGGCACCGCCCATCCCGTTTGCAGAGATCAGCGACCGGCGCTGCAAATGGGCGGCGACGGATCGTTTGCCGCATATGTTCTGCGGTGTGGCATCGGCGGAAGGGCACCCATATTGCGAGGAACATCGTCAGGCCAGCATTTCCCCGAAATCTGCAGCGGCGATGAAGCGCCTGCCGGTGAGCATGAAGGTGGCGATGTCATGAGCTTCATCCGCTCGATCCTCACTGAAGGCGACATGAGCCAGGCGCTCGCCGAACGCCGCACGGACCTGGGCATGCTCCAGGAAGAAGTCGAACACGATGTGCATTTGACCCACGGCCACGTTGGCAAAATCGAAGCAGGAGATAAGACATGGGGAAAGCGCCCATTCCGAATAAATCCGAAAGCGGCGGTCGGAGACGACCCGCAAAGCCCGGTGAGCGTCACAGCGACATTGATGTGGCTGATGGAACACTACAAGCTGAAGCTGCTGCTGGTGGACGAGGACACGGCACGGCAGGTGATGCCAGTCGACAGCCAGTCGACGCTGAGGCAGCACCGCAACAAGGCGACGCGGGAGATCTATCCGAACGTGACGCGCTTCACGATGAGCCTGAGAGTCAGGCCGGGCGACGTCGGCGACACATGCGGCGCATTCTCCCCCGTGTCGACCAGTTACGACTCGCCATCAATGCCCTCAACGCTGCCGTTGTCGCCGGCACCGAAGACGGACTCGCCCGGGAAGCCATCGTCGAAGCCATCGGATATTCAACCGACGATCCACGTCTGCAATATCTGCGGTTATCCGAGTGTGCCGATCTCCTACTCGCAGTCCGTTCGCCCGTTGCGTTCGACCTGATCCGCCTCGATGAGAAGCCGGTCAGTTCGCTGCCCATGCGGATCGATGCGGCAACAGATGACGGTTACCACGCCGAGACGATTGGACGGGCGATCGATGCCTGCCCATACGGACGGGAACAGGGCGAGCTACGAAACGCCTGGAGGAAGGGCTGGAGTGCATCACGGGGAGGGAAGGCGCCAGAATAGGCCATAAACAGCGAGCGGAGGCCGCTGACGCGCGTTTTTGGTGCCGGACACATCAGAGTGACCAAAATCACAAAACGCGCTGTACGGGCTTCCTAGCGATCTTTTGACATATCGTGGTAGATCTCGCCGTCTGGCCCTTCCCGGTAAATTCGCACCGGTTCACCGCTCAGCTTGGCGTCTGGCAGGAGGGAAAGCTCGGCGGCGATGTCATGCTCGGACCGTCTCACGAACACCATCAGCCAGAACGGCACCGAGATCAGCACCGCCAGGGCGATGTCTCGCCAATCTCTGCCAGTCAGGGCAGGGTAGGCGACCAGGAACAATCCCGCGAGAAAAGCTAAAATCCGTCCCATCCCTGTTTCATGCCTGAATTTCGGGCAAAAGAAAACCCCGCCGCAATCCGGTTAGGGATCGCGACGGGGCGAAGGGGTTTCGGTTAGCTAGGGGCGGATGTCGCGGTGGGGGGGTAGCCGTCCGGGTGGTTCATTTGTGGAGCAGGCCATGCCGTTTTCGTAAAGCCATTCGATTGCCCCGCCCCGCTCTTCCACATCCATTATAAGATCTATAGTGGCCGGCATAACGGGATAATATTTAAGCGACTGCTCAAGCGTCATATTGCTCCCGTCGAAATTACATCCAGCGGGTATGTTCTCCAGAGCATTCGCCAGAGCGGACTCAACAGAACTCCCGATCCCCCATATCGCATCTTCTTGTGGATCTAAAACAACGTAACCGCCCCAGACCATTCCTAAATTTTCCAACCACTCGGCACGTTCAGCTTCGGTTTCAAACTCATCTTCAGCGACCATTTTCTCAGTTCTCCATTTTTGGCGGTCATCCCACCATGAGCCACACCCGGAAACGAGTCCAGATGCGGCCTAGCTGGAATGCTAGTTAGGGGCCTTGATCGGGCTGACGTTGGCCGCTGGCGTGTCCAGCTTGGCCAGAACGGCCACGGCACCGGCAAGGCGGGCTTCCACACGCAAGAGCGCTGCGGTGAGATTTGCCGCCGCTTGCTCGATACGTTCGGCGGCGCGTTCGGCTTCGATGAAGTCTTTAGGGTTTGCCATTTTCTCAATCTCCATTGTTCGGTGCACTGCGCACCGGATGGCCGCGCCAGGTTACCCCGACGCGGCGCACCGCTAGGCAGTGCTGCGATTGCCGGTCACACGTTCGAGACGATCCGCCACCGCTGAGAGATCACCCCGAAGGGGTACAATCTCGGCGCTGTCGAAGGTCACGGGCTGCAAGGTCCAGGCGGGTTCCATGTCGATTGTGATCGACGGGGCCGCTGGTGCCTCGCTGGCCACGGGTGCCAGTTCTTCGGCTGTGTATGTCTTGCCATAGTTGGCCTTGGCGGTGACGGTCAGGAACGAGAAGCCAGCGGACGCCAGATAGAGCGGCAGCAGGCCCACATCCCCGAACAGCCAGGCAAGGCCATAGTGGACAAGGTGCACTTCCACGGCGAACAGAACCACGCCCATTGTGGCCGTTGTCCATTGCCGCCAGTTCTTCGCCGTCCGGTGTTCAAGATAGGTCTCAAGCGACTCGGACAGGAACCAGGAAAAGATGGCCAGCGTGACGAACAGGGCCGTCACCCTTGGCGCATCATATCCCTGATCGATAAACCCCATCAGAGCGAAGCCAACGATTAGCGCCACCACGGCCCAGGTAAGGCCAACGGTGAATTGCTTTCTTGCTGTCATAGTGCAGTCTCCATTC
>Ga0222711_1000284_pt1 | contig 16126 bp, 18 predicted proteins | sample AntAcemetage1699_FD_179814 | JGI IMG/M metagenome (GOLD analysis project Ga0222711, IMG submission 179814) | Saline water microbial communities from Ace Lake, Antarctica - #1699 | ecosystem: Environmental > Aquatic > Non-marine Saline and Alkaline > Saline | place: Antarctica: Ace Lake...
CTTCGCGTAGGGTTCCAAGGTTGTATTGACGGCGTTCGTAGTCGCGTAGTCTAGCAAGGATGTCGTGACTGCGGTGACGTCGGTCGTCTTCGCGTAGGGTTCCAAGGCTTCATTGACGGCGTTCGTAGTCGCGTAGTCTTCCAAGGATGTCGTGACTGCGGTGACGTCGGTCGTCTTCGCGTAGTCTAGCAAGGCTGTATTGACGGCGTTCGTAGTCGCGTAGTTTTCCAAGGATGTCGCGACTGCGGTGACGGCGGTCGTCTTCGCGTAGGGTTCCAAGGCTTCATTGACGGCGTTCGTAGTCGCGTAGTCTAGCAAGGATGTCGTGACTGCGGTGACGTCGGTCGTCTTCGCGTAGTCTAGCAAGGTTGTATTTACGACGGTCAAGTCTGATCGGAGCAGGTCCAACTCGTGGAAAACGCGGATGCCACCGTCGCTGACTATGTCTTTACCCACTGAGAGTCTCGCATTCTCGTATATATGGATTCCTTTGTAAGCATGGCAAAATCCATCGAAATATACCGGCCCGCCGTCGACAAGCAATCCGTTTTCAAGCGTTAGCCTGCCAGCGATTCCCACAGTATCCGCGAACGTCTTGGCGCCGCTGAAACTTTGAGGGTCGGCCGTGATACCAACCTTGTCTGTGTTAGCAAGGATGGCATCGCGTTGTTCCGTGGTGATACCAACCTTGTCCGTGTTGGCTGCAATCTCTTCGATCTGGGCTGGGGTGATACCAACCTTGTTTGTGTTGGCAAGGATGGCATCGCGTTGTACCGTGCTGATACCACCAACCGTATTGGAGTACCCTGCCAAGGCGGTATTAATGAGAGCGCCTATTTGCTCCTCGTTTTTGAACGGCGCGACGGCCACGTCGATGGCTGTCGCGAGGTTGTTTGCAGTGGCGGCCTCCATCTCATCTGCGCGGCTCGTATGAATTTCCATTGAACGATGGAATAAATCTTTGTGGTCCGTATGGCTTTCATGAAGACCATCTGCGCGGGTCGCATGGACTTCCATTGCACGATTGAATACATCTTTGTTGACAGTCTGAGAGTACTGATTTCTGTTTACATCGAGGGTCCTGGCAGGTGGGAAAAATGTGCGAGACATGTTGTGTTGTTTCAAGATCAATGTCACCGAGTCGGTCAGCACAGCACAGCACAGACATATACATCATATTTTGATATTTAATTGATTTACTTAAGGACCCGATTGATAATACCTGCCTACCTACCTGCTGACTCTTCGAATAGCCAAAACAAAAGCCATAGTATCTAATTCGTCCAGTAATCGATCCCATTGAGGAAAATGTTATTCGTCGAGTCGGGTGTTTTTCGATAACTTTTGTCCGCCAGTAAAGTCACAGACCCATCGGTGCTGACAAGTATCGTTGCCATTTGAGGGTCATCCCCACCGGGTACAAGATATGCGCTTGCCACGATCGGCCAGTGGTCTGTTGGGATGGTAAAAAGATAGCTATCGTCGGTGTCGTTGAAATAATTGCTGCCACTCTTTTCAAGGAGGTGCCCCCGTATGTACACACGAAAGGCGTCGCCGTGGCGAATCGCGCAATATTGGGCAGTCGACTCCATGAAGTGGTCAGGGTTTACCGGTATGTCCACCCATGTCGGCGCGGTAAAATGCGACCGCAGCAGTTCCAACTCGCGGACTAATCTGATTTCTACTTGATTAGTTGCATCATCACCCTCGATGATTAGTTCGTGACCCGGTCTGAGTCTCGCACCGTAAATACTGATGTTCTTGTGAAATATGACTGGTCCATTAATCTCTGACAACCCGGAGAAGACCATCAACCCTTTCTTCAACGTCGGCATTTCTTCGAACTCCGTGAGATTGAACGTCAGAGCATCCGTGAACGTCTTGGCGCCGTTAAACGTTTGAGTGAGGTTGTTCCCCACTCGCATCAGGTCGAGATGGTCGGCGAGGTTGGTGCTCGCGACTTGCGCCCCGGCAATGTGCAGGTTCCCCTCGGCGATGTTGAAGTCCCCGTTTTTCATGTCCAGTACACCACGTATACCACCGGACGACAGGTGGACGAGCTTGGGACCCTCGGAATTGCTGGTGAATTTGATTTCCGTGCCGACGTCGGGGTCGTTGTTCTTCAACGTGATGGAGCCTGTATCGCTTAATAACGTGAATATTGTGTCACTCCTTTTGACCATGAGCGGGCTACTGAAAGTCTTGAGGCCGTTAAACGTTTGTTCGGTCCCGTCAATGTCGGCAATCAGACACGCCGTCGGCAGGCGCGCCGTATCGAACTGCCCGCTCGTCACTTTGGAGGTGTTCAGCTCCGGGATGCGGTCGGCGTTCAAAGTACCCGAAGCAACCTTGGCGGCATCAAGATCCGGTACACGGGCAGCGTCGAACTCCCCGGTCGTCACTTTGGAGGTGTCCAGCGCCGGGATGCGGTCGGCGTTCAAAGTACCCGAAGCAACCTTGGCGGCATCAAGACCTGGTATAAGGGTAGCGACGAATATCCCGCTCGTCACGTCACTCGCCCCAATCGTGGCGCCACCAGTGAGCACGTTGCTGTCGATACGCGCGAAACCGGTTGTCAGCCCGGTGAACGTCGGATTGGCCTTGGCAACCTTGCCGCTGATGGCGTCATTGACGACGATCGTAGTGGAGTAGTTGCCCAAGGCGGAATCCAAGGCTTCCGTGATTTGTGTGCCTATTTGGGCCTCGGTTTTGAACGGCGCGACAGCCGTCGTGATGGCTTGATCGACGACGGTCGTAGTGGAGTAGTCGCCCAAGTCTGATCGGAGCAGTTCCACCTCGTGGAAAACGCCGATGCCATCGTGGTTGAATATGTCTTTATCCGGTGAGAGTCTCACATCTCCGGTAACGTTGATTCCCTGCAAAGCGTGCACCATTCCACCAAAATTTGCCGGCCCACCGCTTTGTAGAAAAGTACCATTACTCGTTAGTCTGCCAACGACCGTCACAGCATCCGCGAACGTCTTGGCGCCGCTGAAACTCTGAGGAAGTTGCAAGGCGTTGGTGATGATTGTTTTTATTTCGTCCTCGGTTTTGAACGGCGCGACAGCTTCGTCGATGGCTGTCGCGAGGTTGTTTGCAGTGGCGATCTCCATCTCATCTGCGCGGCTCGTATGACTTTCCATTGAACGATGGAATAAATCTTTGTGGCTCGTATGGCTTTCATGGAGACCATCTGCGCGGGTCGCATGGCCTTCCATTGCACGATTGAATACATCTTTGTTTACAGTCTGAGAAAACTGATTTCTGTTTACATCGAGGGCTCTGGCAGTTGCAGGTGGGAAATAACGGCGAGACATGGATAAGACAACAGTCAGTACATGTATGTATACTATATATATATATTTATCCAATTTATAAAAACTTGCGTGCGTGTGTTTTCGAAGAATCAGGCATTGATTCTTCGAGTGGCGCGCTTGAGACATTATGTCGTGCACAAAATGAGGAAGTAATGCTGCTGAAAATGTAGCGGCACAAATTATATGCAGTTAAAATTTTTTATATGCCATCAATCATACCATGGCCACGGTTGCTGGTCCTTTGGTGTTGGTTCTACTTTTTGGCGTGTCGGGTTTCTTATGGCGGGTGAACTCAAACGCAAAAACGCAAGCCATAGCCGCAGACGTAGCTGCAGCCAAAATGAGTGATGCGCTGTCACCGGTAACAATTGGGGTTGCAGTTGTTCTTGCCCTTGTCGTTGCAGCAGCCCTGTTGAAGTTCTTACTTAGCGATTCTTACAGCTGCAGCAGGGGAGCAGGGGATAGAAGCACGGCCTTTGTTGATTTGGGATTGGATTTGCTTTGATTTGTTAATAGGGTGCACCATGGTGTCGAAACTTTTATTATTACTTCCTTCAACAGTCTCACATACACACACACACACATACCCTTTTGCACCTTTCTGCGTCGACATGACAACGCACACGGTCATTTCAGCGCCGCCGGTGTGTCCACAATGGTCACAGTGCTGTCACAGTGCGGGGCCAGTAAAGCCCACTGCATGGGGACCTGCGGGATGTCATCGAAGCCCTCGCCAAGGGGCACACCGTCCACCCAGAAACGAAGCGTGCGCCTGTCGAAGTCGAGCTTCATCGTGAGCACCGACGACTCCGTAGGAAGAATCTGGCACCCAAAGCCTTGAGTCGTGCGGCCCCATTGATGATCTTTCGTTGGGGCGTCATTCAGCGCCCCTGTCAATGTGTTTATGTTCCATGCGCTGACGGTCGAGTTGGATGCGCTGACGGTCGCGTTGCGTATCAGCGGCCTGCTGTCGCCCACAGCATAGGAGCCAACAGTCACGATGCCAATGCGCGGCCATTCTCTACCACCACTACCAGTAGGGTCTCCGTTTAGAAAAGTGAGATTCCTGTTTTTCTTGAGGGACACCGAGAGCGTAAAGGTTGTACCCACCACCTCCGTCATGGAGGGCACGGCCACCATCGTGTGATGCCAATGAAACTGGTGCACAAAAACCCTGCGCCTGCGCACCGTCCGCGGATCGTTTCTGTCCAGCACGAACACCACATCATCATCAAACTTCCACTCACGCACTCGGTCTTCATCAAAATCATACTTTCTCTCGATCTTCCTTGCCGCCGCGTTGTCCATGTGAGGAGAGTTGGCGTCCCACGCAAACGTTGTTGGCCCTAACATGAGGATCAGGGGGCGAGCGGACGACTCCCTGTCAATCACATGCCCATCAAGCAACGGTGTGTCGGAGTCCGCGTAGAACAGGGACTGCTTTTCCGTAGGAAACCCAAGCAACACACTGATCCTCTTCTTCACTGCGGCAACAGAGCTTGTTGTCACCCCCATCGGAACTTCCACAACGATGTCTTGCTGATCAGCATCAACTGTCTCCACCGTCAGCCTGAGGACGTCGTCACACACCGCAACATGCCCTATTGCGATGAGGTATGCCAACATCTTCTCCCTCGTCAAATCTTTTTCTTTGCACACAACGCGACCACGGAGAAAAGGAGACATTTCCTCACAGACAGACAAGACGGCTGAGCCCACACCATCTTCCCTGTCTCCGCCTTCATTCAACAAGCGCTTCTTCGAAGGTGTGTAGCTGGAGCAGGAGGAAGAGGAGGACATGCCTTCGACTTAAATGACTCTGGGCGGACGATAGAGTTCGGAGAAATGGGCCAATTCCCCGCCAGTGAGGTTTAATTTTTAATTAGTTGGTTACCAGTGAAAATTAAGTCATACCGGTAGGTACTAGTTCACCGGTAACTTACCTTAAAAAACCCGGTATGGATCCTGGTGATTGACCCCAGCTGCATTCGACTTTCCCTGCCCGCGCCATGAACTCCTCCCAGGAGTTGCTTGGTGGCACTCCATTTGAAAATATGATGGTCGCTTCTTCCGTCTCAGTCTTGCAATTCGCCTCAGATTTCACAGTCGGCTTGGCAAGTAAGATGATATACACGACAGTGTATTCCCCCACAACGTCAAGTCGTCAAGTCGCAGTTCAGTTGAAGAAAGGCTTCCTGCTCGACTTCAAGAGGGCACTCTACGCCACAGCGACGTACAACCCTACCATTGCTTTAATTGGCGGAGAATTATTAAGGGAGACTAAATTCGTTGTACAGTTTGATCAATGTCGTCCTCACCTCGCCACGATGTTCGATAAATACGTCTTGCTGCACGAGATACACGGTACGACAACTGGCCTCAACGCCGAAGAGGTGTTCCTTCGCCGGCTTTACAGGGATATGCCGCGAGTTACAAAGGACGAAATGTACAACGTAAGCCACTGGAACATTGAATCAGGAGAAGTCGTCCGCAATCTGCTCATCAAAATGACCATGGACTACTTTCGGCCCAAGTGGAACGCAGCCGAAAACAGTTTAATCCTGATGAACTGCTGTGGCATGTCAGTCGACGATGTTGACCTCTCCGAACTTTAGGTAGTTTATGGTTTATATCAATAGTGCAGGCTGCTTGCTGTCTTGCAGCTGATACTCTATATAACCAACCCAACCCCTAAACAAACTTACTTATGTCGAAACCAAGCAGTCAAAATTACATAATTATGTGGTAACTGGTAAGAGAGAAACTTAATGTGGGGTCGTGTGTTGTTGTTGTGTGTCGTGTTGAGCGGACTTGTGGTCGGTGGGGTGATGGTCGCGATTGTCATGATCGACGCACATGCCAAAGGACGGCCTGCGGCGTCGCCGTGGGTAGTGCCGCCCGTCGTTGCCGGGGCAGGCGTTGCTGCGTTCACTCTCGTCCTCGGCCTCATGTTGCACATCTTTGCGAAGAAGAATGCAGCAGAGGTTCGGCAATGGCAGGCATGCTACAAGGCACCGGGACCGCAAGCGCAGATTGCACCAAGTATACCTGTCCGACGTGCCAGCGTACCACCACGCGACGCACCACGCGACGCACCACGGTACTTCACGACATCTCGTTATGGAAGCCCACTCCCCAAAGATAATCAATGAGCTGCTCTCTTTTAGGATTAATATGTACCTTATACTATATCATAACACACCTAACTCAACTCAACTCAACACAACACATCATGGCACCCACAAACACAAAGCAAAAGCAAAAGACCGCTGCGAAGACCGTGCCGCCTGGCCAATCTTACGGTGCATTCTTTGAGCGTAACTGGGGGAAGATCTTCCTCTTTACACTATTTTTCACAATCGTGCTCTACGCGGTTTATGTCACATACACAATCAATGCCACCATCAGACAAGCTACAGCCGGGTTTGAGCACATTACAGATAGAGCCGTAGACATTTACTTACAGGATGGACTGGCGGCGGCGAATAATAACGCGATGGGCGGCGACGGCCGCCGCCGCACAGGAGGTGCAGCAGCAGGTAGCGGATGATACCCACTGTTGCAGTGCATTGTGTACGAAGTATATCTTTGGGTAACGTAAACTTGCAAAATATCTTATCTTATACTATATCATAACACACCTAACTCAACTCAACACAACACATCATGGCACCCACAAACACAAAGCAAAAGACCGCTGCTAAGACCGTGCCGCCTGGCCAATCTTACGGTGCATTCTTTGAGCGTAACTGGGGGAAGATCTTCCTCTTTACACTATTTTTCTCCGTCGTGTTCTACGCGATTTATGTCACATACACAATCAATGCCACCATCAGACAAGCTACAGACGGGCTGGGGAGCGGGCTGAAAGATATGGACATAAACAGTATAATGGCGGAGGTGAAGAACGCGATGGGCGGCGACGGCCGCACCAACACGCCAGGTGGTGCTGCAGGAGGTGCTGCAGGAGGTGCTGCAGGTGGCGGATGATACCCATACGAAGTATATGGTAACGGAACGTGCAAAATATCTAGGTACATGTAAACGACGTGCAACCGAAATGCACGAAAGGTCGGTCCGCCGCATGAAGTCGTCTTCGCAGCAGCTGCAGGTGGTTCGCGCAGGTGTGTTGGGATTAGGGTTGCTTTTGCTCCTGACAGTGGCGTTCCATTTCCAGGAGCAGCACGCAACAGCAACAAGGGAAGAAGAGGACAGGCAGAGGGTCGCTGTGGCTTCGTCGAACACAAACTATGTAATATACGTGATAGCGATTGCTGTTGCTTGTCTATGCGCACTGGCCTTCGTTAAATGGGCCACCACCAAAGCGATGAGTGCGAGCGGCCTCCCGGGTTATCTGTTCCCGGAGGACACAACAGCTAACAAATGTACATAACATACACTATACTACATTATTATGTATGCATTGCGTATTATCGACCGGTCCGATCGATTCGATTCGATCCGATTCGATTCGATCCGATTCGATCCGATCCGATCCGATCCGATCCGATTCGTTTACAGCACAGCACAGCGTATGGTGAAAAGAGAGACGATAGCGGTAACGCAAAGGCAATGCAAGGACCTGCGTGCCGCCGCCGTCCGAAAAGCAACAGCTGCAAACGCGCCCCTTGTGGACTACTTTCGAACCGTACAAGGCGACGTACCGGACCGCACGACGAGCGACACGCCATGCGCGAATCACCGCCTCGTGGAGGTCCAGGCTGTGCTCCGTCGGCTTGTCATCACGCACGAGTCCAGCGGGCGTGTGATGCTGGATCCTGGACCACTGCGTGTCGCGCACCCTAGGGGGGTGGCTTGTTACATGCTAGTGAAGACGACAAAGACGCCCTTGCACTTGATGCATCCCTTTAAGTACGAAAAGCCGAAAGACGAACGGTGGTATAGGTTCCCAGAGGAAACTACAAGAAGCAGGCACATGGCGCGGACGCTCATGAAGCCACGCCCAACGTCTCCGCAATCTTCCCGCGCCCCGCGCGCAAAGAGTATAAAGCCTATATATACGAAACCGGGGCGTGGAAATGGCCCCCCACAATACATTGGCCGTCCGATGAAGAAACGTATCACCCCACAACTCATTGGGCCCACTGGGATGGGAGGCGGCGATCCGCTGTATACGAACCCGAAGAGACGTATGGTCCCAGAACTCATTGGGCCCACTGTGTTGGGAGGCGGCAATCCGCTGTATACGAACCCGAAGAGACGCATAGTCCCACAGTCCATCCCTACGCCTAACACCCAATTCCTAAACACACACCTCTATGGTGTGCGTCTCGCTAAGCCTTACCTTTCATAGCAAAGGGGGGATGGGGGTTTCGGGGAGGTCTCGTACAAGATCCACAATCTGGGAGACAAACAGTCTCATTGGGTGTTGCAGGTGTGCCCCGGTATCTCGCAAGCCCAAACATCTTTCAAAGGGAAGGATGATGCGCCCTCCTCTTGCATCACCTTTGCGCCTTTTTGCGCGATCCGATTTGAATTCATTGCAGCAACGACGCAGCCGTTGGCCAGCTGTGACTGTGACGGCCACGACGATTGCGGTAGTCATCGCACTCTTAAATATAAGTATACTATCCCCACAACTCATTAGTTTTTTGTTTTTTTTTGTTTTTTAGTTTTTGTTTTGTTTTGTTTGTTTAGTTTAGGGGGCATAAGCCCCATAAGCCCGCAGCAATCCTACCTACAGTACTACACATATTGGGTGTTTGTGTACGTGTTATGTTGTCTAGCTAGTGCCGCCGCCCCTTGTTCGAGTGCGCGTGCAACAAAGTACGACCGGAGTTTGTACGCACCAGCAGCACAGATAGCCAACACAAAAAGTGCGATGGCAGCATACACGACGTGCTCCGTAGTAGGGTTCATTCTGCCTTCTTGCAGTTTTAAGTCGTTCGTTCGCCGATAGATAGATAGATAGATAGATAGATAGATACCTTCACCGTACATATTTATATGTATTTGACATGTTCATGTTCATGTTCATGTTTATTATTTTTGTAGGCATAAATAATTTCGCGTTCATGTATGATATATAAGATAAGATAGGATAGGATAACGATAACGAACGAGACCGACGCACGCACATGACAAGAGGGGGAAACTCATACGCCATTGCATTCGTCCTATTCTTAGGTATCTTGGCTCTTTTCTTTGCATGGGCCGCACACTCCAACGTGTTTCACTGGGATTTGTTCCAGAAAGAAGGTGCGACTTATCGAGCCGATCCCATAAAAGACTACTACCGTGCCGAAAGATCGGACGCACAAGGTCAAGATAGCCCTAGCCCGTCGGCGCAGGTACAGTCACAAGGCGGTAAACAGGGATGCATGAAGCCCGACGAGACGCAAAACCACGTCATGCGCATGGTGGGTGAGGTGCCTCTCATGCACACGTACATGTTCACCATGATGTCGGCGTTCCATGCAAATCAACTTGCGCAACTCAAATCGAGCACGCCAACCGACGTGCCGACGCGGGCAGAACTCACCAGCAATCTATGGAACCTCATACACTCGATGTATAATTTCGTCGATCACATGGTGCACTTGCTTATGTCGCAGCTGGAGTGCATGCGTGCCAGTGGCGTATTCCAAACCCCGCAAGAGATGCAAATTTTGGGTATGATCGATACATTTTTGCTTGCATTCGGCGACGAAATGCATCACTACGCACACTACCTGAACAAGGCCAAGAATACGACACGATCTGATTACGAGAGCGTACTCGTGCAGACATGGACCGCTGCGCCTGCCAAACATCAGGCGACTCTTACGGCGTTTACTTCTGCGTTCGATGTGCTTAAAAAGGGCATGGCGGCCGAAGGCGGTGGAGGGGGAGAAGGTATGCAAGGTATCAAAAGCGTTGTTGGTGACAAACTCAATGCATTATTCTAGGATCATGGCCCTGTCCCTGTGCCGCCCGCGGTATGTTTAAACCAAAAATTATCGGAGCTCATGATATAGAAGAAAAAGAAGGAACACATGGAGACGATTGCTGTGACACAAGACCAGGCCAAGGCCCTGTTGGCAGAGGCAAAGAAAAGGGCCAAAAAAACAAAAATAAAGGGAGGCTACAAAGCTTATTTTAAGCACGTAAAAGGCGAAGTGCCCAGTGCGACGGACAACAAAACCTCATGCGCCGGGCACCAGCTGGTGTGCGTCATCTACGGCCTACGGAAATGTGCTGGCATCACGCACCCGTCATGGGGGAATGTCCACTTCGCACCGAAGACCAAACTGGCCCGCGACCACCCGAGGGGGGTTGCCTGCTTCATGAGGGATTTTATTTCGGCCGGCCATCGTGGCATGGCGCATCGCACCCGACCGTCACCACATGCCCACTTTCAGGTTGAAATAGACGCCATGTGGGAAGAGTACAATGATGTCTATGCACGACAAGATGGTCTCTATGAACAGAAACAGGCCTTCGAGGCAGCTGGCCAACCTGTACCGGCTAATTTACTTGCGCAAATTAGCGATACCCAAGACGCAATGAGAACGTTGGAAAACGATATTGAATACACAACGATTCAGCAGGATACGGCGCCGGGTCGTCAGAGGGTGTTTAGTTGACCTCCCTGCTGCGAGTGCAGGGGTTGTGCTGCAGGTGGTGTCAGTGCTCCTGGCGGTGGTACTGGTTGTGCCGCCGCAGCTACTCCTGGCGGCGGTGCTGCTGCTGCATCCCTATTTTTGTTTCGCTTGTCTTCCGTACTGAAGAAGGCCGAAAAAATGCCGCTAAAATACTCCCAATATCTTGTAAAGAAACCACCACCTTTCACTGCAGCGGTGCCACCGTTGGCACCACCAGCATTACCGGTAGGACCACCCGCCGCCGTTTTGGTCTTCACTGACTTCTTCACGTAGGCTACCATCCAGGCGAGGCAGAATATTGTGATTGCCAACCACACCGCCACGAATGTAGCAAAGCTTGCAACCGACATAGTGTCGTTGAGGTATACGCTTCTCAACTGATCAACTTCCAGCTTGGTGGCAAAATTGCTGTTCCCACCCCCACCCTCGGGGCCGGAGGGCCCCCCCCATACCTGTCCCTTGAAGAGATACAGCAGCACAAGCACACCCGCAATAATAATAACACCCGCAAAAAGCGTTTTTTCGGCGGAAGCGGACACGCCCTTACTACTCCTACTCCCACTCTCACCTTTATGGTGAGGGTGGTGTCTGTGGTGGGAGTCCTTATCCTTGCCCTTTGCACCCTTGCTCATAATGATTGATTGATTGATTGATTACATCTTATATATGAACTCAAAATAAACTATACACTTTAACAGCGACAGCGACATCAGCCAAAGAGCCCATTGCCGAAAAATTTGATAAGACCGAGCAGGACGAACTTGCGGTCGGCCGTGGGACAGCCCTGGAGCAAGCTGATTATCGTACCAGTTTGACTCTTGTCCTTCACGTTGATCAAGTCGATGAGCGGCATGAAGCTGTCGATAAGGGTGGTAGCCTTTCTTGCGGCATGCAACTCGACGTGTTTCCCTAGGTTCCTAGGTGCACTAGGCGTCTTGTTCTCTTGGGTATCCTTTTGTGGGATTGGTGATAGCTGCAAGAACGTCGTGTCTTTATTGCTGCGGTACTCCTCTCCGTTGACAATAAGGATAAACTGCCCAGGCACGCATGCGCCCGCTTTCTTTCTTGCCTGGTTTCCAGCGACTTTCTTGCTCTTGTTGGGGCAATGTGGTGGCCCACTTCGTGCGGCGGCTTGCACGTCATCGTCGCCATTGTGCGAGTCCCAAATGGCCTTCGTGAAGGCCTCGAGTTGAAGAAGTGTCGCTGCGAAGCCATTCTTGTGTGTCGAAAACACCACCCGCACCTTTGCACCCTCACCACCGCCCATACTTTCGAAGGACAGGGTTGCGTTTGCGTGGCCTTCGGGACGAGACTCATCCCAGAATACGAAACCAACGAGGGTTTTCTTTGCGATGGGTTTGTGGTCCATTCCAATATAGGCAAGAATTCCCTCCTTGTTGAGCGGAACTTGAAGGAACGCATTGTACCCAACAAGGACAGCAACGTCCTTGGCATTGGCAATGGTCTCTGCTTCAGTGGCGTTGGCTGTGTTCGCGAGGACAGTGACTGTTTTCCCAGTACTTGTTGACGTAAGTACTATCGATGCATAGTTCGACACAAGCGGAATCAAGTGAAACTCTGAGGAAAGTGCATCGTCGGTGCCCATAATGTAGGTTTTGCAGCATGTTTCTTGGGTGGCGACGCTCGCTTTATGTGCTTTCTTGTGCTTAGGCCGCATAGGCTCATCTTCTTTGAGTATCATGTCCCTTTTTTTGCATATCCTTCGCCTAGGCGGACTGGCCACAGTTTCGTCGTCTGATTCTGTTTCGTCCATAATCTTTGATCCCCTCCTTCCTAGGATAAGGTGGGAGGGCGAGAGGGGGCTTGTACCTACCACATGTTGTCCTTTCAAAGGCGAGGATTGACTAAACAGCTCAACTGGTGCGAGTGGGGACCGGAGTGCGAGAGGCCCCGCCAATTTTTGACGTAAAGGTGATGAATAAAATAGTGCAATTGGAAGTGGTGAACCGCAGAGGCATGGCGGCGAATCCTGGCGAGGCTCTGCAAAATTTGTTGTCCTTTGAGGTGTCAATGAATACAGTGTATCAAAAAAGTTTGGTTCAAATTCAAGCGCCATGAGCTCAGGTGTTGTGATCGTTTTCTGCTTTGAGCCATCGAAGCCATCAAAGCTCCAACCATCATGTGACGTGCGTGGCGGTGTCTGGTGTTGAATTGTGCGGATCATTTCTGTCATATGGATGCGGGAAAGTGTCAGCTATATCTGCGTGGCTTTTTTCAATCCTCCACGAATCCTCTTTGCACCTCAAGAACAACTCGTTTGGGTGGCCTCTGTCGATTTGAGGAAAAAAGATGAGATATCTCATAAATAAATCCGGCTACCGTTAAATATTTAAAAAACTAAAATACCGGTAAGTTATCAGTGAAACCTGCAAAACTACCTTGGGTTCACTGATAACTTACCAAATAATTAACCGGTTTTCCCTCCCCCCTCCGCCCCTTCTTACCCCCTGCAATCCGCGTCAGCAACACGCACTTTTTGCAATTTTAGGAAGGATGGCACCCAGGCCCCAGCACACCTTTCGCCTTGCGAAGCAAGTTGAGTCACCAATGAATGGCAAGAGCCACGGCACGATCATTGCGACGCGGTTTGGGGAGATGGAGAAAGACGCAACCGAAAAGAAGAGGATTGTGAAGGCTTTTCTGTTCCACACTGTAAGGCGTGAGGACGGCCTCTATTTCCTTGAGGGTATCATACGGACCTTCGCAAACAGGCATCTGCACGAGGTGCGGAATTTTCTGCACGGAAGTCCAACATTCTTTACGCTGCTCGCGCCTGAAATGGAAACAACTCTGTCGAGGGGGAGTCAAAGGGACTGCGTGAACATGGAAAATGGCATACCGCACGCGACATGTTCCAAGAACCTGCTGTCCGCCACACCGGCAGAGTTGTTTGACTTCACTCACGAGTGGACTTGTGACACGGACGATGACTTCATCAGCGACTGCTGTGACTCAGACTCAGACTCAGACTCAGACTCAGACATGTCCGAGCTGTCCGTAATTGACCTAACACAGACTTCGAACGGCGGCGAAGACGATGGCGACGATGGCGATCATGATGGCGATGAAGACGACGGATACGACGACGACGGACGGCAGTTTATCTGATTTTGATTGTGATTATGTGGTCATGTTACCATGTGATTATATAAGATGTAAGATGTGAGAATTCCATGCGCGAAAGTGAATAAAAAATTCCATGCAGCACATTTATCTATCAAAATAATATCACATCGTCAAAGTCGAAGGACGAAAAGACTCCTCTCACACTTTTGCTGTTGTCATCATGGAGTCGGATGCGAAGAATGCGTCTTTGTTAACGCATTTTATGAGCGACGTTGAAAGGTATATCCCAATAGAAATAGATATCAAGTACTTCGTAGACAAGAAAGCAACCCAAAAGAACACATTAAGCCAAAAGGATACGGACCAATATGATTTCAATTTGGCAAAGTTAAGGCGTCTTTTGCATGATTTTGACAGTGTTCAACCGCCAAAAGATGACAACGGCTTGTATTCACCAGAAGCATCTATAAAGTCGTTTCGTGCTGAAATTGATTACCTGTCCAAGAAAGTGAAATTGACAAACGAACAACTCGATCTGGATAAAAGTAAAAGTAAAGCAAAGCGAGCAAGTAAATTCGCTGCAGCACGAATTGCTCACATAGAGAAAAGGGTATCTGACTACGAACGCGTAATACTCGCGCTAGGCGCGCCCCCATTGATATCCGACAACTGGAAACATCCCATAAGCCTGCCTGCTTCTACACCCGCCTGCGAATTTATTCCGCAAACAGAAGCACTAAGGGTTAGGGTTGGTCGTCTCACCTTAACGAAGTCCAACTTTGACCGAGACAACGAGAACTTCCTACTTATGCTCCAAGAGTCGAAGTTTGCAAGCAGCTTCTTTGTTTTCAACGACAACCAACGGAAGTTTGACACTCAAGGCATTGAGGCAGGTGCTGGTAACGGCCAAATGCGCCAATTTCAGCACTGCCACACACCGTCCTTTCGCACGTCGGGTATACCTACAGGGGATGAACGTGGGTACGAAGAATTAAATGATAAAACGCGGGTATACATCGATAAGGGCATTGCGACAGTGAAACATCGCATCGATAGAACTTACATCGACAACGTATACTACTCAGTTGATACGAAAGGCAACTTTGGGTCGGGTACATATTATGTTAGTGAAGACGTCAAGGCGTATATCTTGCATAAACTTCATGTAGAATTGGGGAATCCACTTCCGCCTCCACCCTCCGCCTCCCCGGAGGTGAGTGAAGGTGAGGATGAGGAGGAGAAGGAAGAGGATGAGGAGATGGAGGAGCAGGAGGCCTTCACCGCGCAGCAGCAGGAGCAGCAGCAGCAGGAGCAGCAGCAGCAGCGGCATGAGGAGCAGGAGAGTGAGGACGCGGAGGATGAGGATGAGGAGGTGGGGGGTGCTGGTGCTGGTGGTGAAGGTGGTGGTGATGCTGGTGCTGATGCTGGTGCTGGTGCTGGTGGTGGTGAAGGTGGTGATGCTGGTGATGGTGTTGGTGGTGAAGGTGGTGGTGGTGCTGGTGCTGGTGCTGGTGGTGGTGCAGGTGGTGAAGGTGGTGGTGAAGGTGGTGGTGGTGAAGGTGGTGATGCTGGTGATGGTGATGGTGATGGTGATGGTGGTGGTGGTGGTGGTGCTGCGGAAGGGGATGGTGCTCGTGTGCAATACGGCTATCTTGTGGCCTTCGTGCTCGTCTGTATAAGTGTGTACGTGCTTCTGTATGAGTGGACAGGTGAGGGTAACACCGGGCTTTTGATGGGTATAATGGTGGTACTCACAGCCGCGATCGGCTTTGTGTACATGTTCATTTTAAGGCGACATATATTTCCTACTTCTTCTCTGTGCGCCGTTGAGGTGCCTAACATAAAGCCTAAAGTCCCACTACCTAAATTTGCAAGGGATGGCGAAGAGGGAGACGCGTTCACTAACTCGAATTGGTATAAAGCACATACTCGCACGACGCCCCTTAGGCTCACTAAGGATCAACAACAACCCCAACGCACCTCATAATTCCACTAATTTCTTCGTCGTATACTACATGTACACTACGCACACGAAAAAAAATGAGTGCTGAAGGTAGGGGCAGTAGTAGAGGCAGAGGCGGTGCCAGTAAACGCAAAGGCCGAGGTAGGGGGGGTGGT